>CAAGKR010013463.1_pt1 | contig 29043 bp, 25 predicted proteins | sample 2556971 | NCBI WGS metagenome assembly CAAGKR01 (sample SAMEA5207829, study PRJEB30636) | soil metagenome | biome: forest; feature: boreal; material: soil | place: USA | collected 2011-09 | depth 1 m | reverse complement strand
TCATGGCGTCCTTTCCATCACATCGTTGTGCGAGTCGGTCATCGTTGCGGGCAGATCAGACAGTCTGGCGATCGTGGCCTCAGCCCGGCGCAGCGCCTTGGCGGGCTCCGCCGGGAGCACGCCGGGCAGGAATGCGTAGGCCTCCAGCAGGCGCGTCGCCCGCGGGTCGCCCGCCCCATACCTGTCGTTCAAGGTCGACCACCAGTCAGCGATGTCCCCCCACCCGGGCGCAGCAAGGGCGCCTCCAAACTGTTGCACTGCGAGGGAGGCGCACAGGGCGGAGAAGCGCAGACGTTGCTCGAGCGGCCAGCCCGCGAGGGTGCCCACTACGAGGGAGGCACCAAAAACATCACCCGCGCCGGTTGGGTCGATTGCGGTCACCGGCAGGCTGGGAACCTCGACACGCTCCCCACTCGTGCTGTCGATGGCCAAGGCGCCACGTGAGCCGCGGGTGACAACAACCATCGGGACCAACTCTGCCAGGGCCGAGAGCGCTGCGTCGGCAGTTGTCGTCCGGGTATAAGCCTCGGCCTCGACCTCGTTCAGCATGAAGCAGTGACAACCGTCGAGCCGATCGAAGTTCCGCCGGTCCCAGGCGCCGCTGGGGTCCCAGCCGACGTCCGCGAACACCAAGCTGCCGGCCTGCTGCGCGGGCAGCCACCACGGCTCATCGTCCAGCTCGACTACGACGGCCCGGGTGGACGGTAAACTCCTGGCCAACTCTGTGGCGCTCATCGGCATGCGATGCCCGTGGGTGACCATCGCGCGGTCGCCGTCGTACGCCATCGAAACGGTGACCGGAGTGTGCCAGTGCGCGAAGGTCCGCGACAGGCTCAGATCGACGCCCTCCTGATCGGCGAGCACACGTCGACACCATTCCGCGTAGCCGTCGTCGCCGAATCTGGCCATAAGGCTCGTTCGCAGGCCGAGCCGTGCCGTGGCGACGGCGAGATTGGCGATTCCTCCAGGCGAGGAGCCCATGCCGCCGGTCCAGACCTCGGTGCCCGGTGATGGAGGTCGTGGGAGATCGGTGAACACGATGTCCAAGAACACCATGCCTGAGACCAGAACATCGAAGTCCCATCCACCTGCCAGATCTGCAGTACTCACCGGATCTCCTGCTCGTTCGTACAGAGCCGCCCGCGAACGCGATGGTCGTGGCAGAAACACCAAGGCCCAGCCACTTGGATCGTGGTACCTGCGTCAAGGCGACGCATTATGCGTGCAACCACGCACATCGCTTATGCCAAATGAAGAGTTGCACGTAAAGTCTTGCCTGTAAAGGGATAATTGAGGACATCTGGACGCTTGATCCTGACGCAAATTGAGTGATAGCGTCCTTTTGTGCTCAGTTCAACACGTCAGGACGCGATTCTGAAGCGGTTGCGATCCGACGGCGAGGTCTCGGTGCAGACCCTCGCCACGAAATTCAGCGTCAGCACGTCGACCATCCGCAGAGATCTCGACGTGCTGAGTGCGGAGGGGCTCTTGCGTCGGGTTCGCGGCGGGGGTAGCAGTATCGAAGGCGATCCGATCCCGTTCCCGGATGTCTCGCTCCAATCCAGCATCGAGAAGGATGAGATTGCCGTTCGGGCGGCCCAGCTCGTCCCAGACGGCTCCGTTGTCCTCATCGACATCGGGACCACGACGGCGCGTCTCGCCCGCCAGCTGCGCGGCCGCAGACTAACCGTCATCACCTCGAGCCTCGCCGTCGTCGACGAGTTGCGGGACGAGGACTCGATCGAGTTGATCGTGCTCGGGGGCGTGCTTCGCCATAACTACCTCTCGCTCGTCGGAATGTTGACCGAGCAGGCGCTGGGTCAACTGCGCGCCAACCTGTGCTTCCTGTCCGGTTCGGGGATTCGCGAGGGGGGACACGTCATGGACACCACGAGCATCGAGGTTCCCGTCAAGAGGGCGATGGTGGCTGCTGCGCAGCGAACCGTCCTCCTCGTCGACCGCACGAAGTTCCCGGGAACCGGACTGTTGTCGGTGTGCGGCCCAGAACAGATATCGGTGCTTATCACCAACCGGGGCGCAGACCAGACCACTCTCGACATCTTTCAGTCTGCAGGTACGGAGGTCATCACGGTATGAAGCTCACCATCATCGGTGGAGGTGGTTTCCGTGTTCCCCAGGTTTTCGAGGCAGTCGCGGCGAACGACGCCGCGGTGCGCATCGACGAACTGGTGCTCTATGACACCGATGCGTGGCGTCTCGGGGCCATCCGGGCCGTCGTTGCTCAGCTCGAACTTGGCCTTCGACACGCTCCTCGAGTGACGGCCACGACGGACCTCGATGAGGCGCTGGCTGCTGCTGACTTCGTCTTCTGCGCGATCCGGGTCGGGGGCGCGCAGGGCCGTACGTTCGATGAACGGATCACGCTTGGGCTCGGCGTGCTCGGCCAGGAAACGACCGGACCGGGCGGACTCGCCTATGCGATACGCACCCTACCCGTCATGCTTAACATCGCGGAGCGCGTCAAGGCGCTCGCCCCCGAGGCATGGTTCATCAACTTCACCAATCCGGCGGGCATCATCACCGAGGGACTGCGTCGCGTGCTGGGCGACCGCGTCGTGGGGATCTGCGACACGCCGATCGGTTTGATGCGGCGCGCGGCGCTCGCGGTCACGGGTAGCTCCACCGTGCACACGTTCGATTACGTCGGGCTGAACCATCTGGGATGGTTGCGCTCGCTCGAGGTCGACGGCCGGAACCGACTTCCCGACCTGCTCGCAGACACCGACATGCTGCACAGCATCGAGGAAGCCCGGCTGATGGGCCTGGACTGGGTTCGGGCGCTCGGAGCGCTGCCCAACGAGTACCTCTACTACTACTACTACAACCGCGAGGCGGTGCATCGGATCCGTTCCAACGAGGCTACGCGCGGCGAATTCCTTCTCCGCCAGCAGTCCGACTTCTATCGCCACGCCGCAGCCGAGCCCGATCACGCCCTCGGACTGTGGGAGAAGACCAAGTACGAGCGCGAATCCACCTACATGGCGGAGGGCAGGCCCAAGGGGCAGGAACACTCCCGCGAAGAGTCCGACCTCGAGGGCGGCGGCTACCAGGAGGTGGCCCTGAACCTGATGGCTGCCTTAGCGGCCGACAGGCCCTCGACCATGATCCTCAATGTCCGCAACGGGGACACTGTGAAAGGGTTGCCGGTCGAGTCCGTCGTGGAGGTGCCCTGCACCGTTGACGGCGCCGGCATACACCCACACCGCATCGCGCCGGTCGACGGACACATGCTGGGACTCATGCAATCGGTCAAGGCGGTCGAACAGCTCACGATCGAGGCGGTCGTGGACCGGTCTGCCACGCTTGCATGGAAGGCCATCTCGCTGCACCCCCTCGTGGACTCCGTCGCGGTAGGACGGGATCTCCTGGAGCGCTACCGCCAGGAGATCCCGGGCGTCGGCGCGGCCCTCGACTGAACGCTCACGTGTGTCACAACCTTGGATGTGAGGCACCTCGACCGAGGTGCCTGTCCTGAAGCCCTCGTGAGGTCCGCGCTGTCATCGCGCTGGATGCCGTGTCGCCGAGAGTCCAGCGGGCCTAAAGGCCGGGGTCACTGAGTCGAGCAGTTCCTTCGTCATTACCGAGCGAACAGTGATGCCGTGGTGGTGAGTCGGTCCTGTCCGGGTGCGCGTCGGTCGATGACGCAAACGACCGTCGTGACCGTCTCGCCTAGCTCACGGAGAGCCGATGCGGCGTTGAGCACCGCGCCGCCTGTGGTGATGACGTCTCCGACGAGAAGCACATTGCGTCCAACCGGACTACCACCCTCCGCCAGCCGCAGGGTGCCCTACGACTTGTTTCCTCTCGGGCGAACAACGCCGGGATGCCGGTGCTCAGGATCGTTGCCAGCGGGACTCCTCCGAGTTCAAGACCTCCAAGCACGTCGGTGCCGGCAGGGACGAGGGCGACCATGCGATCGACCATTCGGCGCAGCAGGACCGGGTCGGCCTCGAACTAGTACTTGTCGAAGTACTCGTGCGTCGATGCTCCCGACCGTAGGACGAAGTCCTCGTGCAGACAAAGGACATCGACGTCTCGGGCTAGCCCTGGGCTAGCCCGACAGATCGTGATCTCTCACCAGGTGATCTTCTCAAACAACTCCGCCATGCCCCAGAAGCCGACTCACTCAATTCGGCAAAGTTGTAGGTTTGAGAGCGACCCGTTCCCGACCCGAGAGCCGGGTCGGACCGGGCAGGTCGCCTCGGTTCATGGCTTGAGAGCGAGGTCACCGTTCTGAGGGCCGGGGGATCCGGCTGGGCGGCGTCTTTGGTGATCGCCTGCGGCCCTGGGCGGCGCGATCCGTTCCAGTTCTCGACGGGGTTACTTATTCATGGACCGCGACCACGGTTCACGCGATGCTAGCGCCCCGTATCACGGTCGAAGCGACTCAGAACTCCGGACATAGGCGGCGCGCTGTTTGACCATGATTCTTGTCTCGCAACGGTTTCCGCGCGTCCCGGACGCTCGAGGTGCAGCGGCATGTGAGAAGAATGCTGTGAGCTTGGGGCGATGAACTGAATTCCTGCGTCCGCATTCACGAAGCGATTGTCAGCCTGCAAGTCGTTGACCTGCGGCGACGCAATCTGGCCCAGTCAGAGCGGCGGTGTCCGCGGCTGCTGAGATTGCGTGAATCTTCTGACCATGTCGGGAGTGGTCTGATGGGCTCTCAACGGACCACTGGCCACGCGACGTGCTGATCGAGACCCATGACGAGTGGCAGGGCGCCCAACGCCGGTACGGATCCGAGGAATCCATAGCCCAGCTCACCCGCCAACCCCGACCGCAATCACCGCGACCAACATCAAACCCGAGGTGATCGACACCGACACGATCCGCACGGCATAGTTCAACCAAGATGCAGAAACCGCAGGGCATCACGCGGAACGAGTTACACCTCATCGCGGGACTTGATCGGCCACGACGGCTCTCGCTGCGTTTGCGAAGCGAAAGGTGTGATCTAGCCTCCACTACTGTGTCGCAGTCAAACCGCCATCGAGAGTAAGAACCTGCCCGGTGACGAACGACGAAGCATCCGAGCTGAAGAACAGGATCGCCCCGACGAGGTCGTCTGGTTCTGCAATTCTTCTCAACGGGATGCGAGCCACGAGGCGGTTGTAGAAGTCTTGGTCTGCGAGCAGGCTTGCCGCCTGGGCTGTGCGCACGAAGGTTGGAGAGATGGCGTTAACCCTGATCTGGTGCTTGGCCCACTCGGTTGCATGTTGGCGAGTCAAGGCGTCGATAGCACCTTTGGCGGCCACGTACGCTGAGTACCCAGCATCGATCCCTAGCTGTCCACGCACGCTTGAAATGTTGACGATACTGCCACCCGTGCCCGCGGCGATCATCGCACGCGCGGCTGCCTGGGAGGGAAGCAGTGAGGTCGTCAGGTTGAGGTTAACGATGCGGCTCCACTCCGCTAGCGGATACTTCTCGGCGGGGTAGAGTGCCGTTCCGGCACCTCCTCCCACGCCGTTGATCAGGATATCGATGCGACCTAGAACCTTCACGGTTTGCCTCACCGCGCTGTCGGCATCCTCGCTCGAGGCCATGTCGGCGGCAAGGACGAGGGCCTCAGAGCCGGAAGCTTCCACTGCCTGCCGAGCCTCTTGCAATCTCTCGACTGATCTACCCACGATCGCGACTTTGGCGCCGACAGCAGCCAGAGCGGCGCATATGCGCACCCCGATGCCTCCGGAGCCGCCGGCGACGAGTGCGACGCGACCCTTGAGCGTAAATCTAGTCAGCTCATCCATGGTTGAATGACTCCTTTAGAGCGCCAGCGAGCAAAGGGAGTGCTGCGCTCATGGCGCGGCCGCGGGGGGTGCTGTGAATCTGTCGAACAGCGAAGCCGCGTTTAGGGTTTGGATGTGCTCCATCATGTACTCCTGCCCGATGTCGACCGGGTAGCGATCGGCAAAGTTGACTCGAGCGATGGTCTCCTCGCGTGACCAGCCCTTGGCTACAGCCGCGGCTATCGCACTGGTCCATTCCAAGAGGATCGACCGCTGGGTGGCAAGGTAGTCAGGGGTGGTCACCGGGCCATGTCCTGGGATGACGTGGTCGACGTCTAGGCCACGCAGAACCTCCAAGGCCCCGACCCACTCGTCGACGTCGGAGGTCATCAGCCACGTCTGACATTCCGAGAAGACGGTGTCTCCCGTAAACACCACCCTTTCTTCCGGGACGTACACGGCGATTTGGCCAGGAGTGTGGCCAGGGGTGTGAATAAGGTGAAATGTATGCTGACCAACCCGCAGATCGAGGTTTCCAGTGAAGACCAGTTGCCCCTTGTTCAGATCTGCGTAGAACTCATCTCGGTCGGGGAACAGCGCTGCGCCCTCAGGGTCGTCTGTTGGGATCGCCTCCGCGGCGTATGAGAACGGGTCAAGACCATCCGGCGGGGCGACCATGAAGTTCTCATACACGCCTAGGTGGTTGACGACGGTCCCCGCCCCCTTGAAGTAGTAGTTACCGAAGATGTGGTCGACGTGGTGCTCAGTGTTGATGAGGTACCGGATGATGCCGCGGGACTCGGCCTGCTCGCGTAATGCGACAGCCTTAGTGGGCAGCTGAGGGGTGTCGATCACGACGACACCATCTGAGGTCACGACGAAGCTGGGGTTACACCCGCGGACCTTCGTCGAAGTGAAGACGTTGGGCGTGACTCTTTCCACCGCGAACTCTCCTGACTTGTCGAGCGTCCCGGCGGTTGCCCGGCCGGTTCACCTATTTGCCGCGCGGGCCGCTCGCAACGTCCATCGACCGATGGACTGTGATGTGGCATGACACTGAGTAATGATCGATTCTCGATGGGTCGTTGTCAAGCGCGACGCCGGGTCCCCGCTCCTTGAGTCATCTGGAGTGCTTCTTGACCGGCGCACCGTAGTGCTGATGATGCCCAGTTGAGGCTCTTGGTGCGGTTGTGTTGGGGTGGTCTTGAGCAAAGACGCAGCTCCGTGGGCATCTTTTGTGAGAAGACGCGGGCTCTTGACTGCCTGGAATGTCGCCCGTAGAGTGCGCGGTAATCGATTATCGAATGAGTATGCGTTGGGTGCTCGTCGTGGTCGGCGACTGGTCTTCTCCGGTGAGGCCTGCCGGGGATGCCCCAACTCGAAGGGAGCAGGTCACTATGAGGAACCACCGTGGTTCGCGTCGTGGTTCGGGGAAGGTCCTAGCCGTGGTTGGCGTGTCCGTCGTCGCGCTGGCTGGATGTTCGTCCTCGTCGGGTACGTCATCATCTAGCCCGCCCAGCGGGTCCGGGTCGGCGTCTTCGGTTGCGGGGGCGATCAAGGTGGGGGTGTTGACCACCTGTGGAGGTCCGTTCGCAGCGTTCGAGGCGGAGTCGTTCTCTGGCGCCAAGTACGCGTTGGTGAAGTACGCCGGGGCTCATCTGACCGGGAAGAAACCGCAGGACCCGGTGACGGGCGCGACGGTGGCCGGCAAGCCGATCGAGATCGACTACGGATGCTCGGACGCCTCGCCGGACAAGGCGGTGGCTGAGGCGCGTCGGCTCGTCGAGAGCGTCGGGGTCAAGGTTTTGCTGGGGCCGCTGTCGGGGGATGAGGGCGTGGCGGTGGCCAGCTACGCCAAGTCCGTGCCGGGGGTGACCTTCGTCAACGGCACGTCGGGAGCGCAGGCCACCACGTTGACAGGGAGCGCGCCGAACTTCTTCCGCTTGGGCGGCGACGGCGCGCAGTGGATGGCCGGTGTGGGAACCTATGCGTTCAAGACGCTGGGCTGGAAGAACGTAGCGATCCTGGGCGAGGACTACTCCTACCCCTACACCCAGGCCGCCGGGTTCATCTCGGAGTTTTGCTCACTGGGCGGGAACGTGTCGACCCGGTCCTGGGTGCCGCTGACCACCGCCGACTGGTCGTCTGCGGTGGCCAAGCTGCCCCGCAACGTCGATGGAATCCTGTTGTTGACCGGCGGCACCAACACCGTTTCGGCGGAGAAGGCCTACATCCAGATCGGCGGCAAGCCCGGTAAGACGATGCTGGGTGGGTCGTCGGTGATGGACCCAACGTCGTTCACCGTAGGTGACCCGCTGGTCGGGCTTGTCGGCGGCTCACCGGTGCCGCTAGGTGGCACCAGCAGCGACTGGACAGGCTACGTTGCCGGGTTCAAGACGGCGTTCCCCGACGTGCCCGCGGACAGCCTGTTCACCGTTTTGTACTACGACGGCATGCAGTCCATCGTCCAGGCACTCACCCAGACCAAGGGTGACCTGTCGAACAACGAGTCGGCTTTCAAGGCAGCCCTGACCGCCCTGAATCCCACCTTCCCCAACGGCTCGGTCACCTTGGACTCCAACCGCAACTCCATCCAGCCTGCGTTCGTCACCCAAATCAGCAAGAACGGCGAGAACCTGGGCTTCAAAGTCCTGCAGACCGTCCCTAAGGTCGACGAGACCTTCGGCGGCCTCTTCAGCCCCAACTCCCCAGCACCCAGCCGCACCTCACCCGCCTGCACCAAGGGCACCCCACCCCCCTGGGCCCAGTGACCCCCAGACACCAGCACGGTCGGCACGACGCGCACACCGTCGTCGTGCCGACCGTCACAACCCGCGATGCCAAGCAGCCGCAGTCTGCGCGGTGAGCCTTTGCCCGGGGGTGGGACTATCCTTGCGGATGAAATTCGGCTCCCCTGTCGAGCGCCGGGTCAGACTCGTCGAACTGCCGCCGACTCGTCTAACCGTGATGATTCGAGTGGAGGAGCCTCACCGTCTGAATCTGGGTCGGTAGATCCTCGCGGTTGGTAAGCAACTGACGAGGAAGGAGGGCTTGACGGGGGCCACCCGCACTTTTCAACTTCTCTTTAGTCGATTATCGAGATCTGGTGGTGAGCATGGCGTCTGAGGAGATCGCAACCCGACGCGCGGCTCGGTTTGCACACCGCCGGCTCGTGCCTGCTCTTGCAGTGCTTGCCTTGGTCCTGGGATCAGCGGGGGTCCTCTACCAGGCCTTCGATGCCGGCCTCGGGTCTCAAGGCAACGTGCCAACGTTCATTCTCATCACCCTGAACGGTCTAAGCCTTGCCGGACTCTACTTTATTACGGCCAGCGGATTCACATTGATCTTCGGCCTGATGCGCATCACGAACCTGGCCCACGGCGCGCTCTTTCTTTTGGGGGGCTACGTCGCCCTGCAGCTTGGGACCAAGTTGTCCAACTGGTGGTTAGCGGCCGCTTTAGCCATGATCGTCAGTGGAGTCGTGGGCCTACTCATGCATCAGCTATTCCTACGCTGGAACCAGGGGCAGGACCTGCGCCAGGCGCTGATCACGATCGCCTCGGCGATCATCCTCGCGGACCAGATGCTGGCGTACTTCGGCGCGTCCCCGCAGGCCATCCCACCCCCGAACGGACTGGCCCAGCCGCTGAGCCTCGGGATGTACGACCTCCACTACCCAGTGTTCCGCATCTTCATCATTGTGGCTGCCCTCGGGGTGGGACTCATCTTCTGGCTCGGGATCAAGCGCACCCGCGTGGGCATGGTGGTCCGAGCCGGAGTCGACGACAGCGCCATGGCATCCGCACTGGGTGTCAACGTCCAGCGTGTCTTCGCGGTGGCATTCTTCGTAGGGTCCGCGCTAGCCGGTCTAGGTGGGGTGTTCGCGGGCACCACGCTCTCGTTGGCTCCAGGTCAGGATCAGGCCTTCCTAGTGAGCTCACTCGTTGTGGTGATCATCGGGGGCATGGGCAGCCTGGGCGGTGCCGCACTCGGAGCCCTTCTCCTCGGGCTGGTCGACCAGTACTCAAGTGCGTACCTGCCGGTCGACTACTCACACCTGTCGGTGCTTCTCACGTTCGTCCTGTTGGCGGTAGTCCTCGCGGTCAAGCCCACCGGCCTATTCGGGAGGGTTCGGTGACTCGCGCCTGGTCTGCGACGTCCAAGACGATCATCGGAGTCGTACTCCTCCTCGTCTGCTTGGTACCGCTCCTCTTCTCCGCGTTCTTCACCAGCGCGGTGGCACTCACAACCCTGTGGCTGGGCCTCGCGGCAGTCAGCTTGACTTTCCTCTCTGCATACTCGGGAATGGTCTCGCTCGCTCAGACCGCCCTGTTCGGAGTGGCGGGGCTCGTCGCAGCCAAGCTCACCGTCGAGATGGGCTGGAACGGCTGGCTGGCGGCACTGTTTGGTATCGCCGTCGCAACCGTGGTTGGGCTCGTCTTCGGGGCCGTTGCGAGCGGCAGCGTAGGCATCTACTTCCTCGTCATCGCCCTTGCCTTCGCCGAGATCACGTACTTCTTCTTCTCCGCTGTACCAACCTTCGGCGCGCACGAAGGGATCAACGGCTTCCGACCCCCGAAGATTCTAGATGATCCGGTGTTGCACCCGACGCGGATGTACTACTTCACGTTGGCGGTCTGCGTCCTGGTATACCTCGCGCTGCGATATCTGTCACGGACTGCCTTCGGCCTGGCGCTGCAGGGAGTGCGTGACGACCCCGTGCGCATGACGGCTCTTGGCTTTAACGTCCGGCTCAATCGCCTCGTCGGCTTTGCGGTAGCGGCGCCGATCGCGGGCACGGCTGGTGTGTTGTCAGCGTGGTCGAACACGCGCATGTCGGCGGACTCCGTCTCGCTGAGCATCGCGATCCTTGTGCTGACGGCGGCGGTCATCGGCGGTCTCCTCCGTCTTGAGGGGGCCTGGGTCGGCGCTTTCGTCTACACGCTGCTCGACACCTACGCGAGGGGGTGGAGCGATCGCTTTGCCACCTGGCTCGGCCTGATTTTCCTGGCCATCGTCCTTATCTCGCCTGGCGGTGTCGTGGGTCTGATCACCAGCCTCGATGGACGCCTGCGGCAGCGTTTCGAGAGTCGGGCCGGCGCCGTGGCAGATCCGTCGCAGGCCGCAGACCAGGGGAGCGCAACGTGAGTACGCCTGTAGTTCACGTCGCCGGACTGTCCAAACGCTTTGGCGGAGTCACGGCAGTCCGAAGCGTAGACCTGCAGATCGATGAGGGTGAACGCCGTGTGGTCCTTGGGCCAAACGGCGCAGGCAAGACGAGCCTGTTCAACCTGATCGCGGGCGTCGAGAGTCCCAGTGAGGGTTCGATCGAACTGTTTGGCAAGGACGTCACCTTCCGGGGTGCGCGGCACAGGGCCAGGCAGGGCTTGTCACGGACTTTCCAGACATCCCGAGTACTCGGCGGACTGACAGTCGAGGACAACCTCTACCTGTCTGCCATCGGCGTCTCCGGTAGGCACTTCCGTATGATCCGTACGCGACGCGACGTCGCTGCCCGGGACCGCGCGCGCGAAGCAGCCCACCAGGTCGGACTCGATTCGCGTTTGGACGAGCCGGCCCGGGACCTCTCGCACGGGGAGCAGAGACAGCTCGACATCGCTCTCGCCCTGGCCGCGAAACCTCGCCTGCTCCTGTTGGACGAGCCGGCGGCCGGTCTGTCGCGTTCGGAGCGCTTGATGCTGACCAGCCTGCTGCTCTCACTCGACCGAGACGTGACCCTGATTATGATCGAGCATGACATGGACGTCGCTCTCAGGGTCGCGGAGAAAGTGACCATGATGCATGAAGGCAAAGTGATCGTGGAGGGTACTCCCACCGAGATACGCGCCGACCAGCGAGTTCACGACCTCTACCTCGGGCGTACCCATGAGAACTGACCACAACCTGGAGGTCACAGACCTGCACGCCTACTACGGAAGTGCCCATGTGCTTCACGGGCTCCGCTGTTCGGTTGGGAGCGAGACCACCGCGATCATCGGTCGCAACGGCATGGGCAAGTCCACCCTGTGCAAGGCGATCATGGGGTTCACCCCGCCACAGGTGCGCGGATCGATCAGGTTTGCCGGCGAGGAGCTGCTAGGCGCGTCGTCAAACGCGATCTGCCGGGCCGGTATCGCCTACGTGCCACAGGGCAGGAGGATCTTCCCCTCGTTGTCGACCGACGAGCACCTACGCATGATCGGTAGACCCTACGTGCGACGAGGGCCGTGGAATGTGGACGCCGTGTACGACCTTTACCCCCGGCTGGCTGAGAGACGGCGGGTCAGCGCGGCGCAGCTGTCGGGAGGCGAGCAGCAGATGCTCGCAATCGGGCGAGCTCTTCTGACCAATCCGAGCCTCCTGGTCATGGACGAGCCCTCTGAAGGACTTGCGCCCTCAGTGGTGCAGAATCTCATCGTCACCTGCCGGGCCCTAGCCAGGGAAGGGGTCTCGCTGCTCTTGGTGGAGCAGAACCTGGACATGGCCGTCTCCATTGCCGATCGTCTCCTGGTCATGGTCGGCGGAGAGATTGCGCTGGAGACAACACCCCTCCAGCTGTCGTCCGACGAGGACGCGCAGCGGCGCTACCTCGGAGTGGAGCCGGTTAGCCACTAGGCGGGCAGGTCTGCCGCGCGCCGACGATCCTGCCGCGGACGCGGCAAGGAGGCTTGACTGCCTGGAATGTCGCCCGTAGAGTGCGCAGTAATCGATTATCGAGTGCAATGGCTTGAATACAACTCAAGAGTCACCGACTCCCTATGGCTAAGGATCGTGTGCTCGGCGAAGACCGCACCGTGCGGCGGAAAGCGCAGGCTTTCGACATCGGAGGCGATACCGGATGAGTTCCAGCGAGGCGGTTCTCGGCCAGTTCCTAGGCAGCGACGAATTCCCGGTCCGGTGGGAGTCTGAACAGGAGTCCGACCTGTTCTGGGTCTACGACGACCTGCACTGCCCACAGCCGCTGAGCCCGATGTACTTCGACATCGGCGGATGGTGGCTCACATGTGATCACATGTTCCGCCGCTTCGCGACTCCCTTCGCCGTGGACTGGCTCGCCAAGAACGTCAACGGCTACCTGTACACCGCGGCCGTCCCGGCTGATGCATCGCTGGAGGTCCGGGCCGGCGAGTATGGATCCCGGTACTGGGCCCGGGTGCCGGAGGATCCCGACTACGCGAACAAGATCGGGGTCTACCTCGACGCCGTACTCCCGGTCTATGGCCGCAATTTCGGGACCTGGTGGAGGGATCGACTCGTACCTGAGATGGAGCGCAACTTCGCTTACCTCGAGGCGCAACTCGACCGCGCAGACGATGTCGGCCTCGCCGACCTCGCTGTCCTCCTCGAGGACGCAATGGATATTCACGACCGCCACTGGAAAATCCACTGGATGCTGAACTTCGCCCAACTGTCCGCGACGCTCAATCTTCGCGCGGTCGTGGAGCGGACCCGCGGCGTCGTGGACGAGGATCTGCTCGGGCGTCTGCAGAACTCGGCGGAGGATCGAAATTGGGACTCCATCGAGGCGTTGTGGAAGATGAAGGAGCAGGTGAAAGCCGACCCTGGGCTCTCCAAGGTCTTCCAGTTGGCCTCCGCTGCGGACGTGCTGTCGGCTCTGCGTTCCGGTGAGAATGGACAGCGCTTCCTGAAGGATTCGCTGGAGCCCTACCAGCGCGAGTTCGGTTGGCACAGCGTCTGGAGCCACGAGTTCATCTTCCCCACGATCCGTGAGCAGCCGGAGCCGGTCGTGGAGCAAATCCGCGGCTACTTCAACACCGACTACGACTACCGCAAGGCAGTTGAGGCTGTTCGCTTGGATCTTGAGCACGCCTCGGCCGAGCTGCTCGAAGGGCTCACTGGGGACGCGCGAGAGGAGCTTGTGGCGGCCAACGAGGTCAACCGCGCGATGGCGCCCCTCACACCCGACCACCACTTCTACATCGACCAGGGAGCAAACGCTCGTCTGCGGCTCGTCCTGATAACCATCGGCGCCAGGCTCGTGCAGGAGGGAGTCATCAGCGAGCCCGAGGATGTCCTCTTCCTCAGGTACAACGAGCTGCGGGTAGTGATCGGTGACGCCGAAGCATTCGACGTGCGCGCAATGGTCGCGAAGCGTCGTAGGGAACGTGCAGCGGCTTACGAGCTACGGCCTCCTGACTGGATCGGGACGGTGACCGAGTCACAGTTGGCCTTCCCGTACTTGGCCAACTGGGGTTACCCCGACCGGTTCCACCGAAAGATGTCGACGGTCGCTGGTCAAATCACGGGCATTAGTGGGTCGCCAGGCGTGGTCGAAGGTGTGGCTCGTGTGGTGCTTACGGCAGACGACTTCGACGACGTGGCTCAAGGCGACATCCTGGTATGCCAGATGACGAACCCGGCTTGGGTGGTCCTGTTCACCAAGATCGCTGGGCTCGTCACTGACACAGGTGGAACGACGTCCCACCCGGCCGTTCTGGCCCGTGAGTTCACGATTCCTGCCGTTGTCGGTACATCGGTCGCGACGCGACAGATCAAGACCGGTGACCGGATCCGTGTCGACGGCACCCGCGGTATTGTCGAGCTCATTGACGGCGCCCGCGAAGGCGAAGCGCACGCGCGCCTCGGTGGCCTGTCCTTTGACTGAGACTTCCAGTGGAGATCCGATGTGGCGGCTGAGTCACGGCGGGCGTTCTCTTGGTCTTGTTCTTCGACGTATGAATAGGGAGTAGATGATGGCTCGCTCGGACGCTGTCACGCGTAGCGTGCTTGCCGACCAGGTCAAGGAATGGTTGTTGGAAGGCATCCTGGACGGGTCCTATCCACCTAATTCGCGGATCGTCGAGACCTCGGTGGCTAAGGAGCTGGGGACGAGTCAGGCGCCGGTACGGGAGGCGTTACGGGGGCTGGAGGCGATGGGGGTTGTGGAGATCACCCCGTTCAGGGGGGCTCGCGTGCGCCGGCTCGACCGCGACGAGCTCGTGGAGGCGTACGTGGTGCGTTCAGCGATCGAATCGCTGGGGGCTCGGCTGGCGGTGCGGCTCATGACCGCGGGGGACCTCGATGAGTTGGTTGGCCTAGGGGAGCAGATGCAGCGGGCAGCGGCGGTCGGTGATGGTCATACGGTGGCCGAAGCTGACGCGCGGTTCCATGGGCGGATCATGGAGCTGTCGGGGAACGGCACACTGGTGCGGGTGTGGCGCTCGTTGGAGCCGTTGGCCCGTACATACATCACTCTTGCGGTTCCTGGGGCGGACCCCCAGTGGACGGCGGACCTACACGACCCGATCCTGGATGCCTTGCAGCGCCGGGACACCCGCGCGGTCGTGCGGGCGTTACAGCACCACTTCGAAGAGGCCAGCGCCAGGATGGCGAGCCAGCTTGACCAGCAGCTGGAGGCCCCCGCCGTGCGCGAAGCGGCGGTCGCCGTTCGGCCCTCCCCGGAGAGAGGGTCGAGCGACCGGGGCGGCGCCGCCCCGCGCAAGCCGACCACGGCGAAGACTGACGCGCGACTCCGTCCCTGAAACCTCGACATCCACCGGGAAGGTGCACCATATGCCGAAGATGCCGCTCTCCAACGCCAGCCGAGAAGCCGGCGCTGCCACGGTGCAATGGCAGTCGTGCCCAAGGGTCAACCCAGGCGACCTTGGACGGCCCGTGACGCCGAGGAGCCTTGCTGATGCGCCCGTTCACCTATGAGCGCCCGACGTCGCTTGGCCAAGCGCTGGAATCCCTGAGCAACCACGGCACCGATGCCCGCCTACTGGCAGGAGGAACCGATCTGATCGTGGGACTGTCCGACGGCAAGATCCGCCCAAGAGTCGTCCTCGACATCAAGGGCATGTCCGATCTTCGGCCTAGCATCGGGATCAGCAACGGGCGGCTGGCGATCGCCGCCCCAACAGTGCTGGCCGATGTCATCCGGGATAAGCACGTCCAGACATATTTCCCCGCGCTGGTCGAAGCCGCCCGGACCGTCGGATCCGTCCAAATCAGGAACCGTGCCACCCTTACCGGAAATATTTGCAACGCATCGCCGGCGGCAGATACTGCCCCCGCACTGCTCGTGTACGCCGCAGATGTCGTTTTACTCAGCCCCGAGGGAATCCGCCGGCTTCCGCTCAAGGACTTTATCCGCGGCCCGCGCTCGACCGCGCTGGGCCCCGTTGAGCTCGCAATCGCCATCGAGCTGCCGGTTCCGCGCGAGGCTACTGGCAGCGCCTTCTCTCGCCTCACTCGCAGACGCGGAGTCGACCTCGCCACGATCAGCCTGTGTTGCTCGGTAGATGTCTCCGGCACCACGCGCTTCGCCTTCGGTGCCGTCGCGCCCAAGCCGATTCTTCAGGTCGACGCCACGGGTGTGCTCGCAGACGCCGATGCCGATCCGGAGCAGCGCAGCAGTGTCTTGGACTCGATGCTTGAGCACACCACCCCCATCACGGATGTCCGGGCCAGCCGCGACTACAGGGCGGCCATGCTGCGCGTGCTCAGCCGCCGACTCCTCCAGTCCGCCATCGATCGTCTTCCTAACGGAGAACCAGATGTCTGACGCCCATTCCATCAGCCTGCGGCTCAACGGCAGCACGCGGGACATCCGCGTCAGCACAAACACCACGTTGTTGGAGGCACTTCGTTGGGCCCTCGATCTGACCGGGACCAAAAAGTGCTGCGCCGTCGGGGAGTGTGGCGCATGCACCGTCCTCCTGGACGGGCGCGCCGTGAATTCCTGCCTCGTCCTCGCGGTCGAAGTCAACGGTTCCGACATCACCACGATCGAGGGGCTCGAAGACCTAGGCAAGCTCAGCGACCTGCAAGACGCCTTTCTGAGCGAGGGCGCTGTGCAGTGCGGCTTCTGCATCCCTGGAATGGTCATGTCGGCTCACTACCTGCTCATGGACGACGGTTACCCCACCTTGGAGGATGTCAGGGAAGGGCTGGCCGGTAACCTTTGCCGATGCGGCGGCTACAACCGAATCGTCAAAGCCGTGCTGGCGACAGCTGAAGGCCGCACATCATGAGAGAGCCGCAGATCGGGATCTCCGCGCGCCGGGTCGGAGGTTTGGAGCGGGTGAGCGGTCGTCAGCTGTTCGTGGGTGACCTGCGAGTGGACAACCTGCTGCACGTCAAGCTGGTCACACTCGACTGCGCCCGCGCCCGAATCATTTCGATTGACACCGCAGCAGCCGAGCGCGTCGAGGGCGTGCGTGTGATCATGAGCGCTGCCGACCTGCCCCATCCGATGCCACGTTTCGGGCCGGTCCATGAAGATCGCCCCATACTCGCGGTTCGGGAGACGAAGTACCACGGGGAGCCGGTCGCAGCCGTGGCAGCCGAGACCGAGGAGGCAGCAGAGGAAGCCGTCGGACTGGTACGGGTCGAGTACGAAGAGCTACCGCCAGTCCTTACAGTGGAGGCCGCGCTCGATCCTGCATCGGTTCTAGTGTGTGAGTCCGAACTTCGCCATGGTGATCGTCTCTCGAACACCAACATCCTGAAAGAGTGGCAGTTCGGCTGGGGTGACGTCGAGACTGCACATGCCGATCTCGTGCTGGAGAACACCTACACGTTCCCCATGGTCACTCACTTCGCCATCGAACCGCACGCCTTCATGGCGGCGAAAGACCAGGACGGGGTCACGATCTGGAGCGCCATCCAGCACCCCTACGCGTTGCAGAGCGTCATCGCCAAGGTTCTCGGCCTGCCCATGTCGAAGGTGCGCGTCATCGCACCCGATCCCGGAGGGGCATTCGGAGGCAAACAGCACGCCAAGTACGAACCGTTGTTGGCCTTCATGGCCCTTAAAACGGGACGGCCCGTCAGACTCGAACTAACCCTGGAGGAGACCTTCCAGGCGGCACGGCGTTCAGCCTTCACAATCCGGGTCCGCTCCGGCTTCTCGGCGGACGGGGCGATCTGCTTTCAGGACATCGACTGCAGCGGGCTGCTCGGTGCCTACGCCGACATCGGCGTTCGAGTCGTCTCGAAGGCCAGCTATCTCATGTGCGGCCCCTACCGCGTCCCCCACGCGCGAATCGCCGCGCGGGCGCTGCTGTCCCACACCACCCCTGCCACCGCCTTTCGTGGCTTTGGAACCCCACAGGTTGCATGGGCGGTGGAGTCACAGATGGATGCTGCGGCAGGCCGGCTTGGGCTCGATCACCTTGATATCCGGCTGAGGAACCTGGCTGGCAGGGGAGAGGACGTCGTCCGAGGCGACAAGCCCGCAGACGGCGACTGGGCTGAGTCGCTCGGGAAGGCAGCACGAGAGATCGGGTGGGGGGATCCCCTTCCGCCCGGGCGGGGACGAGGGATCTCGGTAGCCATCAAATCCTCAGCCACGACAGGCGCCTCCTACGCGATCGCGCGCCTGCACCACGACGGCAGCCTCACAGTGTTGGCCGGCACGTCAGACATGGGACAAGGCGCCCGCACGGTTCTTGCCCAGATCGCCGGTGAGGAACTGGGCTTGCCGCTCGGTCGGATCAACGTCGTCATGGGGGACACGAGCACCGTACCGTTCGACCTGCAGACGTCTGCCAGCCGTTCGACCGTCTTCATGGGTACTGCGGTGCTCGAGGCCTGCAAGGACATCAAGTCCCAGCTTATGACGATGGCGATGACCACATTCGATCTTGCCCAACAGGACGTGACCGTGGGACCCGGCACCGTGAACCTCGCCTCGGGCGCTATCAGTTACTCCGAGCTGCTCGAGGCAGGGTTCGCAGGTGTCCGCGGCGAGGTGATCGGGGTTGGCTCCCGGCGCGGGGAGAGCCTCGCGCATCACCCGTTGGGCGGATCACCCGCCTTCTACGAGTTCAACGCGACTGCGATAGAGGTCGAGGTAGACCGCGAGACTGGCGAACTGGCCATCATCAAGCACGTCACGGTCGCCGACGTCGGGAAGGCGTTAAATCCCGCCCATGTCGAGGCACAGGACGAGGGCGCGGCAGTCATGGGGCTGGGGCACACATTGATGGAGCAGGTGATCCTCGACGAACGGGGCCGGATCCGGAACCTGGGAGCATTGGACTATCGCATCCCGACCACCAAGGATGTGCCCGCACAACTGCAATCACTGTTGGTCGAGAACCGAGACGGTCCCGGACCTTACGGCGCCAAGGGTGCCGGTGAGGGAGGGGTGCTCGCCGTAGCTCCTGCCGTAGCCGCAGCCGTCACCGAGGCCGTCGGAGTCACCATCCGAGATCTGCCGATTACGGCGGAACGCATCTGGCGGGCTCTGCAAGCACAAGAGGAGGAGCCGTCTGAACCCGCCCAGCCCCAACCGCCCAGCCACCTGCCGCATACTCAGACCCGACCGGTAGAGCCGAACTCGTTCGACATGCCCACCGCTGAGTAGCCTCCCTACTCCCTCGCCGAAATTGAGCTCTGGCGCAGGTCGCCGTTCGGCCCTCCCTGGGAAGAGGGTCGAGCGACCGGGGCGGCGCCGCCGCGCGCAAGCCGACCAAGGCGAAGACAGCGACGCGGGCCGGACGGTCGCTGTAAACCCAGAGCACCCCGAGGACATCAGAAACTAGGTCATGCGCGACCTGCGGAGGCCTCTTCCTCCCGGGTGCGGCCCGCCAGCCTGATCAGGTCCTCGTGAAGTTCGAACCAGATGCTGTGGTAGCTATCCACCCGCGGCGAGCTGACGAAGCGCTCGTCTCCGCCCAATGTCGCGTCTAGCGCTCGCTCCAGGCGCGCGGCATAGGTGGCCAGCCGCGAAACCTGCCGCGTGAACGGCTGTACCCATTCCATGGTGGCCGAGTGAAGGTCTTGGAGCGCGTCCAAGACCCTCCCGTCGTACACCGCGTCCGTGTGGTCGTTGAACGTCACCTCTCCGTTGACCTCTCGCATCTGCCAAGCAGTAACAGCATCCTTCACCCGGTGGTCGAGGTCGAGGAAGGAGTCCAGCGCGGCCACGGCGTTCTCCGCGCCCCACTCTGCGCTTTCCATGCGTATGAGGGCATCACCCCTAGCGCTCCCCGCATCCGTGAGCCGAGCGCCTGCGGCGGCAAGCCTCACCAAGCCCGCCTCCACGAGTTCGTCGAGCATCTTCTTCATATCGGAAGCCGAGGCGAGCAGCGAATCGGCGAGCGCTTCAGCCGTGGAGACAGACCTGAGCGAGAGACATGCCACCACCTCGTCGGCTGCCACCGGACGCGCCAAGGGCCGCTCGGTACCGGCATGCCCGGTGTCGGTCTCCGTCAGGGGGATCGCGATTCGGAGCGCCTCTGCCCAGGCGAGAAGGCGGGCGACTTCCGGAGCGATCACTGGATGACCTGGGATGTGCCCGACGAAGATTTCTCCAGTACTTCCGTCGACGGTCAAGGTCTCCCCGACCCCGAAGGACACACCAGCCACCCTGATGCCATCCGCGCCAACCTCGACCTCGTCGGCCCCGACAACCGCCGGGATGCCCCAACCACGCGCTACGACCGCAGCGTGACTAGCCAGTCCTCCCCGTGTCGTGAGCACACCCGAGGCCTTCGCCACGAGGGGGACGTCCTCGGGTGAGGTCTCGCCTCTGACGAGAATGAAAGCTCTTCCCGCCTCAGCGGCCGAATCAGCGGCTTGCGCGGTCGTGACGATCTCACCCGTCGCGAGGCCCGGGGATGCCGGTAGTCCCCGCGCGAGGGCTTGCAGATCTCCCGGCCGTCCCTCCCAAGTCGTCGGAGGGTTCGCCAGAAGGGACGCCACCCGCCGAACAGCTTGATCTCGACTCAGGGGAAACTCGTCATCCTCGGCCATCTCCAAGGCAATCCGTAGTGCTGCACGAGGGCTGCGCTTGCCCACTCGCACCTGCAGGAGCCACAACCGGCCTTGCTCGACTGTGAACTCGATGTCACAAAGGTCCGCATAGTGACGCTCCAGGACATTCGAGTAACGCCACAGCTGCTCAGCCACCTCAGGGAGAACATTCTCGAGCGCGGCCAACGGCTGAGTCTGATGTGTGCCAGACACCACGTCCTCGCCCTGCGCGTCGAACATCACGTCACCGAACAGCCGACGCTCGCCTGTCGACGGGTCCCTGGTGAACAGAACCCCTGTCGCCGAATCACCCCCCCGATTTCCGAAGACCATGCTCTGAACCGTGACCGCGGTCCCGAGGTCATCTGGGATTCCCTCGACCTGGCGGTAGGCGATCGCGCGCTCACCCTGCCAGGAGCGGAAGACCGCCTTGATGGCCTCTCTCAGCTGCACCCAGGGGTCGTCGGGGATCTCGTCAACTTTAACAATGTTCCGGTACATGGTCTGGAAGCGGTTGAGGCAGCTAGCTGCGAACGCGGGATCACCGGTCGTGCGTTCGAGCCCTGCCTTGGTGTCTTCGTTCAGCCCCAGGTTCAGGATGGTGTCCATCATCCCAGGCATCGATACAGGCGCGCCTGAACGGACGCTGACGAGCAGGGGGTCGGTCGGATCACCGAAACGACGTCCCACAACATCCTCCACCGCTCGCATGTGCCTGGCGAGCTCTTCGTCAAGGCCCGTCGACCAACCGCTGGCCAGGAACGACGAGCACGCCGCTGTTCCGACGACGAAGCCCGGCGGAACGGGAAGGCGTAGGTCCGAGGTCATCACTGCGAGATTGGCGGCCTTGCCTCCCACGACAGCTTTGAGCTCGGGCAAGGAAAGGTCGTGGCGATGGTCTAGGTCATAGACGTAGGTCATGGATCTTCCTCATAAAGTTGCCCGCACTTGGCGCCGCGGGAGGACGGATTTCTAGATTGGATCTTCACATTCTTTCGGCACGCCAACGCGCCTCCAGTTAGCAAGACGCTGGCCCGATGAGCTGATCAAGCGCAGCGCCCCGCAATCGTGCTGACAATCTTCTGCCACCCCTTGCCTCCGCGACTTGTTGGGTTCACGTCGCAGGCTGGGACTGCAGCGCGACGAACCCACATATAATCGATAATCTATCAGTGGCTCGACTGGACCTGTCAATCCTCCGCTCTGACGCTTGCTTAACGTCAGCAGGCCGCGGATCCACTTGTGAAGAACCAGCGGAACCGCCGAGGGCGACTAGGTCAGAGATCTGGGCGGACGGTGACCCGTCGAACATTGCGCCAGTTCCTTGTCGCTTGTGCCGACCTCGAAGCGCTTGTGCGAGATGTGGTACTGCCCAATCCCGACGAGTAGGCCGTTGCCGACATGCTTGATCGTTTGCAGGTGACAGGGAATGCGACTGCTTTGGTGACGGATGCCGGAAGCGGCATCGGACGTGCCGTGGCGATGGCGCTGGTGAATGACGGCCACGAAGTGCCGCTGGCAAGACGTCGCCTCCAGCCGTTCCAGGAGACTGCGCGGCTCCTGGGTCGATGTGCGGTGGGCGTGGGTGACCACTCGCAGGAGGGCGATCCGGATCGCGTCGCATACGAGGCGCTCGAACCTATGGGGCACCTTGACGTGCTTGTGAACAATGCGGGCGAGATCCGTCGCAACATGACGGTCCATGAACTCAGTGCAGAAGTCTGGGACGAGCAAGGTGGCTTCGACCCTTCGCGGTCCGTTCTTAACGACGCGAGCAACGCTCGTGTCATGCGCACTGGTCCACGAGCAGACAGTTCTTAGTATCGGTCTCAGAGGATGGAACAGTCGACACGCGAGATCATTCAGCCCCGGAGTGCGTCAGAGCTCAGCGTCGGTGGTGACTAGTCGGGGCCGCTGGCTGCAACTGCATCAGACCAAATCGCGAATCAGTGTTTTGTCGGTGTTCGCCCGCCGCCCAACAACACCGAAAATCCCCGAGCAGACCCGGATTAACCAACCCAACCAGAACTACGGAACTACAGAACAACTGGACCATCGACCCTCCCCACGCCGGCGACCCGGTCGGCCGCTGGTGGTCGGGGGTGGACCGGTCCGCCTGAAGGCCGCGCGGGCGGCGGCCCAGTGACCACGTTGATCGCGCCGCCGATGCTGTCAACTTCACGTTGACAACCTTTCGCTCGCGCTTCATTCGCTCCAGCGGCCCCGGCACCGGGGCCACTGCGCGGGTCGAGAACGCGCCCTCAGGGTCAACTCAGACCGCCGAGTGGCAGGGAGCCCGGCTCAGGAGTGGATGCCTTTGAATGCTCTGGTCTGCTCGATCAGGGCGGCCTCGGTGGGCAGCCGCTCCATGCTCGAGGCACCGTAGAAGCCGTGGCAGGTGGAAGTGTTTTGCAAGATGTAGGAGGCGTCCTGCGGCGAGGAGATCGGCCCGCCGTGGCAGAGCACAAGAACGTCCGAGCGAATTGCTCGAGCCGCCTCGGCCCACTCGTCAATAAGTGCTGGGCAGTCCTGCAGCCGTCTAGCGGTGCTGGCTCCGATGACGCCACCAGTGGTGAGTCCCATGTGGGTAACGATTATGTCGGCGCCGGCTAGGGTCATCGCTTCGGCGTCCTCCGGCCCAAAGACGTACGGGGTGGTGAACAGACCTTTCGCACCGGCGCGTTCGATCATTTCGACCTCTAGCCCGAAGCCCATGCCGGTCTCCTCCAGGTTGGCCCGAAACGTGCCATCAATGAGGCCGACGGTGGGGAAATTCTGCACGCCGGCGAACCCCAGTTGGATGAGGCGGTCGAAGAACTCGTCGAAGATGCAGAACGGATCGGTGCCGTTCACACCGGCCAGGACGGGGGTGTTCTCGACGACAGGCAGCACCTCTAGAGCCATCTCCAGCACGATATCGTTGGCGTTGCCGTAGGCTAGGAGCCCGGCGAGGGAACCCCGCCCAGCCATCCGGTAGCGGCCGGAATTGTAGATCACGATGAGGTCGACGCCGCCGGCTTCCTCACACTTAGCGGACAGGCCTGTGCCAGCGCCCCCGCCGACAATCGGCTCCCTGCGGTCTGCCATCGCGCGGAACTTGCTTCGTAGTTCGTCTCGGCTGGGCGGATGGGGCACGGCTTCCTCCTGGGAGTTTCATGGCTCGGGTTGGATGTCGGTGAAGGCGGCGACCAGTGCCGCGGCGAACTGAGGGTCGTTGATGTGCTGCGGTAGCCGGATCAGGCGGCGCCGTTCGGTCTGCTCGACAGTGCGTTCCAGGGCGGCAAATAGGGCATCGTCGGCCTCCGGGTCCCAAAATGGCTGTCCCGGGGAGTCGATCATCGACACACCTGCTGCGGGAATCAAAAAGCGGACCTCGCCGCTCATCTGGTTAAGTCGGGTACCAATCCACTCCCCGATGCGGGCGCACTCCTCGGCCGTTGTGCGCATGAGCGTCACCGAAGGGTTGTGCTCGTAGAAGGTCCGTCCGCGGTATCGCTCCGGCACCGTAGGCGGCGGGCCGAAGTTGACCATGTCGAGCGCACCACAGCTGCCGACGTAGGGAACACGGTTGCGGATGACAGCACCGAAGCGGTCCTCAGTGGCAGCCAGGACCCCACCGCAGAGCAGGTCGCATACCTCAGTTGTGCTGATGTCGAGCACCCCGGTCAATAGACCGCCGTCGACGAGGTTCTCCATCGCCTGGCCGCCCGTGCCGGTGGCGTGGAAGACGAGGCAGTCGTAGTCCGCCTTCAAGGCGTCGACAACCTGGCTGACGCAGGGTGTGGTGACCCCGAACATGGTAAGACCCAGGGCCGGCTTTCCGCCGGCCGGCGCCGTAACTGGCCAGGTAATCATGCCGGCCAACGCGTGCGCGGCGTTGCCGAGCACAACCAGGGAGATTGCGTTGAGCCCAGCCACATCGGTGACGGAGTGGACCATGGTCACATCCGACGGCCCGACGTAGTTGGAGACGTCACCAGAGGCCATCGTTGAGACCATCACCTTCGGGACGCCGACGGGCAGGGCCCGCATCCCTGCAGTGGCGAGCGCAGTGCCTCCAGAGCCCCCGAGGCCAAGCACCCCGGCCAGGTCTTGTCGGGTGGGCAGGAAGCGTGCGAACGCCAGTGTCATCGCCGCCACCGAGGCCCCACGGTCGTTGCTGCGAACGGCCTGCGGGCCATCTGGATGATGACCAGCCACCTCTTCCGCCGGCACGTCGACGTCCGGACTCGCCCGGTTGCCAGTGCTCAGGTCCACGGTAACCGTGGTGACGCCGGCCGCTTCCAAAAGGTCCCGGACGTAACGAAGCTCCGGGCCTTTCGTGTCAAACGTGCCGACCACGTATGCGCTGGGCACAGCCCCTCCTCAGTCGGTTTGGCCAACGGTGAAGGCTACCGCTATCGCGACGCCCGAAGATACGCCCATGCGCAAGGTAGTCAACTACAATACGCAGAGGCCAGCGTGCCCGCTTTCGTGGTCGAGCTGCCGAGGCGTGCCAGTGCCCTTATGCGGACCAAGGTTCTGCGTGCACTGCGAGACCTGGAGCGTTGACCGTCCTTGCCTCGCTTGCTGACGGCGGAGGTGAACGGGTGGAGGGCGGTGGTGCCCGAGCGCGGGTGGTCAGCGAGCGACACCACCGTACCCGTGCGGATCATCAACGTTGCCTGCACGCCCTGGTCGGCCGGGAAGGCGGCCATACGGCCGAGTTCGTCGTACGTGCTCATCCGTTCTCTCCTCACAGAGTCGCTTCGCGCTTGGCCATCGGGAGTGGTTCTACCGTCCGAGGCCTCGCTATGCCTCGAGCACCTTGTCAAACTCGTCGATGAGCACCTGCGGGGTTGCGGCACGGATGAAGAAGAACGGTCGAGTGCAAAAGTCCTCGATGAAGTCGGCGCGAAGCTGCCGCCGCTCGTCCGTGTCTACGAGCGGCATCGGGTGCCCCGGCGCGAGCAGTTCGTTGGTCAGCAGGTAGTTCTGGAGCGAGTGCATCGACTGGAACTGGCGCTCGAACGGGATCAGCTCCGTGCAGCTCGGGTCGAAGTTCCCGTCGATCGCTGGCACCAGCACGATGTCGATCTCGTGCGGATCGTTCATGATCTCCCAGGTGGGCATCGATCCCCAGAACTTCTCCACGGCCTTGTTCGGTGCCGCCTTGTCGGCGCGCTCCGTGCCCTCGCTGCGCTTGGGGAGGAAGGGCTCGCGCGAGCCCTTGACGACCACGCCGCTCTCGTCGATCACCGAGGTCTCAGACGCGACCTGGACGCCACCGCGGACGCACGCCTCGATCAGGCCCATGCTCTTGCCGTGGTTCGACTCGCCGCCGAGGATCAGCACCGTCTTCCCGCGGTAGTTGACAGCCGCCGAGTGGAACGGGTGGAGGCCGATGCTCTCCATGCGGAGCGTGAGCATCGTCACGATCGCCTTCTGGAGCGGACCGGCCGGCCAGTTGCCGGTGAACGTCAGGGTGGAGCCGTCGTACCGAACGTTCTTCGCGCCATCCATCTCCCAGACGATGTCCGGGGTGCCGACGGTGACCGCTGGGGAGATGACCACGTCCGCCAGGCGGTAGTTGAGGAACGTCAGGTCGTCCAGGACGTGCAGGCGCGGTTCGCTGCCGTACACGTCGAAACGCAGCAGCGCACCGCACGCGGAGAACTGCTCACTCAACTGCGGCTTGCTAGACACTCAACTGTCCCTTCGTTCTCCTGGCGGACGGAACATCTGTGTTGCCGTCCGGTTTGCGTCGACTAGCGGGCGCACCCTGTCCGGTATCGGCGCAGCGCTGCTTGCCAAGTACGCGAGCCAACTCCTAAGAGCTGCAGATGCTGCCTACCGCGTCGTCGATCATCGATAATCTATCCTAGCCCACGCTGACATCTTGACGGCGCTCTACTTCAGGGTGCCGCGGATCCGGCCCGAGGACCCGACGTGGGACGACCGCGACCGATTCGTGTTCTCCAAGGGGCACTCAGCCATCGGGCTCCACTCGACGATGGCGCATCGCGGCTACCTACGCGTTATCCGAGTTGCTGGCCTTGGACGCCATCCACTCCAGGCTCCAGGGCCACCCGGAGATGACGCGCCTGCCGGACATCGATATGTCCACGGGTTCGCTCGGCATGGCATCTCGGCCGCGATGGGCATGGCGATCGGTGCCCGGGTCCAGGGGAAGCAATTCTTTGGCTTCGCCCTGGTCGACGACGGGGAGTGCCAGGAGGGCCAGGTCTGGGAACGCGCGATGTCCGTACCCCGCCACGACCTCGACAACTTCAGGTGATCGTCGACGAGAATCGGCTCCAGCAGTTCGGTCGCAGCGACACGGGGTCGCGCCGCGTCGCGGCGCCCCACGCCCCCGGACAGCTCGCCGACAAGTGGCCGGCCTTCGGTTGGCGCGTGCTAGAGATGGGCGGCCATGACATGGGCGACATTCTCCGCACCCTGCGGCATACGCGCGAGGAGAATGACTGGCACCGCCCACATACGTCATCGCGAACACCGTCAAGGGCAAGGGCGTTTCATTCATGGAGAACGACTACACGTGGCACAGCAAGACGCTGAGCCCAGACGAGTCCGCGACGGCGCTCGCCGACCTCGGCGTCGGTACTGACACGGTGGGGCAGGGCGCTCGATGACGCTTCCGATGGGACTGCCACAGCGCGAGGTGTTCGGTCGGTTCCTCACAGCGATGGCGAGACGAACGATCGCATCGTCGTGGTCGACGACAACGTCGCCAGCTCGACGAAGGCCGACATCTTAGAGAAGGCCCACCGGCCAGGGCCCTCGAGATGGGTATTGCGCAGCAGAACATGCTCGGGTGGCGGCGGGGCTCGCCACGACAGCCATGATCCCGTTCGTCTCTACGTTCGTCGCCTTCGCCGTCGTCCGGCTGGCTCGACCAGGTGCGGGTCCTGATCGCCCAGACGGGCGCCAACGTCAAGATCACACCGACCTATGCCGGCCTGTTAACGGGCGAGCAGTACGACATTCCGGAGCGTAATATCCTCATGTCACCTCCAGCGTCACCACGCTGGGCGACGAGAGACGAGATGTACAGGCTTGGCGCGTACGTGGCCGACCATGTGAACCGTGCCTCGGGGCCGAAGGCCGTCGCCATCCCGATGAAGTCCCTCGACAACTACAGTTGTGAAGGCAACTAGTGGGCCGGCCTCGACATCCACCCGATGATCGACCCGTGGCTCGAGGGGCTCGGCAAGAGCATCGAGGTCCTCCAGATGGACGCAACATCAACGACCACGAGTTCGCGGATGCGTTGTATGGCCTGTTCGAGGCGCGCTGGAAGCAGTACCAGGAGAGCAAGAATTAGGTCCGCCGCCAGGCCCCCGCGGGGCTGTCCCGGTACCCCGCCCTGGTGGCGTGGGCCTGGGACGCACCTGGGCGGGCGGTCATGATGTCCGGCGCGAGCCGTCGTGCTGGGCGGAGAGGCAGCCCGGGGCGGCGCTCCTTTGAGACGAAGGGAAGGAATATGCACGAGATCTCTGACGACGCTCGGGTCGGGCGAACCGCAGGCGCTGGTGACCGTGACGCGCACACTGCGATCGTCCCCGCTGCCGGTCGGCTCGTCCATGGTCGTCGGCGAGGACGGCTCGATCGTTGGCAACATCTCCGCAGGCCCCTGGGTGTCCGGTTGTAGTCGGCTGTCACCGGCTGTCTGTGGGGAATACGCACGGAAGTTGTCTGGGGGACCGGTATTTGCGCTGGTCACAGGCTTGCCGCTCATGGTCTGTAAATCCACCGCGTGAGCTTCGAAGGTTCGAATCCTTCACCTGCCACCACGTGCTGAAAGGGCCCTTGACCTGCGGAAACGTAGGTCGGGGGCCCTCTTTTGGTTTCCGGCTGTGATCGGCTCAAATCGGCCGTCTACGGCTGTGCGCGGGGAATTCCCAGTTCGCAACGAGGGGGTCAGGGTTCGAGTCCCCTCAGCTCCACCGATATCACCGCAGGTCAAAGGCCCTCTCCCGGTCCGGAACGAGGGCCTTTGGGTCTGGGGGCGAAGTACAGCAGCAAACTACAGCGGTGCCTCATTCGAGCGCCTCAAGCTGGTCCCCGAGGCGGCGAAGCGTGGTTCGGGTGAGATCGGAAGGGATGTGTGTGTAGATCTCCATCGTCACGGCGATCTTGCTGTGTCGCATGATCTGCATTGCGACGCGGGGGTGGACGTCCAGGGCGGCCAGCAGCGATCCACACGTGTGGCGGGTCCCGTGGACGCCGGCCGACCTCGATTCGCCGACGTTGTCCAGGAGGCAGGTGCCGGCCCCCAAGCTCATTCGGGCGTAACGATCTCATTAAGTATATTGCAAGTGTCTGGAGAGTATGAATATACTCAGAAGCGTTCCCATCACACACGCGAAGGTAAAGCCGCCATGACGCTGTTTAGGCCCGAAACGCTCGAGCGTGTCTGTTCGTGCGTGGCGGAGCGCCTGGATCAGCGAACAACCGCGGTGTTCCATGAGTGCTTCACCAACACACTGGCCACGACCATCGAAACGCTCCCGGACGGAACCGCGTTCGTGGTCACGGGCGACATCCCGGCCATGTGGTTGCG
>CAAGKR010095305.1_pt1 | contig 29051 bp, 29 predicted proteins | sample 2556971 | NCBI WGS metagenome assembly CAAGKR01 (sample SAMEA5207829, study PRJEB30636) | soil metagenome | biome: forest; feature: boreal; material: soil | place: USA | collected 2011-09 | depth 1 m | reverse complement strand
CGTGGGCTGATGCTCCATCACCGGTCATGCCGTTGGATCCCAATCACCGCTCGCAGGCGAAGAGCGAGGGCCGGTCAATAAGCTCGTCGGTCGAATGCCGTCTAGCCGGAAGCCGGTCTCCCCGCAGAGGCCATCTGCGATTCTGACCTCTCTGCGCGTTATATCAGCCGGAAACCACCGTTTTTACGGGGATGAGAATTAAGGCCAGAGTGTATGGAGGCGGGTGGCTATCCCTAGTCTTCGTCCTGGCAATGAACGCCGCCACATCGACAATGGCTGCGACATTCGACCCAGTGCCTTGGGTAGCTCATCGCCGGGATCTGGGCGACCGGCCCGAAGTGAGCACCGCGCAGCGGGTCGTCGCCGGACAGTCCGGAGCTCGCCTGCTGTCTTCGTGTCGGTGCTGCGAGCCCCAGGGTCCGGCCGGGGTGGGTCCCGTTGCTGCCATTGTTCGAAGCCAGAGCTCACACTTAAACTAAACTCGAACCACTTTGGCGCACACCACAACACATGTGCTGCGATTGCCCATGATTTTCTCCATGGTGCCCCCGCGAATGCACGCGAAGAGATCTTCGTGGTGGCGCTGAGGGGGTGAGGTACGACGGTCTCCTCGCGGAGACGATCGCGATCCACGGATACGCCGGCGATCTCATGCCTGCGTACTTCGCGCGACCGCTGCGCACGGAACCGGTACCCGGAGTCGTCGTGGTCCACCACAATCCTGGCTACGACCTGGAGACGAAGGAGATAACCCGCACGCTCGCGGTCCATGGCTTCGCCGCCCTCTGCCCCAACCTGCATCACCGCGACGCCCCGGGAGCCGACCCCGACGACGCCTCGGCCGCGATGAAGGCGGCCGGTGGCGTGCCCGATGAGCGAGCGCTCGGCGACATCGCGGGCGCGCTGGAGCACCTTCGCTCCCGAGCCACCGGTAACGGGCGGGTCGGGATCATCGGTTACTGCTCTGGCGGCCGGCACGCCTACCTTGCTGCCTGCACGATGCGGTTTGACGCCGCCGTCGACTGCTACGGCGGCCGCGTCGCCGTGCCCACGGACCAGCTCAGTGAGCGGCAGCCGATGTCCGCGGTCGACCTGACCCCCTCACTCTCCTGCCCGCTCCTGGGCCTGTTCGGTGTCGAGGATCGAAATCCCGATCCCGCCCAGGTCGCAAGGATCGAAGCCGCTCTCCGCGAGCAGGGCAAGGACTTCGAGTTCCATAGCTACGACGGGGCCGGGCACGCGTTTTTCTCGGTCGACCGCCCGAACTATCGGCCAGAGGCCGCCATCGACGGGTGGGGCCGGGTCCTGGAGTTCTTCGGCCGCCACCTGAAGGAGGAGTGAAACTTCCCATATGTGCACCTCGATCACCTCCAAACTGGCCGTCTCGGGTAGTGCCAAGGGTGCGGCGGGCTGGATGCCGGTGAGCGCCGCCGTCATCTCCTTCGACCATCCCCATCACACTCCGCTCGACCATGCCCTCAGCATCGACTTCCTCAATGAGGCGGCCGCCCCCGGAACGCGGGTCGCGGTCGAACTGAGCGCCGATTCTGCGCGCGCACTGGCGCGCAGCATCGAGGCAGCCCTCGCTCAGGGCGAGGCCGAGGAGCTCATTTAGTTGCCGATCTCGGACCTGCGCGGACGGGTTGCCCTGGTGACCGGCGGCTCGGGCGGGATAGGCCGGGCGCTCTGCCTGCAACTGGGCTCAGCCGGGGTGCACGTGGCCGCCGGTTACCAGAATCGCAAGGCAGAGGCCCATGAGTTGGTCGCCGCGATCGGCGGCAATGCGATCTCCGTCCGCGCCGACGTCCGCGACCCGGAGGCGATCGCACGAATGGTGGCGGAGGTGGAAGGGGCGCTGGGGCCGATCGACGTCCTGGTCAGCAACGCCGGCAGCGTGAAGGTTCGTGGGCTCGACGAGATCGACGCGGCAACCTTCGACGACACGTTCGCCGAGCACGTCCGCGCCGCCTTCCTGCTATCTAAGGCGGTCCTCCCCGGCATGCGGGAGCGGCAATGGGGACGGATTCTGCTGGTGTCCTCGTCGGCCGCCTTCGTTGGCGGGTTCGTCGGTCCGCACTACGCCGCGGCCAAGTCGGCTCTTTTCGGGCTGATGCATTGGCTTTCGGCGGACTTCGCGGCAGACGGTGTCACCGTCAACACGATCGCGCCATCGCTCATCGACACTCTGGTGCTGGGCGATGCGGATCGCCGATCCAAGCTCGTCGCACGGATCCCGGTCGGTCGCTTCGGGACCCCCGAGGAGACCGCCGAGATGATGGTCGAGATGCTGGCTAACCCTTACCTCAGCAATCAGACTATCGCGCTTGACGGCGGCGCGCGGGGGACGCCCTAGGCTAGGAGGCAGTTGAAAGAGTCTGCCGGTCGAGGCCCTAGGCTGGTACGATAGCTGTAGATTCCCCTTCGCTGTTCACGTCTTGGCATACGGGTGTCGCATGCTGGGTCAGCAGCGCGCTCAGGTGAGCCCGAACGACCTGTTTTTATGGAGCCTGGATGCCGAGGTTGGCGCGGTCGAAGCTGCCGTGAGCGAGCCCGGGACAGGTCGAGTGGTCACATAAACTCCATGAAGACCAGTTGCAGGCAGCGATGCAAAGGCGCCAACGGCTGGACTTCGAGCGCATCATGAAAGAGCGCCCCACGGTTGAGCGCAAGCAGGCGCACTGGAACGCGAAGGGTGGGCGCCGGAGCCGCTACATGGGGCAGGCAAAGACGCGCCTGCGGGCGTTTTGGAGCGCTGCAGTGTCACCCTTGATCCTGAGGGTTGGGCTGGGCAGTGGATCCGCTCCGACCACGGCCATGACACCCGCTGCGGCGGCCTGATGCCTGCGATTCCGGGGCCGCGACCAACGTCTCTCGGCTCCATCTCGACCCCCAGCACACCGCCGGGCCTCGAATCTCGCTCCCCGCGGGGCCCTATCGACTTCAGGCTCCGCTGACCGGGCCTCTATCAACTTTTTCCTAGGCTTTCAGCTCAATCTCGCTCGGGCCTCGTGGTCGCCGAAGCGATGGCGGAAGCCCGCCCATAGGGCCAGGTCGTAGAGGCTCTTTATCCCTCCTCCCGCGAAGAAGGGGAGCCCGAGGGCTGCGGCCTGAATCGCGATGCCCGTCACTGCCGGGCCCGCTGCGAGGGCCACTCCACGCACGGCTCCGGTGACGGCGAGAGCCCCTCCCCGCTCGTTGGGAGGGACGATGGAAACGACGTAGGCCTGCCGCGCGGGCTGATCCATGCTCACAATCAGCGAACGGACAAGCAGCAGCCCGAGCGCCCACGGGAGGCTCGGAGCGAACGGCACCAGGATCAGAAGCACGTTGCTGGGCAGGTGGGTAAAGACCATTGTATTGACCAGCCCGATTCTGTCCGCAAGCCAGCCCGCCACCTCAAGGGAGAAAGCGCCGAGCACCGACATGGCGGCGAAGCTCGGGCCGAGCAATTCGGGACCGGCTTTGAAGCGGATGTGGAGCCAGTACACAATCACGGCGTTCACTACGAGGCCGCCGCCCAGGGAGTCGAGCGCAAACAGCGCGGAGAGTCCGATGAGTGGCCGAAGGCTGCCGAAAGCCGGTGCGTCACGAACCTCCCCCTCGACTGCCGTGCTTAGAAACAGAGGTAGCAAAGCAGTGACGAGGCCCAGCGCGGCGAAGAGCCAATAGAAGAAGATCGTGCGATTGAGGCTGGTGCCGCCGCTGGCGGCCAGGCCTCCGGCTGCGATCCCGATCGCACCAGTGAAGCTGTAGCGGCCGAACGCCCGATTGCGGCCCGAGGCCGTGGTCGTCTCGGTGAGCATCGCCTGCTCGACCGCGAGGAAGGGTCCGAGGTCGGCGTTGGCGAGGCCCATCATCCCCGTCAGGCCTGCCAGGAGGAGCAGCCAGGACGTTGGCGCAAGGGCGAGGTCAACCCCGCAAAGTATCATCAGGACGCCGACCAGGGCGAGGGTCCGCCGGCGCCCGATTCGTGCCGCCAGCCACGCCGCCGCAAGACCGGTGAACGATGCCGAGCCGAGGCCTACGGCCAGCACCACGCCGATCCAGGCTGGGCTGAGTCCGCGCGATTGGAGGTGAACCGCGACGAGGATTGCCGAAAAGCCAAACCCGAAAGCTCGGAGGACCCGGGCCGCCAGCAGCAGTTGAAAGTCGCGCCGATCCTTCGTTAACCTTATCTGCAACATGTGATGAGTGTGACATACAACGCTCGTCACGCCTCTATCGGCGTCAGGTAGCCCGTCGGAATCCTCAGCGTCGTCCACTCCGGAGGCTTGCAGCTACACGTCTTGGAGCGGGCTTGACGGAGCGCCCATGTACCACCCTTGCCTTCACGATCGAACAGGCCGACTGCCCCACCCTCTATCGGAAGGTTCGGGCGGAGGGGATCATCGACGACAGCAGCTTCGGCCACCATCTTTATGAGCTCCCCGGCGACACCGCCCAGCTGCCGGCGCGACGTCCGCCCGCTCTCGCACCCGTGGGCCACGAGAACCGCCGAGCAATCTTTCTTGGAACGTACGTAACAATGTAATACCGAGGGTATAAAATTGGGCGGCCCTAACAGGTCGGAACTGAAGATGACTTAGGAGGCGGAAAGCAATGGTGGATCTCGGACTGATCGGTGTTGACTGGGAGCAGCGGATCGACTTCGACCGCCTTCGCCGGGAGCGTTTGCGCAAGGCCCAGGACGCGCTCCGCGCCTCCGACGCCGATGTTCTGTTCGTCTTTCGCACCGAGGACTCCCGTTACCTCACCGGCTACCGCCATCACCTCGGGCCGACGCCGCTGCTCGGCAACGCGACCATCGTCCTGACGGCGGACGCCGATCCCCTCCTTTTCACGATGGACTACGAGCACTGCAGGCTCCGGATGCCCTGGCTCGCTGAGAGCTCGATCCAACCCCGCGCCAACTTCCGCGAGGAGATCGGCATCCGCAAGTGGGCCGAGCTGCTGAAGGGGCTGCTCGGCGACCTCAACGGCAAGCGGATCGGCGTCGACCTCTGGGGCCCGACGATGGAGCAGCACATCAAGGCGGTCTTCCCCGACTCCGAGTTCGTCGACGGCTACAAGATCCTGATGGAGGCGAAGATCATCAAAACCCCGGACGAGATCGCCTGCCTCAAGGTGGCGAACTCGATCACCGAGGCCGGGATGGACGCTGCCCTAGAGTTCCTTCGCCCCGGAGTCCGCGAGTGCGAAGTGCTGGCGAAGGCCTGGGAGAAGATGACCGCCCTCGGCTCGGAGTGGACGCAGTGCTCGAACATCGTCTGCTCCGGTCCTTACACCGCTCCATATCGCCGGTTCACCTCCGACCGCGTGATCCGGGCGGGCGACCTCGTGATCATCGACATCGGAGGTTGCTTCAACGGCTACTGGGGCGACCTCACCCGGACTTGGGTCTGCGGCGACATCCGGCCGACCGAGGCGCAGAAGGACCTTCACCAGAAGTGCTACGACGCCGTCTGGAACAGCTGCGCGGCTGCCCGCGTCGGCAACACGACCGCGGACGTCTTCGCTGGGGCCGATCCCTACGTGCTCGACTCGCTGGGCCACGGCTCCGGCATGGCGCCCTGGGAGCCACCCTACTTCAGCCCCCACTCGAAGGAGGACCCGATGCCGCTGCGCGCCGGTATGCAGTTCAACCTCGAGCCCTACGCCGGCATACCCGGGATCGGCGGCATCCGCCTGGAGAACAACCTCGTCGTAACCGACGGCGATCCCGACATCTACACAACCTATCCGTACGACGAGCGGCTGGTGACCAGACTTCACCCCCTAGACACCTCAACCGGGCGCACCCGCCGGGAGGCCGTCGAACACTGACGCTCCGCGTTGTGGTCATCGACCACCGCTTCGCCGACCTCGCGGCAGAGAGGGAGGTCCTCGGCGCCGTCTCGGCGGAGGTCGAGGACCTGAATGGCATCCCCGAAGACGAGGCACTGGAACGCGCCACGTCTGCCGACGGGGTGCTGCTCGGCGCCCGCTTCCAATTCACCGCCGACCGCCTGGCCAGCCTCAAGCGTTGCCGGGTGATCGTGCGCTACGGGGTCGGGGTCGACAACGTCGACCTGGCCGCGGCGAGGGCGTGCGGAATTACGGTCTCATGCGTTCCTGACTACTGCATGGAGGAGGTCGCCACCCATGCCATCGCCCTTCTCCTGGCGCTCCATCGCCAGCTCGGCGCCTACTCCTTGAAGGCCAAAGCGGGTCAGCTCGGGATCGATGCCGTCCACCCGATCCGGCGCCTCAGCACGCTCAGCTTCGGCGTCATCGGCTTCGGCCGGATCGGCCGCGAAACGGCGACCCGCGCCGCGGCCCTCGGCATGCGACTCCTGGCGTACGACCCATTCCAGGACGACGCCGCCATCCGCGGCTTTGGCGCCGAACCAAGGCCCCTCGATTCGCTGCTCGCGGAGTCAGACGCCGTCTCGCTCCACGTTCCTCTGACAGAGGCGACTCGCAACCTCCTGGGCCGGGACCGCATCGCGCGGATGAAGACGGGCGCTCTGCTGGTCAACGTCGGACGGGGTGGGCTTGTCGACGAGGCGGCCCTCGCCGAGGCCCTCGCCTCTGGCCACCTGGGCGGCGCCGGCCTGGACGTGACCACCGTCGAGCCCCTTCCTCCGGACCATCCGCTGCTGTCGACTGCCAATACGATCCTCACCCCCCACGTCGCCTGGTATAGCACCGGGGCTCAGCGCGACCTACAGGTGAAGGCCGCCGAGGAAGCCGCCCGGGTGCTGCGTGGCGAGCCGCCACTGAACGCGCTGATCTAGCGGAAAAGGACGATCCCGGCCACGGCCGCCACAGCCAGCAGGCCGGCCGGGGGGACCCTCCGAGAAACAGCCATGGCGAAGCCACCCGCGACGATCAACACCGATCGCCAGTCGAAGCCGCTCGCTCCCACCAGCCGGAGTATGACGATGGGGAACACGGCCACCACAGCGATGCTCAGCCCGCGGGTGAAGTCGCGCATAACTGGGAGGTCGCCGAATCGAGCGTAAACCTTGGCAACCGGGAGTACCAGCAGCGGAGGGAGCACCGACGAAACCAGCGAGAGGACGGCGCCGAGCCAGCCGTAAGTGAGGTAGCCCAGGCTCGCTACCCAAAGACCGGTCGGCCCGGGGGTGACCTGACCCACCGCCAGCGCGGCTCCGAAGTCCGAATCGCTCGCCCAGCCCCTCGCGAGAAGGTCCTGGTGGAGGCTGGGGAGATTGCCGAGTCCGCCCGTGCTGAGCGCGGCAGCCTTCAAGAAGATCCAGAAATAGGTAAGCGGGTCGATCATGCCGCGCCCCGTCGCCGCAGCCAGCCGACAAGAAGCATTCCCAGGCCGGCGGTGAGGAAGATCAGCACGATTGGCACCCGGGGCAGGAAGAAAAAGCCAATCGCAGCCGCGGCGAAAACCCCGGCCGCTGTGGCGAGGCTGAGCCCGCCCTCAGCCGAGCTCTCCTTGAGCTGAGGGGAGAGCAGGCGGAACGCCATGAAGAGCCCCATGCCGGCCACGCCGGCGATGCCACCGCGGAGCCCGGCCCGGGTCAGCTGCGAATTCTGCACGTATCCATAACCGATGGTGCACAGGACGGTCACGAGCGTTCCCGGCACGGCCATCCCGATCAGGCCGCAGACGATCCCCGTTGCGCCCCCGACCCGGCCTCCGACCACGATGGCGAACGAGATGAGATTGATTCCTGGCACCACCTGGCAGAGCCCCCACATCCGCGCGTACTCGGCCGGCGACAGCCAGCGCCGCCTGGTGACCAGCGCCTCGTAGACCATCAGCTGCACTGCCGGGCCGCCGCCGAACGACCGCGACCCGATCCACAGCCACATCCTCACCTGATCGAGGAGTGGGGGCGGGGTGGCCGGCCACCCGTAACCCGCAGGATCGAGGGCAGGCGGGGAGGGGCCGGCGGTCGTTTCCATGGGAGCCGTCTAAGGCTACCAGTATGACCTTATGACGTCTGTTACATTCAAAGACCATGAGGGCGATGGCTTTCACCCCGACCGACCGCCGCGCCACCACCCGGGGAGCGGCCGCTGCGCTTCCCCAAAGGCATCCCTTGACAATTGTTCCATATCAGAGCTTCACCCTGCCCACGACACCGTCACGTTCGGCTTCGATTCCGATCTCGAGGCCCGGCGAGAGCTGCTTGAGGCCTTCCAACACCCAGCGTCCAGTCTTCTCATCGGCCAGAATCGGGGCGCCGCGCCGCCACCGTTCCGACTCCATCAGGAGATCGATCGGGTGGAGCGTGATCTCCTTCAGCTCGCGTCCCTCAAAGCTGGTCTCGGCCACCACGCTGGTCCAGAACCGGTTGTCCCAGAAGCCGTTAGGCTGTGGGCCGGAACGGATCGCGCCGACCTCGTCGGTCACATCCACGGGCAGGGCGTCGTGAGGCAGGCCGTGCTTCTCATAGGCAGGCGCCGGCTGCCGCTGCAGCGTCTCGATCTCGAACACGAATGACCCCAGGGAGAGGTAGATCGGCTTGCCCTTGTAGACCTCGATCCCACGTAGCATGTGCGGCCCGTGCCCGATGACGATGTCGGCTCCGGCGTCGATCGATCGGTGCGCCGCCTCGACGATGAAGTCGGCGGGGATCTCCTGGTTGAGATCGCCCGCGGGTCCCTCATGAGCGTGCAGGCTGACCGCGACCAGGTCGGCCTGTCGCCGTGCGCCGGCGATCGCCTTCGAAAGTGCTGCCATGTCGGCCTTGTGGGGGCGGCTGATGGTCCGCGAGGGTTCGCCGCGGAAGAAGGATGCGCCCAGGAAGGTATGGGCGTCGGGGTTGGCGTGCCCCATCAGGGCGGCGAACTGGGCACGGTGGCGGAACGCGGCGGCGGTCCCCAGCGCCTCGTCGATCTCGCCGAGGGCATCGAAGAGCCGGGGCTCCAGCCAGTACTCGAGCGTGAACCGGAGGGGGTTGACGCCAGGCCTGCCATCCATGTCCGGGCGGCGGGCTACTGCCATCGAATGCTCGACGTTGGTTGAGGTCGTGGCCAGGAAGGCGATCCTGCCACCGGGCGTGTCGATGTAGCCGGGTCGGCGAGCCTCGTCCAGGCTGGCGCCCGCCCCCGCGGTGACGATCCCCCGGGACTCGAGCTCCTCGAGCAGGTCCATCAGGCCCTTGGGGCCATAGTCGGCGACGTGGTTGTTGCCAGTGCCGATCACGTTGAATCCGGCCGCCTTCAGCTCATCGAGCACGAACGGCTTCGAGGACTGGAAGGCGCTGGGGTGGTTGACGTTGGGGACGATCGGGTCCCGGGGTGTCCCCATCTCGAAGTTGGTGACCGCGGCGTCGGCCCCTCGGAGCAGCTCGACCAGGCGCTTCCAGCGCGGATCGGGGTTGTGCATCAACCCCCGCGTGATCATCGAGTCGCCGGTGGCCATCAACGTCGTCATGCGCAACTCCTTATAGAACCGGCCAGCCGCCCAGTGGGCCGGCGCGGCCCTCAGGATACGTGGAAACCAACAGGAGTGACGGCTAAACAGGTGTTACACTATGCCGATCTTGGTTCCGCGCGCGGCCTGGGCCGCCGATTACGACCGCGAACGGGTACGGCCAATCGAGGACATGGCCAAGCTGTCCGCATTGGAAATGGCCATCCGCAAGGCCACGGACGCCCTCCAGCTCGTCGGCGCCCGGGGTGCGATGCGCGACGTTCCGATGGAGAAGCTACTGCGCGCCGCCGCCAAGATTCTGCTGTGGCCGATTGGCAACACGGCCGTCCACGCCCGGCTCGCGAATTGATTCTATCGCCACCCCGGCCCTGCTGGCACCGTCCCTCCAACCAATGGGCGAGCGGTTGTCGCGCCCTAAAGTAGAGTCCAGCCCGATGATCGCGACCGCCCCAGCCGGGCCAGTCGCGGTGGGGGCCAGACGTGACGTGCAGATCGCCGACCAGCCGCGGCCTCAACGCCGCGCCGGCTTCTTCGACGGTTGGACGCTGGGCAAGGTGCTCGGCACCATCGCCCTCTGGATCCTGGTTGCGGTTGTCGTCGGCCCACTGGCCTGGGCGGCGCTCTCGTCCTTCAAGCCGGACGTCGAGACCAGCACATTCCCGCCGACGATCCTGCCCCACACGGTGACTATCGAGAACTACGTGAAGCTCTTCACCGTCCTGCCATTCACGACCTTCTTCATCAACAGCCTCGGCGTGGCGGTGGCCACCAGCCTGCTGACGATCCTCCTCTCGGCAAGTGCCGCCTACGCGACCGCCCGCTTCCGCTCCCCGTTCGCGGAGGCCACCAGCGCGGTCGGGCTGGTCGCCTACATGCTGCCCGGCATCCTGATCGTGGTGCCCATCTTTGCGGTGGCCCAGGCGCTCAAGGCGCTCGATTCCCTGCCGGCACTGGTGTTGATCTACAGTGCTTACTTCGTACCCTTCGGAGTCTGGGTACTGCGTTCCTACTTCGCCGGCATCCCGGTCGAGCTTGAGGACGCAGCAATGGTTGACGGAGCAAGCCGCCTGGAGGCCTTCTACATGGTGGTCCTGCCGCAGGCGCTACCCGGCCTGATCGCCACCGGCATCTGGACCTTCACGGTGGCATGGAACGAGTACCTCTTCGCGTCACTGCTGCTCTACACTCAGCAGCACCAGACGCTGAGCATCGGTCTATCGTCCGTCCTGGTCAGCGACAACAACCTTTATTCGTGGGGCGTGTTGATGGCCGCCTGCACCCTGATGACGGTGCCGGTGATGGTCATCTTCATGATCATTCAGCGCAGCCTCGTGACAGGGCTCAGCAGCGGGGCGGTCAAGGGATGAGCCAGCGATCCGAACACGGTGGAGCGTGGGCCAGCAGGCTCTCGCATTAGGAGGACTGAAGGTGGTAGAGAACGATCAGTACGGGGGTTTCCTAATGGATCCCACAGCGGCCATAGGAAAGGCCCTCCGCAAGCAGACCAGTCGGCGCCGCTTTATGGGTATGGCGGGGATCTACCTGGCCGGCGCGATATCCATCGAAACGTTGATCGCCGCGTGCGGTACCAGCTCGACGACCCCGACGACGACGACCGGCTCGCCGAAGCCAGGAGGCATCAGGGTCATCAACTTCTTCACGACCGAGGACGATCCTCCGACGCAGGCCAACCTCAAGGCGGCCATCGCCGCCTTCGAGGCCAAGAACCCCGGCGTTCACATCGCACCGATTCTGATCTCCGGCAACGAGCGCGACGAGCGGGCCCGGACCGGTCTAGCGATTGGCCAGGACCTCGGCATCTTCGAGATCGACCGAACCTACAGCCCGGGCTTCGTCGACGGCGGCTACCTGCTCGCCCTCGACGACCTGATCAGCGGCATCGGCGCCGACCAGTTCACCGTCGGCACCCGCCAGGTCATCAACGGCCACGACTACGTCTTTCCTTACGGCGGCGGCCCCTTCTGCTGCTGGTACCGCACCGACCTCACTTCCAGTGCGCCGGCCACCATCGACGACCTCAAGGCGATCGCCAAGGCCAATACAGGCGGCGGCAGGTACGGCATCTCGCTTGCGTCCGGCGGTTTTGTCGCCGTGACCAACACGATGCCGATGTTCGTCTGGTCGTTCGGCGGGGACTACTTTGACCGCCACGGCAATGTGATCTACGACCGCGCGGAAGTCGGCCATGCCGTGCAGGCGGTCGTTGACCTCATGAAGTTCGCGCCTCCGGGCAACAGCAACTGGTCGTCCTTCAAGTTCATCGACAACTTCCTAAGCGGCCTTGTCGCCCTCTCGCCCTGGGCCGGCCGCCTGGGCGTGAACATGTTCGAGCAGAAGTCGCCGCAGGAGAGCAAGGCCGGTGTCGTGCCGCCGCCGTGGGGGCCGCAGCGGATCGGGATCACCCGCTGGTCAACCCTCGCCATCGACAAGAAGACCGCCTACCCGGACGACGCGAAGAAGTTCGTCCAGTTCCTGTTAACGGGCGACGCCGGGGTCAAGTACGCGAACAGCGTTCCCGGGCAGCTCGTCCCGGCGATCAAGAGGGTCCGCGACGCAGCCGTCGCCGACGTAAGCAACCCCTTCGTTAAGGCCCACCCCGACTGGATCAAGACCCTCTACAACCAGACCGAGAAAGGGACCGACCTCGGTGGGCCGATGGGCGCCAACGCCGGCGGCACCCTGAAGCTGTACAACGGGCCCGCCGCGCCCTGGTCGCAGACGGCGTTCGGCGCCAACAACATCGACATGCAGATGCTTCAGAAGATCACGCTCCAAAACATGTCGGTGAAGGATGGCCAGAAGTGGGCGTCCGACCAGTACAAAGCGATCGTCAAAGACTACAAAAGCAAGCACCCGAACTGGAAGCCGTACAACGGCTAGGAGCCTGTATGACAGAAATCAAAATCGGCTCGCGTGCTCCCCGCTTTGGGCCAAAATGGTCCGGCAGGCGCTGGACTAGCTGCACGGGGTCGCTCAGTCACATCAGTCTTCCCAGTTGGGCATCTGCGGTCATGATTCACACGGGCTCCTAGCAGTATTGGCTAGGGTCGATCTCTTGGAATCCCGCAGGGAAGGCCGCTGGCGCACCGGCGCCGGCGGTCTCCCCATCCCGCGGCTGGGCCGCAACCTCCGCGACAGCTGGCTGGCCTTCTTCATGGTGCTGCCGGCGCTGCTGCTGATGACGGTGTATGTCCTGTACCCGCTCTATCAGGTGACCGTCGGCAGCTTCATGCAGTCCTACACCTTCGGCACCGCGCCACACTGGGTGGGGCTGTCCAACTTCAATGAGATCTTCGCGGGCGGCGCGTTCATGCCCGCGCTCGGCCGTACGCTCTACTACACCGGCGGCAACATCATGCTGCAGCTCATCCTCGGGCTGGCCTTCGCGATGCTGCTCAACCAGAACCTCCCGGGTCGCAACATCGCCCGCGGCGCGGTGCTCTTCCCGTTCATCGTCCCCGCCGTCGTGGCGGCCCTGATCTGGAGCTACGCACTCGATCCTCTGACCGGCGTGACCAACTTCGTGCTGATGTCCAACCACCTCATAAAGCAGCCGCTGCAGCTCCTCTCTTCGCCCGCGACAGCGATGAATACGGTGATCTTGATCTCGACCTGGAAGTACATGCCACTGATCATCATCCTGTTCCTGGCCCGTCTCCAGACAATCCCGGTCGAGGTCGTGGAGGCCGCGAAGTGCGACGGTGCCCACGCCTGGCAGGTCTTCACCAACGTCACCTGGCCGTGGCTGCAGCCAGTGGTTCTGGTCGCCGTGATGGCCCGCACGATCCTCAGCTTCAACGAGTTCGAGATGCCATACCTGCTGGCACACGGTGGGCCGTTGGGCACTGTAAACACACTGCCTGTGCTCGTCCGTGAGCTCCTCAATGATGAGGTCGATCTCGGCCGAGCGGCCGCTGTTTCGCTGATCATGATGCTCATCCTCGCCGTCGTCCTGGCCGGGTACCTCTTTGCCTACCGGCGCGTTGAGACGAGCCTGGAGGGTTAGGCCATCGCCGAAGTAGAGCTCGACCGAATCACGAAGTCTTTCCCGGGAAGCGCCCCCAAGGGTCAAAATACTCCGGCGGCCCTGGCCGAGTTGTCGCTCAAGGTCGCCGACCACGAATGCCTGGTGCTGGTTGGACCCTCCGGCTCAGGCAAGAGCACCGCCCTGCGGATCGTGGCCGGCCTCGAGGAGCCCACAAGTGGTGACGTCTTCATCGGCGGCCGGCGGGTCACCAGCCTCCCGCCCCGCGCGCGCAACATCGCCATGGTCTTCCAGTCCTACGCCCTCTACCCTCACATGAGCGTGGCCGAGAATCTGAGCTTCGGCCTCAAGCTAGCCGGGCAGCGCGGACCGGAGATCGACAAGCGGGTCGGAGAGGTCGCCGATCGGCTCGAGATCGGCCACCTGCTCCACCGCAAGCCTCGCCAGCTCTCCGGCGGCCAGCGCCAGCGGGTCGCTCTCGGCCGCGCCATCGTGCGCCGTCCGGACGTATTCCTCATGGACGAGCCTCTCTCCAACCTGGACGCCCAGCTGCGCGTCCAGACTCGCGTTGAGCTGGAGAGCCTCCACCGCCAGATCAAGAGCACGGTGATCTACGTCACCCACGACCAGACCGAGGCGATGACCCTGGGCGACCGTATTGTTGTCCTCAAGGACGGACGGGTGCAGCAGGTGGCAGCGCCCTCGGGGGTCTACGGCAAGCCCGCAAACACCTTCGTGGCCCGCTTCATCGGCAGCCCCTCTATGAACATCCTGCCGCTCCAGGTCGCTCCGGGTGACGACGGCGGGGCCGCCCTGGTTGGAGAGGGGATCCGGATCCCGGTACCGGCCGCCCGCGCGCGCCAAGCCGGCCTGACCGCCGGTCGGACGGTCAAATTGGGTATCCGGCCCGAGCACATCCGCGACGCTCGTGCCGCCGGCCGCCTCGACCTACCCACGATCAGCGGAAAAGTGGAGATGGTCGAGCAGCTGGGCTTGGAGACACTGGTCTATATCAGGCTCGCAGGCATGCTCGTCGCCGCCCGCTTCGGGGGTGGTTTCGCGGTCGACGCGGATCGCAATTTCGAAGTCGGCATCGAGATGGACGAGGCCCATCTCTTCGACGCCGAGTCGGACCTCAACCTCGAGGTGGAACCCGCCGTGCAGCCTTCCGCGGTGACGGCGGGGTGACGGTTGTATTAGTCCGGCCAACGACGCGTCCCCTCCGGGCACCCGCACGGCCACAGGGGCTTAACCAGGTAGGCCTGCACAATTGCTCGCCAGCGTCCGGCCCAATCCCCATCCCGGTTGCGTACGGGATGTCGGCGACTCCCACCGCCTGCCGGGCGGCGATCTGGCGCCCGCTCAGGAAGACGGCGCCATCCACCTCGGCAGTTCCTCGAGCAGACCAGAACCACTACGAGGAGGTCATCGAGAACTGTGAGGACTTCACCACGGAGGTCGAGTTCGAGATCTTTCGGAAGAACTTCACCTATGAGGACGCGGAGGAGATCCGCACAGAGTTTGGAAGAAAATCACCACCCGACTCGACCGCGTCCGCGAGCGCGATTGGTTCAACCTCCCTCGCGAACCCGGCGCCGGTATCAGATCGAGAAATGCGAGTGCATGCTGGAGGAGTTCGAGGCTAACGGTTTACGAGGCTCAGGAAAAGGCGGGCACCACGTTGGGCCTGCTGGACCGATTGCCAAGCCCCGCCGAAAGCCCGGACGCCGCGCCCGGCCCACGAAGCGGAAGCCGGCTGACCGACGGCACGATCGTGGAGGGCCTTCTCTCTAGTAGTCGCCCCGCTTGATCGCGGCCAGCACCCGCATTCCCCGCAGGAGCGTCGGCGCTCCTCCTGGGATCATCGCTGCCTCGAAGGCGCCCACGCACTCCGCCTCGGTCGCACCGAGGCGCATCGCCCGCTTCAAGTGACCGGCGATCGCCTCCTCCGACTCGCCCCGGAAGGCCAGCAGCGCGCAGGCGACCAGCTCCCGGTACTGCGGGGCTAGGTCGCTCCTTTGGTCGCTCTCGTGCTCGTTGTGCTTGAGGCTGAGAGCCGCGAGGCGGTTGTACTGGACCAGGTACTCCGGGTCGGCCTCGGCGAGGTACAGGTGACCCGGGTTGAGGTATCCTCGCGCGGCCTCCGTCTGCCGGATCAGCTCTTCGGGACTCTCGCCGGCCAATCGCCTCTAGCCCGCCGCCTCGAAGACCGCGATACCGCCGCGCGGGTGCTCATCCGTGGGACTGACCGGAACGAAGACCCGGTTGGTCCGGGCGTCGGCCGCGACCGAATGGGCGTCGGCCGCGGTCGCCACGTTCTCCACGAAGGATCGCCTCCGGGCGTCGATGACACCGAGTACCGGACCATCGTGCATCCCACTGGCGGCGAGGTAGTAGCGCCCATCGCCTGGGTTGTACCAGACCTCGTCGGAGCCGCCGACGTCCATGATGGTGGCGACCACCGCTCCCGTCTTGAGCTCCATGATCAGCGACCGGGCTCGGAACCCTGCCGCGACGGCATTCTTCGAGCAGCCGATGCAGAGGTCGCCGTCGGGGCCGACCGTTAGGCCCGCCGGCTGGCATTCGCTGACCGGGTAGGACGCAACCAGCTGGCCGCCGCGGTCGATGGCCGCGATCTCACCGTTGGCCTTGATCCCATCGACCTCGGTCACCGGCAGGTAGAAGAGCTCGGTGCTGGGATCCCACACCGGCTGATGGAGCCCGCTGCTTGCGCGCGGGAAGTCGAGCTTGCCGATGATCGCGTGGTCGGGGGCGGTCGAGATTAGGGTCGCGAAGGGCACCTTCTCCTGGTCGTTGGCGACCAGCACCACGCCCTGCCCATCGTAGGCGAGCTCGTCCACCCGGTTGACCCCGCCGGTGTGGACCGAGTCGAGCAGCTCGCCAGTCTTGACATCGACGATCTTGACCGTGCTATCGCCGTCGCCCGCCCACGCCTGCTGGAGGTCGGGTAGGACCAGCACCCCGTTGGGGCCGGCGGTTGCGCCGCCGGCCGGAGGCACCCCGGTGAATTTGCCCTCGGCGAGCCCGGCGACGTATTCGAGGGTGTCAACGTCGAGCACGGTGATACGGGAGTTGGAGCGGTCGGCTAGGTAGTACCGCCGAGTGGGCTCGTCGACCCAGCCGATGTCGAATTTCAGCAGCGGCTCGCCGGGGAGCTCGACCGTTGCAACCAGGACCAGATTCATTTTGCCTCCCTCTTAGCTTGCCGCAACGATCGTTTCAATATAACCATCAGCACAAACGATGATAACGGAAGCGGCGCTCCGTGGCACGCATTTGCAAAGACGGCCGGACGTCACGATGCCTCACTTGAGCCTCCGGATGATGGCGTCGGCCGCCCCCACCGTATTCAGGAGACCCTCAAAGTCGCGCGTGCATTCCCGGGCTCGGACCGCCTCCCGGATGCCGCTGCGCACCACTTCTCCGCAGCGTCGAAGCCGAGGTGGTCGAGCACGTGCGCGGCGGTTAGGCATGGTCGCCTCTGAGTTCGCCATGGCTTGCCGGCGCATGTTGGGAGCACTTCCGAGGACGGCTTCGAACACACCCCCTCCGGGTGGCCGGGTTGAGATTCGCGGAGGGTGCCACACCGAGCCCGCCGGCGAGCGTGGCGCCGAAGTCGTTCGATACCAATTTCGCCCCCCTCGGCACCGTGCCTACACCTCCGGCGAGCTGCGTAGAGCCGGAGGCCGCTTACGGAAGCCCATAACCTCCACGACAACGAGCCCCTAGCGACCGCCAGGCCGATGCTCATCGGCGCATCCTTCAGCGTCGCCGTACGCGCCTTGAATGTCCGCGACCCCTGTAACCTCCCGCCGGCGCGATTCAGATCAACGACGTCTACGTCGACGAGAACGCGTTGATCTGCGCCATCGACCGGTTTGCGGGCGGTCGCCACGTCCTCGAGTTCACGCCTTAGCGTCCACGTCAGACCTCTCGCTCGGTCGGTCCGAGCGACATCCCTCCGTCCACCTGGATCGTCGTCCCGGTGATGAAATCGCCAGCGCGGGAGGATAGCAACAGCACCGCCGGAGCCACGTCCTCCGGCACTCCCAGGCGCCCGACCCGGATGCTCCGCAGCCGTTCTGCGAGCGCCTCCGGCGTTGGAAAGAGATGGGCGCGCGTCGGCGTGGCGATGGTGGCCGGCGCCACGCAGTTGACCAGGATGTTGTGGCGTGCCCACTCGACTGCCAGGATCTTGGTCATCTGCTCAAGCCCCGCCTTTGTCGCCGCGTAGACGGCCCGGTTGGGCAGCGCCACATGGGCGAAGACCGAGGAGAGGTTGACGATCCGGCCGCCCCGCCGGGCGATCATGTGCGGTGCCGCAGCCTGGGCAGCGAAGAAGGTTGCCTTCAGGTTGACATCGACCACCTCCCCGAAAGCGTCCTCTGTGTAGGCCAGCGAATCCGCGCGGATGGCAATACCGGCGTTGTTGACCAGGATGTCGAGGCCACCGAAGTGCTCGGCGGCGGCGCCCACCGCCGCGCGCACCTGCTCAAGGTCTCGCAGCTCCAGTGCGATGCCGAATGCTTCAGACCCCACGTCGGCGACCGCCTGGATCACCGGCGCCAAGCCCTCCACGGAGCGCGAGGTGACCGCCACCCGGGCGCCGGCCGAAGCGAGGGCAACCGCGATCGCGAAGCCGATACCCTCGCGGGCACCGGTGACGAGGGCAACCTTGCCGGTCAGCCCGAAGGTGCGCTCGAAGTACTCGGCGTTCAAGCCCCGGCGGCGACCGCGGCCGGCGTTGTGAAGTGCTCCTGGGCGGCCCGGACGCCGCTGCCGAACTCGAGCGACACGCCGCAGTCGTGGAGCGCGAGCTCGACCCCGGCCAGCGTGGCGAGCACCTCAAGCTCGTTGAGCGCCCCCAGGTGGCCGATCCGGAACACCTTCCCCTTGAGGCGGCCAAGGCCGGTGCCCAGTGAGAGGTTGTAGCGCTCGGCGGCCCGCAGCACCTGGTCGGCGTCGAAGCCCTCCGGTGTCATGACCGCAGTGAGGCTGTTGGAGGCCTCGGCCGGGTCGCGCGGCATGATCGCCAGGTCCCAGGCAGCAACCGCCCGGCGGGTCGCCTCGGCGAGGCGGGCGTGGCGGGCGTACACGTTGGCCAGCCCTTCCTCGTGGAGCATCCGCAGCGCTTCCCTGAGACCGAAGAGGTGAAGCGTCGCCGGTGTGTAGGGAAAGTAGCCATTGTGCTCCTGGTCGATGACCGGCTTCCAGTCAAGGAAGTAGCGGGGCGTCGTCACCGACGCCGAGCGCTCGAGCGCCCGCGGCCCAACGCAGAGCATGCCCATGCCGGGAGGCAGCATCAGGCCCTTCTGGGCCCCGGTGAGAGCGACGTCGACGCGCCACTCGTCAAATCGGAAGTCCATCGAGCCCAGCCCGCTGACGGTGTCGACGATGAGGAGCGCGGGGTGGGCGGCGGCGTCGATCGCCTGGCGTATGGCCCCGATGTCGGCGGTGGCGCCGGTTGACGTCTCGTTGTGCACGACCAGCACCGCTTTGTAGGTATGGCCGGAATCTGCGGCAAGACGTTCGCCAACCGCGGCGGCGGAGACCGCCCGCCGCCAATCGGCGTCGACGAGGTCGACGTCAGCGCCGAGCCGGCGCGCGCACTCGGCGAATAGATTGGCGAACTGGCCACTGTTGAAGGCCAGCACCCGCTCGCCCGGGTTGATCGTGTTGACGATCGCCGCCTCGCACGCCGCCGTGCCGGAGCCCGGGTAGAGGACTATCTCGGCCGCATCTGTGCCGAACACCCGCCGCAGCCCGAGGACGATCTCGTGGGTAAGCTCGGGCAGGTCGGGCCCCCGGTGGTCGGGCACCGGTCGGTCCATCGCCTGCCGCACGCGGTCAGGCACGTTAGTCGGGCCCGGGATCTGCAGGAAGTGGCGCCCGGAGCCGCTCATCCGTTGTCCATGTCCAGCCTCGCCAGGCCGGCCCGGGCGCACTCGAGGTCCTGCTCGGAGGCAGCACCACTAACCCCGACCGCTCCGAGCACGACGCCTTTCCGGCGGATCAGGACCGAGCCCAGCCCGGGCATGATCGGCAGCCGGACGAGCCGGTCGACCGCCCTGAAGAAGGCGGGACGATCTGCCTGCACCTGTTGGAGCGAGTCGCCCTCGCGCAGCCACACCGCACACCCGACCGCCTTGGCCTCGGCGATCTGGCTGCTGACCGTGGGCGCGCCTTCCATCCGGCCGAGGGCTTGGAGAGAGCCGCCTTCGTCAACTACGGCGACCGTCACCCGCCAGCCGCTGGCACTCGCATGCTCATGCGCGGCGGCAATCAAGGCCTGGGCGTCCTCGAGCGTTAGCGGCATGCCAACAAGAGTACTCGCTCCTTTAAGTAACAGCAATCACATCAGCCTGTGGTGCTAGTGTCGAGAACACTTTGGCCGCCGCTTTCCTCGACTCCCAATTTGGTCTCGCCGGCAAGGTGGCGCTCGTGACCGGGGCAAGGGCGGGGATTGGCGCCGGTCTTGCGGCCGGACTGGCCCAGGCGGGCGCCGACGTCGCGGTCACTTCCCGGGACGGAGAGGGCCTCGACGACACAATCGGTGCCATCGAAGCGACGGGCCGCCGCGCGCTGGCGCTTGCCGTTGACCTCCGTGAGGTGGCCCAGGTCGATGCCGTCGTGGATGGGGTCATCGCCGGCCTCGGCAAGCTCGACATCCTTATCAACAACGCCGGCGCCTCGATCCGCATCGATGCGCTCGACTACACCGAGGCCGATTGGGACACCGTGCTCGACACCAACCTTCGGGGCGCCTTCTTCGCCGCTCGTGCGGCCGCCCGACACATGCTCCCCCGTGGACAGGGCAGGATCATCAGCGTCTCCTCGACGTACGGAAGGGTGGTTCGCACCCAGCGAGCAGCCTACGCCGCCAGCAAGGCGGGCCTTGAGCAGCTGACTCGGGCGCTTGCACTCGAATGGGCCCCCACCGCCGTCACCGTCAACGCCGTGGCACCGACCAGCGTCCGCACGCCGAGCCGGGAGGACAAGTTCGAGGATCCCCTCTATGCCGCTCGGCAGGCCGCCGACATCCCGATGGGCCGCCTCGCCACCCCCGCCGACATAGTGAGCGCCGTCGTCTTCCTTGCCGGACCTGGAGCCTCTTTCATAACCGGGCACACCATTGCGGTGGACGGCGGCTACACACTGCCGTAAACACCACCGCCGGGTTAACCGGAGCAACGTCGTGATCACCGATGCCACTGGTGGACTGGGGAGGTCGATCGTCCTCGCATTCCCGAGGCCGGCGTTGACGTCGCTATCACCGCCCGAACCGCCGCCACGCTCGAGTCCGTCGCAGCCGAGATCCGCGCAAGCGGCCGTCGCTGCCTCGCTGTGCCCTGCGACGTGACCGACGAGGCTTCTGTCACCGCGCTGGCGGGGCGATTGGACGGCGAGCTCGGGCCGGTTCCACCGTCGCCGCGAACGCAAGGATCGCCGGACCGACCAAGCCACTCCAGGAGATTTGAAGGGGGCTGGATTCGCCCGATCGTAAGGCTCACCGAACAGGGTGGATGCAACATCAGTGCTAAAATTACAGCTGTTACTGGTCGCAGTCACGGCTCGTTGTGCACTGCGAAAAGAGAAGGAGAAGGCTTTCGAATGCTCGTCAACCGGATGCGCGAACTGCTCAACCGCTCCGAGCCTGCCCTGGGCGCTTGGACCAACTTGAGTGACCCCTCGATCCCGGAAATCATGGGCATCGCCGGGCTTGATTACACGTTCATCGACACTGAGCACAATGCCCTCGACATGGAGGGGGTCAAGAACCACCTTCGAGCCGCCCGGGCCTTCGGGCTCGCGAACATGGTGCGCGTCTACACACCCGATGAGAAGTTCGTGCTTCGGGTCCTCGACGCAGGCGCAGAGGGCATCCTCTCACCGCACTGCGCCAGCCCTGAGGATGCTCAGGCGGCGGTCGCGGCTGTCCGCTTTCCGCCGGCCGGGAACCGCGGCTACACCATGAACTCGCGCGGCGCCGACTACGGCGGCCACGGCCTGCGTGACAACATCGAGATGGCCGAGGAGCTCAATCGCCTGCTGGTATGCGGTATCTACATCGAGGACATCAAGGCGATCGACCATATCGAGGACATCGTTTCCGTGCCGGGCGTGGACTTCGTCCAGATCGGACCGGGTGATTTGAGCGCCTCGATGGACCTGACCGGTACCATCAACCATCCGGATGTGATTAAGGCCGTCGACCGCATCCGCGCCGCCTGCGCCAGCGCAGGAGTTGCTGTTGGGATGACCGTCGAACACCCGTCCTACTCGCTTTCCTACGCGGAGCTTCGCGAACAGGGCTTCAAGGCCTTGATCGTGGGCAATGACAGTGGGATGTTGCTCAAGGGCTTCCAATCCCGGGTGGCATCCAGCCGTAAGGGCGCTTCCTAGCACTCCCAGGGACGGGCCGACTCCATCGCTCGGGCGCCGCCCAGGCGCGACCACCCCGGGCCGAAGCACGACCCGAAGGCGCGGGAACAGCCCGCGCGGGTGTGGACGCCCACGTATTCGTACGCGTTCTGCAGGTGGCGCTCTACGGTGCGCGGACTGATGCTGAGGCGGTCGTGCTCGAGTCGGGCATGATCTTCGCCCTCGAGCCGCTGATCTGGATCCGGGGGGTCCAGGGCGGGGGAGGGGTGCGGTTGGAAGACACCGTCCTGGTGACCCCGGAGGGGGGCCGGCCCGTCACCCGGACCGGGTTAGACGAAAAGCTGCTCGTCTAACCTGCCGCAACCGCCAGTTGCGCCGACACGAGGCCGACGGCCCTCATCTCCTTCTGCAGCTGGGCGGCCTGATTGGCGGGAAAGCTCGGTAGGGGGGGCCGCACGGGACCGCCTGTGAGGCCCAGGTTCGCCGTCCAGGACTTGATGGTCGAGATTGGGCAAAGCCCGTCGCGCTTCCACGGCTCGAGGACCCACTTGTGATGCAACTGGCGGATGGGCTCTGCCTTGTAGTACAGCTCGGCACAGCGCCTGAAGTCGCCCGCGAGTCCGGCCTCGATGTAGTCGCGCATCGGCGTTGCAGCTGCTGAATCGAACATGTAGTTGGTTCCGGTGTAGATGACTTTTTGACCGAACTGAGCCATCGAAAGGAGCATCGTCTCCTCCGAGGGATCGACGACCACGATCCGATCGCCGACCAGTTTTCTTATCGCGATGGTGTGCGCCATGTCGATGTCATTCTTCAAGGCACAGACGTTGGGGATGTCAGCCAGTCGCGCCATGAGCTCGGGGCTGATGACGTAGCCCATCTGGGGCGTGTTGAAGATCGACAGGCCGAGGTTGGTCGAGGCGGCGACCCGCTCGAAGTACTCGTAGATCATGGACTCGGAGGCCGCACCGAACGCAGGCCCGACGAGTGAGATGAAGTCCGCCCCATGTTCCTCGGCGTGCTGGATCAGATCGAGGGTTTCTTTGAGGCTCTGGTGGGCCGCCCGAAGGATTATTGGAAGCCGGCCCCGGTTCTCCTCGGCGACGATCTCCATAACGCGCTTTCGCTCAGCGATCGTGAGGAGCCAAAAGTTTCCGTAAAAGCCGTGAACATAGAGACCGCCCGACTTAATCACTTCGATATAGTGGCGCAGGTCGTGGCGCAGGCCGGCCTCGTCAACCTCGCCACCAGGTGTCTCCGGCAGGCAGAAGGCTGAGAAGACTCCTCTGAGGCGCTCCTTCGCGTACTCCTTGGCCTCGTTCTTCGAGTGCTTCATTTCAACATGTCTCCTTGTGTGATTCCGGTGTTGTTCCAGTTCATGCTTGCGTCACTGATCAGCCCAGTAGCCGGGTGAGGTCTCTGACGTCGGTGATCCCTTCGACGGCAAGGACAGCCGCGCAGACCTCGTCCGCCCCGGTCTCCCCAAGAGGGCCTCGCATGAGGTCCATCGCCTTGTCGCGGACCTCAGGGGCCGACATCGGCACATTTGGCCGCCCGCATACCTCAGTGATCGTCCGCTCGGCTCGCTGCTTCACACCTCTCTGACGGACGGCGACACGGGCATACCGGGTGCCTCGAAACTCCTCGTCGGGTGACAACGTCGTCCGGGCGAGGAGGTCGGTGATGCGAGAGTCACGCATCCGGTCCTCGTCGTGCGCCATGGCGAAGGTGAACCCCCCGTCGAGGAAGGTGCCTACTACGAGGTACTGGACGTTGATGTCCGGCATCTCTCTGTTGTTGACCACATGCCAGTTGTCGCTGGGCAGATGGATGGTTATCTCCTCGAGGTCCCGGGCCTCGACCCCATCCTCCCGCATCAAGAGCACCGCCGCCTCGACGGCCGCTTGGGCGGGTGACCCGACCGCGTACTTCTTGAGCGTCGTTTTGAGCACTTCGAACTCGTTACCGAGCTCCCACCCCAGCCAGGCACGGTCGCCGGATTCACTCACCGAATCGATCCAGTTCGGCGCGCCGCTGAACAGGTCCTCAACGCCATCAAAGCCACGTTTGGCCAGGGTTGCCGCCAAGATCCCTTGGGCTGCCGGCATTCCGCCGAACAAATAGGCCTTTTCGACGTGGTGCGTGTCGCGCGGGTAGGTGCTCACTCCGGAGCTGAGCTGGCCGGCATAGGAGAACGCGTATCGGACCCGGGTGGCGTCGAGGCCATTGACGATTGCTGCGGCGGCGGTGGCACCGAACCCGCCCACCAGGGAATGGCTGTCCCGCTTGCCCTCCCTCGCCTGTTTGGGTCCGAGTGCGGTGGCACGACCAACTCTGCAGCCCACGTCATAGCCCGCGATGACCGCCCTCAGGAGGGTCTTGCCGCCGATGCCGACCATCTCGCCTGCGGCCAGGGCCGCAGGAACTACTCCGCAACCAGGGTGGCTTAGTGAGTCCATGTGGGAGTCGTCAGTCTCGTCAGCGTGGCCGGACATGCCGTTGCTCAGGGCAGCGTCATGAGGGCTTGTGGTGAAGCCCCCCCCGATGACGGTGGCGGCGGCAGATCCAGCCCAGGTTCCCTTGCCCGCCGCCCATTCCCGGGCCCGTACGCCGGGCACGAGCCGGCTACCAGAGACCATGGCCGCGACGGTGTCGAGGAGGTGGAGCCGACCGCGCTCAAGCACGTGCTCAGGGATCACCTCCGATCCGCCCGCCGCGACGTGGGCCGCCAGGGCTTCCATCTCCGGGCTGATCAGCGTGGACTCCGCGTCTGTCACGGCCGGCCCGCCTCGACCGCCGTCAGCTCGGTCAAGGAGTCCAGGTCGGTCAGCTGCTCGAGCTTCCAAAGCGCGTCGAGCAGCCGTCCGGCGCGATCGCCCCCGATCCAGGGCTCGGCCTGCGAGCGGAACTTGGCCTCGATCTCAATATCGCTCATCGGATTCAGTCGATGGCCCCTGTGGTGGGCAACGGCCGCCGTATGGACGCTCCCGTCTGCAAGGGTGATGGTGACCCGGTTCAACGCATCGCCAGGAAAGCGCTCCACCGATTCGGGATCGACGTCGACCTTGATGCGATCCATAAGGGCTCCGGCACGGGGATCGCGCAGATGGGCCTCGTCAAAATGACGCATCGTCAGGTCCCCATGCAGGAGGGCGCTCGCCACCACGTACGGGAGGCTGTGGTCTGCAGTCTCGCGGGTCTTGGGGTGCCATTTCTCAGGACCTCCCATCGCTTGCATCGCAAATGGAAATGTCCCGATCTGGACGGCTTCGATGGCCTCCAATGACGGGAGTAGGTCACGGAGCTGAAGCGCCGCGTCGATCGCCGTTTGGGAGAAGAAGCCGGCAGGAAAGCGCTTGAAATGGCAGCGGAGAATGCCTGGCTCACTCGGCGCTAGGTCAGCGGCATCAAGGGGGCCGGAGACCATCCGGATAAAACCGTTTCGTCCTTCAAAGGGGCGGGGCGGCCCTGTCAGGCCCTGGCCTGCGATTGAGGCTGCAAACACGCCGTTTCGGCAGGCATTCGCAGATGCGCAGCCCTTCCACATCGATACGCTGCCGCGCCGGCTTTCAAGCAGTGCTACATTGCCTACCACGGCCAGGCTGATGGCATGGGCCGTGGCCGAGGAGCTCAGGTCCATGGCCTTGGCGGCCGCTCCGGTTGCGGCCGTGACCCCGAGCGTCACGTAGTCCCATTTATCGGTTCCAAATCGGGTGGCGTCGGTAAGCCGCGCGTGGAGCTCGTATGCGGCCGCGATCCCGGCGATGACCTGCCGACCCCCGGCGTTGGCGGCCTGGGCGGCCGCCAGGGCTGCCGCATCGTAGTCGCTAGGATGACCGCCGCCGCCCTCGCTCATAAAGGCGTCGTTGAAATCGAGGTAGCGAATCATGACGCCATTGGCGAAGGCCGCCAGATCGGCTGTGGTGCGGACCTTAGAGCCAATTACCGCCGCTCCCTTGGGCACCTCGGCCAAAGCGGCCATCTTGCGGGCAATCGTGGCCGGCTCGCTGTCGAAGGCGCCGTAGGAGCAGCCCAGCGCGTCGATAAGCGAACGCTTTGCCGCATGGATGACTTCTGGCGCCAGATTGTCGTAATCGCTTTCGGCGACGATTGCGACAAGGCGCTCGAGGATTGAGTCGGTCTTCACTGCGGTATCGGGGGCTCCGGTCATTTTCAGCGACCTCCTTTCATGTCTCGGTCTCGGCGACGATGCGGGCGGGTGCACCATCCGAGCCTCGGATCGGCAACGGAAATGCCAGCGCCCGAAACCGCCGACCGGCGACCATGTCGAGGTTGTTCAGATGCTCAGCTACCAGCACCCCATTCCCAAGCAGGAGGTGGTGGATGGGCCAGTTGAAGCCAGGAGCCCGGACCGCCTCGGGCTGGTCCGGCGTAGGCACGTCCATCGCGACCAGGGCGACCTTCCGCTCGACCAGCCATGCGGCGGCGTCCAACGAAAGGTACGGATGGACGGTGTAGCGCTCCGGGTCGCCATAGAAGTACGGTGCCCAGCCGGTTGAGATAAAGACGATGTCCCCGGGCTCGACCCCCGGCTGGTTGCGCTCTAGGTCGGCGACGGTGATCTCCTCGCCCGCCTTTCGGTCAACCTGTAGACCCACGGCCGGTCCGCTCACCTCGTCCAGGCGAATTTCGTCGATCGCGCGTCCGTCAGCGAAGAAATGGCGCGGCGAGTCGATGTGGGTTCCGGTGTGCACGGCGAACTCGACGCGGGTCACGTTCAGCCCTCGCTCCTCGAGGCGAACGCAGCGCTCCACCGCCACGCGTGGGAACAGCTTCAGTGAGAACATTCCGTCGGAGATGGGCTGGGTAAGGTCGATGAAGGGCATGCTCGTCGTCAGCCCTTGGTGGACCAGCTTGCATAGGTCTCGCGCAGGCGGCTCAGATCCGAATCGGCGGCGCCACTGGTCGCGAGCTCAGAGATCGATGCCGCGAGGACTGTCAGCGGTACCGGAACTGCCTGTCGGCGCGCCGCGGCCACGGCTTCACCGAGTGAAGCCACCGCGTCGGCGAAGGACGTGCCGGCGGGACCCGGGTAGCGGCCGAGGGTCCACTCATTACGTCCCGAGCTGGCGTTGACGATCGCCAGCAACCGGCCGCGGTCGAGACCTGCGTGCTCGCCCGCATCGAGCAGTTCCCACGTGGCAACGGCCAACCCAAGCTCCAGCCCTCGACCCAGGATTGCCAGATCCTCAGTTCCTCCAGACCCCTGCCGGGGACCAGCGGCGGCTTCCACAAGGTCGACGATTCGCGTGAAGTCGGCCTGCGGACCGAGCGACCCGACGAGCGCAGCCCAGGTTTCTCGAAGAATGTTGGTGAACGGCGTTCTTCTGCCGCTATCGGCCGCGACGTGCAAGAGGATTGTCACGTCCTTGAGCATCAGGCCCGCCGTAAAGCCAGCACCGTAGCGACCGGTCAGGATTTGGTCGCGAAATTTCACCTCCGAGTTCTGACTGCGGGCCGCTCCCGCGTTGAAGTGCTCCACGACCGCGGCCGGATCGGCGCCCGACCTGCAGGCGACGACGAACATCTCCGCGGTAAGGGTCAAGGAAGCGGCTGACAGAGCGTTGTTGACGGCCTTGGCCGCGTCGCCGGAACCCACAGGACCGGCCCATAGGACCGTTGCGGCAACGGGGGCCAGCCATTCCCTGGCCTCCTCGACGACGGCTTGATCGCCGCCAACGATTGCCGTCAGGCGGCCCGCCTGAGCTCCGGCGACTCCACCGCTGACTGGTGAGTCCACCATCGCTATCCCGGCCCGACCAAGTAAGGCCGCGACGCGCCGGCTGACCGCTGGCTCGGAGCTTGTCAGGTCGATCAGGAGCCGCGGTCGGGCTTCCACCAATTCCGGGACGCAGGCCTCGACCGCCGCCCCATCGGGCAGGCACAGAAAGGTCACATCCGCGCCCGCCACTGCCGCGCGCAGGCTGGCGGCCACTCGATAGCCGTCGGCGGCGAAGCGCTCTCTGACCGCGGGCGCGGCGTCGTAGACACAGAGGTCGTGGCCCGCAGCACGAAGGCGGCCGGCGACGGTGCCGCCCATGCGGCCAAGTCCGCTCAATGCAACCGACGTCATTTGGGCCTGGCCATCGCGTCACTGAGGCGACCGATCGCAACCCGTGCCTCGCGCAGCCCTTCGAATCCCCGGACGTCGCTTATGAACCGGCCTGCATCGGCAGGTTCCAGGCTCCTGTTTGAGGTGACCATGAACTTGGCGGAGATGTCATCCCAGGATGGGTGGTGGTAAGGGGCAAGCTGCGCTCGGTCCGCCTCGGCCTCGAGCCGTTCTCCGCCGCGTAGTCTGACCTCCACCCGTGCCTTCGCGGATCGGGCCGGATACTCGCGGTCGAAGGTCTGGTCAAGACGGCCTGTCACCCGGCCGGCAAGCAACCGACGATCAGGGTCGCCCAGGCCCTCCGGTTCGAAAGCGCCGTCGAAGAACGCCCGCCGGTCACCCGTCAGGAGCGCAGTCGCGAGGCAGTACCCAAGGTGGGATCGAGCCGCTTCCGCGGTCTCCGGGTATGCGTCTCCGGCGAAGACCAGGGTGCGCCCGAAGGCGTGAACCACGACTTCCTCGATCTCGGCCGCGATGAACCGGCGCTGAGCGGTGAGCAGAAGCGCAGCCTCGAGGGCGGGGAAGATGGGTCCGACTGTCGGAAAATGCTTGTACACGACGCCAGAGAACTCCCACTCTCGGTTCGCGATGTCATTGAGGCATCGTGTGTCGTGAGCGTCGACGACAAGACTCATCCAGTCGTCGAGATCCTCGAGGCCACCCGACCCCGCCATCGCCAGGTCGGCGGAGTCGATCCCGGCCCGCACGGCGCTGCCCATCAGGAACCCACGTCCCGGCACTCCCTCCAGGACGACACGCATGCTCGCCGCCGGCGCGAGGTTCGCTGCCATTCCCCATGCCGCCCTCAGCTCGCGCTCGCCGCCACCCTGGATGACGACCGCTGCGGTTGCGGCACCGAAGGGGGCGATCAGCGCAGGGACCCACCAACCCTTGCGAAAGGCACCGGAGTTGTCGCCCTCCCCCTCACGGGCTGGGTCCGTGGCAAGCGCCCGTCCAAAGCGCACCAGTGCCTCGGCGCCGAGGACGATGCCCCGCAGCAACTCGGTTCCGCTCGCACCTTCGCGCTCTGCGATTGCCACGGCCGCTGGCACCACTGCATCCAAGTGCGCCACTGCCCTGGAGACGATCGGCGCCAGCTCGACCTGGTG
>CAAGKR010143489.1_pt1 | contig 29090 bp, 24 predicted proteins | sample 2556971 | NCBI WGS metagenome assembly CAAGKR01 (sample SAMEA5207829, study PRJEB30636) | soil metagenome | biome: forest; feature: boreal; material: soil | place: USA | collected 2011-09 | depth 1 m | reverse complement strand
TCGCGCTCTTTGGCAAATGCCTTGACGCCTTTGCCGCCGCGCGCCGTGTGACGATACTCGCTGATCGGCGTCCGCTTGCCGAATGCTCGCGTCGTGACCAGCAACACTTCACGCCGTTCGTCTTCGACGACGTCCATCGCGATGAGGGAGTCGCCTTTCTCAAGCGTCATTGCTTTGACGCCGCGCGCGTTGCGGCCCATCGGCCGTACGCCTTTTTCGTTGAAGTGCACAGCCATGCCGCGCGCCGACGCCAGGATGATGTCGCGCGTTCCATCCGAGAGATCGACGGAGAGCAGCTCGTCGCCTTCGTCCAGATTGATTGCATTGAGGCCGTTACGGCGGACGTTGGCGAAGTCGTCAAGTTTCGTTTTCTTGATGACGCCGTTCTTCGTCACCATCACCATGTAGCGTTCGCCGCCGAATTGTGTAACGGGGAAGACCGCGGTCACTTCTTCGCCGGGCGGCAGCGTCAACAGGTTCACGAGCGCCGTGCCGCGCGCTTGGCGCGTCGTATCGGGAATTTCGAAACCGCGCAGCCTGTATGCGCGGCCCTTGTTCGTAAAGAACAGCACATGGTCGTGCGTCTTCGTGATGAAGAAATTGCGCACGACGTCCTCGTGCTTGAGGTTCGCTATGCCGATGACGCCGCGGCCGCCCCGGTTCTGCGTCTTAAACGTATCGCCCGAAACCCGCTTGATGTATCCCCCTACGGTATAGGTCACGACGACGTCAATGTTCGGAATCAGCGCTTCAACGGAGAATTCGTCTTCGGCGGGCACGATCTCGGTCCGGCGGGCGTCGCCGAACTTCTTCTTGATGTCGAGAACTTCGGTTTTGACGATACCGGCGATCCGCCGCACGCTCTTGAGGATGTCTTGGAGCTCGGCAATCAGCTTGATGAGATCGCGATACTCCTCTTCAATCTTTTGCCGCTCGAGTCCGACCAGCGTCCGCAGGCGCATGTCAACGATCGCGGCAGCTTGCACGTCGCTGAGATTGAAGCGTTTGCTCAGCTTCTCGCGGGCTTCGTCGGTCGTTTGGCTGCCGCGCACGATCTCGATAACCTCTTCGATATTGTCGAGAGCGATCCGGTAGCCTTCGAGCAGATGCGCGCGCTCTTCAGCTTTGCGCAGATCGTATTGCGTGCGTTTGCGCACGACGTCCTTGCGGTGCGCGATGTAATGCTCGAGCAGCTGCTTGAGCGAGAGAACCTGCGGTTCGAGCGGAATTGAACCGTTCGCCCGCGGAGGGCCCGCTGGCACGAGCGCGAGCATATTGAAGCCGAAGCTGGACTGCAGCGGCGTGTGTTTGTAGAGCTGATTGAGCACGATCTTCGGAGTCGCGTTGCGCTGAAGCTCGACGACCACGCGCATGCCTTTTCGATTGGACTCGTCGTGCAGTGCCGAGATGCCCTGAATACGTTTCTCAGCATGAGCTTCGGCGATCGCTTCGACGATGCGTCCGCGGTAGACTTGATACGGAATCTCGGTAATGATGATCTTGTTCTTCCCGCGCTCCTCGACGATCTCGGCCGTTCCGCGAATGATGATCGATCCGCGGCCTGTTTTGTAGGCTTCTTTGATCGCCTCGTGTCCCATGACGGTGCCGCCGGTCGGAAAGTCCGGTCCCTGCACGATCGCGCACAACGCATCGTCATCGACCTTCGGATCGTCGATGACGGCCGCGATGGCATCTGCGATTTCGTTGAGGTTATGCGGTGGAATGTTGGTCGCCATGCCGACGGCGATACCGCTCGAACCGTTGAGCAGCAACTGCGGGAGTTTGCCAGGCAGAACGCTCGGTTCCGTTCCTTGGTTATCAAAATTCGAGACGAACGGAACCGTCTCTTTATCGATGTCGCTCAGCACTTCGAGCGACGCTCGCGCCAAGCGCGCTTCGGTGTACCGATAAGCCGCCGGCGGATCAGGATCGATCGACCCGAAGTTGCCGTGGCCATCCACCAGCGGATAGCGCAGCGTGAAATCCTGCGCCAACCGGACGAGCGCGTCGTAAACCGACGTGTCGCCGTGAGGGTGGTAGGATTTCAATACTTCGCCGATGATACCGGCGCACTTGCGGTGCTGCTTGCTTGGGTCCAATCCCATGTCGCGCATCGCGTAAAGGATGCGGCGCTGGACCGGTTTGAGGCCGTCGCGAACGTCGGGCAGCGCCCGCGACGCAATGACCGACATCGCATAGGAGAGGTAACTCTCCCGCATTTCGTCTTCGACGTTGATTTGCGTTATGATATCGTTATTCACTGCACGAGTCTGATTCGCCGGAACGATGGAACGAACATTTTACAACGAAGCGCAATTGCGCGCATTTGCGGCCGAGTTCGGCCGGGGACTGAAAGCCGGCGACGTCGTCGGTCTTTCTGGTGCCCTGGGTTCCGGCAAAACGACCTTTGTCAAAGCGGTCGTTTCCGCCAGAGTCGAAGGCGACCCGGCCACGAGTCCGTCGTTTACGTTTTGGCATCGTTACGCGGGCACGCCTCCCATCGACCATCTCGATCTGTATCGCGTCGCGGACACGCGCGAGCTCGCGGAACTGGGTTTGGAAGAAGCATTCGACGGAAGCTCAATCGTACTGGTCGAGTGGAGCGAACGGGCGCCCGATCTGCTGCCGCCGCTCGACTACGAGATCGTCATCGAAGGTAAAGGCGCCGAACCGCGGCGCGTCCGAGTGCGCCCGCGATGAATGTGCTGGGAATCGATGCAGCCCTCGGCGGATTTTCCGCCGCGCTGATCGCGGACGGCCAAGCGCCGGTTAGCCTCGAGCTGGCTGGAAACGTTGCGCTGGAAAGCGGCTTGCAGGCGATTTCTGACGTTCTCGCCGGCGGCGGACCTTCAAAGCTCGACCGAATCGGCGTCGGGATCGGGCCGGGGAGTTTTACCGGCGTACGCATCGCGATCAGCTATGCTAAGTCGCTCGCGCTGGGCTGGAAGCTTCCGCTGTGCGGTATCTCGACATTCGACGCGCTCGAAACAGGCATGCGACTCACGGGGCGGCCGGTGCTGACGGCGGTGCGCGGCCGCGCGGGCGTTCTTTCCGTTCGCTTGCGTACGTTTGACGCGGAATATCGCGCCTCGGGGTACACTCGGGACGTGCTTGCCTCGCTGCAACCCTCTTTACCGAAATCTTTCATGCTGACCGGCAACGGCGCGGAGGACGTGCGCGCGGCGCTTGGCGAACGCGGAGCGGAGGTGGAAATTCTTCCGCGCGCAATCGAACCGGCCGCCATTGCAATCGCAATGCTGGCGGCAGAGCGCGACCCTGCGCGCTCGCTGCATGAGGTGCGCGCCGACTACGGCGAGTTGCCGGCAGCCAAAGTTCCGAAGAGATGAAACTCGAACCGCGTCCGCCGGCCGCCGGCGACGAACGCATGAGCATTGCGGCGATGGCCGACGTGGATGTCCGCGACGTTTTGCGCATCGAACACCAATCGTTTTCGACGACCTGGCCCGCCAATGCGTTCTATCAAGAGCTGCACGACAACAAGCTCGCGCACTATTACGTCGGGCGCGTCGGCGACTGCCTCATCGCGTACGGCGGGATCTGGGTCATTTTGGAGGACTCACATATCACGACGATCGCCATCGATCCGCAGTATCGCGGACGCAGATACGGCGAAGTGATGCTGATGCGCCTTCTGGACGAAGCGATCGCACGCGGCGCATCGTGGATGACGCTCGAAGTCCGCGAAAGCAATGAAGTCGCACAGGCTCTCTATCGCAAATACGGCTTTACGACGGTCGCGACGCGCCGCGGCTACTACAGCGACAACAACGAAAGCGCGCTTGTCATGTGGGCCGGAAATCTCAAGAGCGAGATCTACGAAAACCGGCTGCGCGCCCTGCGCTCGACGCTGTTCGAGTGACCTTTACGGAGCTTTGCAAGCGCGTTCGCGAACATATCGGGCAACAGCATCGTTACGCACACTGCGTGCGCGTGGCGCGCATGGCCGAAAATCTGGCACGGATCCACGGGGCGGATCCGCGCAAAGCGCGCATCGCCGGAATGCTTCACGACCTGGCGCGCTTGTATTCCGAAGCAAAATTGTTGCAAGAATGTGAGCGCCGCGCCGTGGCGATAGGCGAATTCGAGCGCGCGCACCCGATCGTGCTGCACGCGCCGCTGAGCGCGGAGCTTGCGCGTTCGGATTTCGGCGTGAACGATCCGCAGGTGCTCTCCGCAATCGCCAAGCACACGCTCGCCGCCGGCGAGATGTCGCCACTCGATTGCGTTATCTACTTGGCGGACGGGCTCGAGCCTGGGCGAGAGTACCCGGAGCGGGCGGAATTGGCCGCACTCGCCGAGCGCGATCTCGCCGGGGCCATGCGCGCAACGATCGGGTCCTCTTTGCGGTATCTTATAAGCAAGCATTTGCCGCTCGCCCCGCAGACGGCGGCGGCCATGAAAACGTTCGGCGTAAACGCCGGCATGACGGAGGCAGCAACTGGCGGACATTCTTGAGATCGTGCGGGCGGCCGCACTCGACAAAAAAGGCGAACAGCTGATGGAGATCGACATCTCCGGCAAAACGATCATCGCGGACAAGTTCGTGATCGTCACGGGGCGCTCGAAGATTCAAACGCGAGCGATCGCCGACAGCGTCGCGCAAAAGATCGAAGAAGCGGGCATGCGCGTTGGGCGCACCGAGGGCTATGCGGACGGAAACTGGATTCTGATCGATCTCGGAAACGTCATCGTCCACGTCTTCACGCCGGAGCAACGCGTTTTCTACAATCTCGAGCGCCTCTGGGCCGAGGCTTCCGAACGACAAGCCCAAAGCTCGTGAGTCCGAAACCGAAGATCAGGTATACAAGCCAATCGGCGCGCCGCCGGCGTCAGGCCCTTCTGCGGCTAGGCGTATGGATTTTTGTTTTTGTCTTTGCGCTCAGCGTCGTCGGCGGGCTGATCGCGTTTGTGCACTAAAGTCCGACCTGATCGAATGTTTGCCTAACCTCGATAAAGGGCGCCGGACCAATGCGCACGTCTCCGCGAAACGGATAGTCGACCACCGCGATCATATAGAGCACGAGCGCAAGCGAAAAAGCTAGTAAGCCCGTCATCGCAACCCGCGCGCCAAGGCTGCGAAACGCGAACAGGTAGGAAAACGCCAGCGTTCCCGCGGCACCAAAGAAAAGAATCATCCAGAGAAATCCGTTGAGGCCGGTATTGCCGAGCAGCAGCCGATCCTCGCGGTCTATCATGGTAGCTTGCAAGCCGTCGATAAGCGACGTGAGCAGGTCTTGCTGAGCCGGCGTCGTCACTTTCAGATGACGCACCTGATAGGCGATGCGCTCGATGAGTGCATTGGCTTCCTCACTCTGAGCGCCAGTTTTCATTTTAGGCCACTCGTCTTGAATGACGAGATCGACATACCGCTTGAGCTCCGCGCGTAACATCCGCGTGGAGGTTGGAAACGCGTCTGTCCGGCGGTAGACGACGGTCAACTGACCGGCCTCGTCTTGCACGCGCACGTCGGCCGCGTCATAGCGCTCCCATACAGCGATCGCCAAGAACGCCAGCAAGACCGCATAGACCACGCCGACGACGGCAAACATGAAACCGGCGATGTCGTTGTGCTCTGCGAGAACCGTGCGCGGAAGGTAGCGATGCGCCAAAAGGCTACCGACGACGGCAAGCCCGACGAAACCCCCAACGAAAATCAGCCCGCCCGCATAAACCGGCAGCGACGCGAAGATCTGCATGCCGCGGCCTTCTGCGGCAAACGAGGGCACGCCTAGAAGCGCCGTGAAAGCAACCGCGTGCGACGATTCTATTCAGCCGCCCTCGCGCTTGTGTTTGTGGCTTCGCAAGTGACGGCGAGCATTCTCCCGGCACAGGCTCAAACGTATCAAGCTTCGGCTCTGGCAGCACTGCATTGGCGCCTGATCGGGCCCTTCCGGGGAGGGCGCGCGCTCGCGGTAACCGGCGTGCCGGGACAGCCCGAGAAATTTTACTTCGGAGCGGTCGGCGGCGGCGTGTGGGAAAGCGACAACGCAGGCAGGACGTGGTTTGCAATCTTCGACGGAGTCTCGGTTGCATCGATCGGAGCGATCGCGGTTGCGCCGAGCGAGCCGAGCGTTCTCTACGTCGGCACGGGCGAGGCCGACATGCGTTCGGATATCCAGCACGGCGACGGCATGTACAAATCAGCCGACGCCGGCAAAACGTGGTCGCACATCGGTTTGACCGACACGCGGCAGATCGGCAAGATCGTCGTCGATCCCAAAGACGCGAACGTCGTTTACGTCGCGGCGCTCGGTCATCAATACGGCCCCAATGCGGAGCGCGGCGTTTTCAAGTCGATCGACGGCGGCAAAACGTGGAGCAAAATACTCTACGAAAACGCAAACACCGGCGCGATCGACTTGGCGATGGATCCGGCAGACTCCAGCGTGCTGTTCGCGACGCTGTGGCAGACGCGCCGCCCGCCGTGGAACGTTTATCCGCCCAGCAACGGTCCCGGCAGCGGACTCTTCAAGACAACCGACGGCGGTGCAACGTGGTCGCAAATAAGCGGAAACGGCTTCCCGAGCAAAGTGGGGCACATCGGCGTAGCGGTTTCTCCGGCAAACCATAACCGAATCTACGCGCTCGTCGATACTAATGAGGTAAAGACGGGCGGCCTCTACCGCTCCGATGACGGCGGCGCGAATTGGATCAAGACCGACGGCGAAACGCGGATATGGAACCGCGGCTGGTACTTCAGCAAAGTCACCGCCGATCCGAAGAACCCCGACGAAATGTACGTTATGAATACGTCGACATATCGCTCGACCGACGGCGGCAAGTCGTTTATCGCCATTAAAGGCGCCCCCGGCGGCGACGACTATCACATGCTCTGGATCTATCCGGGCGATCCGAACCGCATGATTCTCGGCAGCGATCAAGGCGTGATCGTTTCGATCGACGGCGCGAAAACGTGGAGTTCGTGGTACAACCAGCCGACGGGACAATTTTATCACGGCATTACCGACAACCGTTACCCGTATTGGGTCTACGGCGCGCAGCAAGATTCAGGCGCGATGGCGGTGCCCAGCCGCACAACGCATCGCGGAATAAGCTTTCGCGATTGGCGGCCGATGGACGTCGGCGGAGAGAGCGGCACGATCGCTCCCGATCCGCTGCATCCCGCTCACCTGTTCGGCAACCCGGGAAGCTACGAGAATATCGATACGGGTTGGGAACTGGCGATCGATCCGACGATACAGTATCCCGATCGCGTCTGGCGCAACACGTGGACGCTGCCGATCGCCGCCTCGCCGCAAAATCCGCGCGTGCTCTACATGAGCCACCAGCAGATCTTTCGGTCAGGCGACGGCGGCAACTCGTGGACGATCATCAGTCCGGATCTCACGCGCAAGACCAATACCGTTCCCGCTAATCTCGATCCGCCGACAATCGCTGACAGCACCGGGCTCCCCCGGCGCGGCGTTGTCTACTGGCTTGCACCCTCGCCGGTGCGGGCGCACGAAATCTGGGCCGGCACCGACGATGGTCTCATCTGGATCACGCGCGACGAGGGAACGCACTGGCTCAACGTCACGCCGCCGCAGTTGACGCCGTGGAGCAAAGTCGGCGTCATCGACGCATCGCATTTCGACGCGAGCACAGCCTATGCGGCGATCGATCGCCATCGTCTCGACGACGACCATCCCTACATCTATAAGACGCACGACTTCGGCGCGCACTGGACGGCAATTGCGAACGGCATTCCCGCCGGCGAATCCGTCAACGTCGTGCGCGAAGATCCGCAGCGCCGCAGCTTGCTCTATGCCGGAACTGAGCGCGCAATCTACGCTTCGTTCGACGACGGCGCGAACTGGCAATCACTGCAGCTGAATCTGCCGGCAGCCTCGATGCGCGACATCGTCTTCAACGGCAGCGATGTGGTGGTCGCCACGCACGGACGAGCTTTCTGGGTGCTCGATGACGCCTCACCGTTGCGACAGCTGAACGCAACGATCGCGAGCTCCAGCGCGCACCTCTACAAACCGGTCGTTACGTATCGTTGGCAGCCGGGCTCCGACGAAGGTACCCCGATTCCGCCGGACGAGCCGACGGCGGAGAATCCATCTGCGGGCGCGAGCATCTACTATTACATCGGGCAGGCGAAGACGCCGGTTCGCCTGCAGGTCCTCGACGCGTCCGGCAACGTGCTGCGCCAATGGTCTTCGACGGACAAACCGACCGTCGTCAATCCAAGTACGCTGAACATCCCGGCATTTTGGATCAAACCGCAGCTGCCGCCGTCGAGCGATCCCGGCCTGCATCGCTACGTTTGGGATCTGCATTACAGCACGCCCGGAGCCACGCGACGCCGCGGTGGCGGACCACTCGCGCCGCCGGGCCGCTACACGGTTCGCTTAAGCGTGAACGGCGGGACGTACACGCGACCGTTAACGCTTCTGCGCAATCCGCTCTATCCGGCAAGCAATGCGGATTTACGCGTGCAGTACCAACTCGCCCGCGCAATCGAAGCGCAAAGCGCGCAGGTTACGGACGCGCAGAAACGCGCGGCAGCGTTATTGAAATCGCGCGGCGCGAAGATGTCTTCGGCGCAGCTCACACAATTGCACGCGCTTATCGGCACTGCTCCCAAGAATACGCCGGACGACTCCGTCGGCAAGCCCGCGACCGATTTCAACAGCTTGCGCTACATCGGCGTTACGCTTCAGGGTCTCGAAGGAACGGTTGAAAGCGGGGATGCGCGGCCGACGACTTCTCAGTATACGACCTTCCGTATCCTGCACAAGAAAGCAGTGTCCGCTTTGCGAACGCTGCGAATGCTCGAGCGATAGAGACTTAGCGCGTAGCCGAATCGTACCAGCGCGAGAGATCGGCCTTGAACTGCGCCAGTGAAGACGGGTTCAAATACACCATGTGTCCCGACTGGTAGTACACGTACGTGATATTACGCGCGATCGCCGGTGCGACGCCCAAGTGATTGAGCGTATACGCGGCCGCGAAATACGGCGTGGCAAAATCGTAGTACCCACCAGCGAGCATCACCTTTAAATGAGGATTCTCCGTCATCGCCTGCGCGAGATCCGGCGCGACATTGGCCGGCGGATCGTTCCCGTCATGGTGCATGTCCCACCGCGCGCCGAGTTGTGTGTACGCCGTCGGGCGGTACTGCAGGTTCGTGCTGTAGTGCAATTGGTCGTGTAAGTATCGTTCGAACGTGCCCACGTATGCGCCGGTGATCGCGACGTCCGCTGGATCCCATTCGGGCGAATCTGCCGCCGCATCCAAGCCGTAGCTTTGGAAACGCGAATCGAGGCGCCCGACCATCACGTCGCCGCTGCGCAGCAGCTGTTTTTGAAAACGCGGATACGGAATGCGCAGATTCGACTCGCGGATGTACGTTTCGGAGAGCCCCAGATACGAGTGCAGCTTGCGCACGATGTCGTCGCGCTCGGAGAAACTCAGACGATCGCCTTGCGCGAGGCCGTGCAGGTATTGCGTGCCTGCAAACTGCTCGACGCCGCGCAAAAAATTGGTGAGGCTCGCGGGCCGGTTCGGAACCATGTGGTGATACCACGCCGTCGCGGCTTCGCTCGGGAGATAGAGCACGTATGCCCAGTCGCCGCCACCAATCGGGTTGGAACCGCCTAAACCCGTTAGGTCGAAGTTAAGAATTGCCGAAAGCAGCACCACGCCGTTGAACTGCACGCCGGCATCCTGCAGCATGTTGACGAGCACGGCGTCGCGCGTCGTCCCGTAGCTTTCGCCGAAGAGAAACTTCGGTGAATTCCAGCGGTTGAACTGCGTGATGTAACGCTGAATGAACTGCGTGAAGGCGCGGCCGTCCTGATCGACGCCCATGAAATCCTTCGGATCGCCGTAGCCGATGACGCGACTGAAACCGGTGTTGGGCGCGTCGACGAAGACGAGATCGGATTTGTCAAGCAAACTGTACCGGTTCGCATTCAATCCATACGGCGCGGATGCTGTCGGAACCCCGTTTGCCGTAACCACTCGCACGGGCGAAAACGAACCCATGTGCAGCCAAATCGTCGAGCTGCCGGGACCGCCATTATAGAAGAACGTGATCGGCCGTGCACTCGCGCCGGCGCCGTCCTTCGTGTACGCGACATAAAACATATGCGCGGTGATCTGATCCTTGTCGTTGCGCAGGGTGATCGTTCCGGCGCGCGCGGTGTAGGAAATCGTTTGGCCGCCGACGTTTGCGACGTGATGCGATATCGCATCACGCGGCGCAGCGGGAACGTAGGGCTTGGGCGGCGGCGTCGCGCCGAGCGTCGCAATCGCGCTTGCAGCCGTAAGGAGTGCCAGCAATTTCTTCATCATGTCCTCAGCGTCCGAGCGCGCTGTCGTACCAGCGGGCGAGATCGGTCTTGAATTGTGCGAGCGCGGATTCGTTGAGATAGACCATGTGTCCCGACTGATAGAACCCGTACGTGATGTTCTTCTGCAGTGCGGATGCGATGCTCAAGTGCCGCAGCGTGTAGACGGTTGCGAAGTACGGTGTCGCAAAGTCATAGTAGCCGTTGGCTGAAAAAACCTTGAGACTGGGATTCTGCGTCATCGTTTCGGCCAGATCGGGAGCGACGTTGGGCGGTTCGCGCCGGTTGTGCGTGAAGTCCCACTCACTGCCATTGCCATAGATGATGCCGTAGATGTTGGGGCGGTACTGCAAGGGCGTGTCGTATTTGAGATCGGTGCGCAGGTACTGATTGATCGCGGTCGTGAAGGGCGCGTCGATCGAAGAGTCCGTCGGATCCCAGGGCGGGCCTTCGTCGGCTACTCGGTCGAGCGCGTAGGTTTGATAGCGCGCGTCCAAGCGCCCGACGATGACTCCTTGGGAACGCAAGAGCTGCTGCTCGAACCGCGGATAGGCTATGCGCAGGTTGTTCTCGCGAACGTATTGTTCCGAAACGCCGAGATACGCGCTCAATTTGCGCACGACGTCGTTGCGCTCCGAGGCACCGAGATTTGCTCCTTTGTACAGCGCATCGAGATACTCACCGAGCGCAAACTGCTCGACAGGCTCCAAAAAACTTGCGAGGTCCGCAGGTTTGTTGCGAATCTTACCGTGATACCATGCGGCCGCAGCTTCGGTCGGCAAGTAGAGCACGTAGGCCCAGTCGCCGCCCGCGATCGGATCGCCGTTGCCGAAATCGAGTCCGAAGTTCAGAATCGACGAAAGCAGGACGACGCCGTTGAGCGCGACCCCTTGGCTCATCAGGGAATTCGCAAGCGCGGCGGAGCGCGTCGTGCCGTAGCTTTCGCCGAAGAGGAACTTGGGTGAATTCCAGCGGCCGAACTTTGTGATGTACCGCTGGATGAATTGAGCGAACGCCGCGACGTCTTGGTCGATGCCGAAGAACATTTTTGGAGTGCCCGCGCCGACGATGCGGCCGAATCCGCTGTCAGGCATGTCGATGAAGACGAGGTCGCTCTTGTCGAGCAGACTGTACGAATTGTTGGCGATGCGGTAAGGCGGCGGACCCGAGGGCGAGCCGTCGGCGGCCAACACCCGAACCGGTCCGAGCGACCCCATGCGCAGCCACATCGTCGAGCTGCCCGGACCGCCATTATAAAGGAAGGTGACCGGCCGGGATCCCGGATCCGCGCCGTCGATCGTGTATGCGGTGTAGAAGACGCGCGCGGTCGGCTGCTCTTTGTCGTTGCGCAGCGTCAGCGTGCCGGCTCGCGCCGTGTACGCAACCAGCTGACCGCCGATGACGGCGGTGTGCTGCGTCACCGAATCGGGCGTCTCGCCTTCGCCGGCGTCGGGCTGCGGGGTGGCCGACGCTTGCGTTGGCGGAGTGCGCGGCGGCGCAGCGCCTGCCGGAACGAACGATCCGGTAAGCGCGAAGAACAATAAGAACGCGAGCAGGTGTTTCAACGGTAGAGTTCCTTCTTGAGATCCTTGACGGCCGTGCTCATCGCATCGAGATACGGCAGCATCGCGGTCTTTATGCGATCGAGCCGTGCCTCTCCCTCTTTCGTGACGACGTAAATGCGGCGTGAGCGTTTGGGGGAATGGTCTCACTTCGCACTGAGAAAACCCCGCTCTTCCAAGCGGCGCAGCAAAGGGTAGATCTTGTTTGTATTGACGGCGATCAGTCCGCCGCAGATTTTTTGGATGCGCTGCATCAGACCGTATTCGTGGTCGGGTTTATTTTTGAGCAGCTGCAAGATCAAGACGGGAAAGACGGTTTTGCTCGTGATTGGCCCCTTGAGGACCTCGTCGACGTGGTGGGAATTAGGCGTGCGCAGATTCTTCGGCGTAGAGGCGTTCTATCGGCGCGGCGTAGCGTCGCTCGACGATGCGCCGCCTGACTTTGAGCGTCGGCGAAAGTTCGCCGTCTTCTATCGTAAGGTCGCGCGGCAGCACCGCGACGCGGCGCACTTGCTCGAAGCTCGCCAGGTCTGCCGTATGCAACCGCACTTGATTCGTCATGAACTCGATCACGTCGTCGCGCTCTGCCAGCGTTCCGGCGAAAGCGTCTTCCGCAATGCCAAGCTCGGCGCGCACCAGCTCCCAGTTCGGCGAAACCAGCGCAACAGGGTGCGCCCGGCCTTCCCCGACGATCAACGCCTGGTTGATGTAGATCGAACGCTTGATCGCAGCCTCCAAGCGCGAAGGTGCGATGAATTTGCCGCCTGAGGTTTTGAAGAGTTCGTTTTTCCGGTCGGTGATGCGCAGGAAACCATCGGCATCCAGTTCGCCGACGTCGCCCGTATGGTACCAGCCGTCGCGCAGCGCCTCGGCGGTTGCGGCTTCGTTCTTGTAGTAGCCGAGCATCACGCCGGACCCGCGCGCCAATATTTCACCGTCCGGTGCGATCTTGACCTCGACGCCCGGAATCGTTTTGCCGACGGTGCCGTAACGATTCTGACCGAACGTATTGACCGTAATGACCGGCGAACATTCCGTCGGGCCGTAGCCCTCGACGATCGGGATATCGCACCCGAGCAGCGTCATCGCCACGTCAAAATGCAGCGGCGCGGAGCCGCTCACGAAAAACGCCAGCCGATCCAAACCGAGCCGCGGACGGATCTTGCGCAGCACAAGTGCATGCGCTAGACGATGCAACAAAGAGAGCACGAGTCCGGGATCGACTCCGCGTGTTCTTGCGCTCATGTAATCCCGCCCGATGCCCAGCGCCCACGGGACGAGCTTTGCCTGCAAGCCGCCTTTCGTCTTGGCTCCGCCGATGATGCGCGCGATGACGCGCTCGAAAATGCGCGGCACGGCGGTCATCGTCACTGGATGTACGTCGCGCAGATCCGCCAACAGGTTCTCGACGTCGTGCGCGATGTAGTGGTGCATGCATCTGAGCATGTAACCGTAAAGAATCATGTGTTCGTAGATGTGCGAGAACGGTAAGACGGAGAGCACATCGGAGCCCGCAGGCAGCACGTCGAAGGTGCGGCTGAACGAAGACTCCGCGTTGAATGCGATGTTGTTGTGCGAGAGCATCACGCCTTTGGGCTCACCCGTCGTTCCCGACGTGTAGATGAGTACCGCGAGATCGTCCGGTTTTAGCGCGCGTTCCCAATCTTTGGGGTGACTTCGATCGCTCGCGCGCAGTCGCGCGCCGCGCTCCTCGAGTTGCGCGAGTGACTCGGGGCCGCCCTCGAAGACCGTGACGGGCGCATCGGTCAGCGTTCGCACGCGTTGCGCGGCTGCGATCGTATCGGCCAGCACGAGTTTGGCTTCGGAGTCGCGCAAAATGTATGCCACTTGATCCGAGGCTTGCGTTGGAAAGATCGGCACGACGACGCAGCCGGCGAAGAGGATCGCAAAATCCGAAACGATCCAGTCGACGCAGTCTCCGGCAATCAGCGCGACGCGATCGCCGCTGCGCAGACCGCACGCGCGAATTCCGCACGCGAGGTTCTCGACGCGCTCGAGCAACCGTTGCGCTGAAGTCGGCGTCCAAACGCCGGCGACGCGCTCCAACAACGCGGCATCGCGTGGTTGCGCTAAAGAACGCCGAATTACCGACGGCAAGCTCTCTCGCGGCATTGCGGGCTCCATGTCTTTTGGCTTCGGCGCCCAATAGTACTCTCTTGCTATCGCACCGTTAAATATTGCGCGATCGCGTCGATGCGCCGCTGCGTCATTCCGGAGACGTCGGCCAGTTCGTCGAGCGACGCAAACGGGCCGTTTTGCAGATAGGCAACGATGCGAGCTGCCAGCGTTTCGCCCACGCCGGGCAGCTGCGCGAGCCGCGCCGTATCTGCGCCATTCAGATCGATGCTCGCCAGAGGAATGCGCGTAACACGAGCGCGAGATCGTTTCCCGCGCGTGGAGTGCCTTTTGTTAGAAGACGTGCCTTCGCCAAGCTTCGGAACGCGGATCTCCTGGCCGTCTTGGGCCGGTTCGGCGAGATTGACCGCTGCCCGATCGGCCTGCGCGCTAAAGCCGCCGGCTCGCAGCACCGCATAGGTGGCGCGCGCGCCGGGCGGAACGCGATAGAGCCCGGGCCGGCGCAACTCGCCGGCAACGTACACGACGAGTGCCACGGCCGAGGCATGGGGCGACTGCGTGCCGGAACGTGCGCCGAGCCGCGGCACCGGCGCGACCGCAGCGATCGGAGCGGGCGCCGGATGGAAAAACGCGAGCGCAATCAGAACCGCGCCTGCGCCGACGACTGCCAAGCTTCTCACACGGCACATTCACGCGCTGCCGCGCCGGAAAGGGTTGGAGTGCTCTCCGGCTCTATAAGAGTTCTTCCGATGGCCGAACCGTACGATTATCGATCCGTCGAACGTAAGTGGCAGCAGCGCTGGGACGAGCAGGGCATCTTCCGCGCGCGCGAAGATCCGGCGCGGCAAAAATATTACGTGCTCGTCATGCTGCCGTACCCCTCGGGCGACCTGCACGTCGGCCACGCGAAAAACTACACGCTCGGCGATGCGATCGCGCGCATGATGCGCATGCTCGGTTACAACGTCATCCATCCGATGGGCTGGGATGCGTTCGGCTTGCCCGCCGAAAACGCCGCGATCGCGCACGGCGCCGATCCCGCAGCGTGGACGCGTGCCAACATCGCCAACATGCAGCGTCAAGTTCGCCTGATGGGAACGAGCTACGACTGGTCGCGCGAGATCACGACCTGCGATTCCGAGTACTATCGCTGGAACCAATGGCTGTTCTTACGACTCTACGAGCATGGTCTGGCATACAAACGCGAGGCTCCGGTGAACTGGTGCTCACACGATCGCACCGTGCTGGCCAACGAGCAAGTCATCGACGGACGCTGCTGGCGCTGCGAGAACTTGGTCGAGCGTCGCAATCTCTCGCAATGGTTCTTAAAGATCACCGATTACGCGGACCGGCTGCTCGATGATCTCGAGAAATTGGAAGGCTGGCCGGAACACACGCGCGCGATGCAGCGCAATTGGATCGCGCGCAGCGAGGGTGCGCAATTCACCTTCGCGGTTGAGAATTCCAAAGAACGCATCGGGGTTTTTACGACGCGCCTGGATACGCTCTTCGGCGTAACCTATCTCGCGGTCGCGCCCGAACACGCTGCGGTGCCGAAGATCGTCACCAAAAAACAGCGCGCTGCCGTCGAGCAGTTCGCGCAGAGCTTGCGCTCCAAATCCGAGCTCGAGCGCACCAGTTTGATGGAGAAGCAGGGCCTCTTCACGGGCGCCTATGCGACCAATCCACTTTCGCACGAACGCGTGCCGATCTGGGTGACGAATTACGTGCTCGCGCAGTACGGCACGGGCGCCGTGATGGGCGTGCCCGCGCACGATCAACGCGACTTCGAATTCGCGCGCAAACACGGTCTGCCGGTCGCACAGGTCGTAGCGCCGCCGGGAGCCGATTCGCAAGCGCCCTTACAGCAAGCATATTTGGAGGATGGGCGCCTCATCGCAAGCGGTGATTTCACGGGCATGTCGAGCGCACGCGCGCGCAAAGCGATCGCGGATCGACTGGTTGCGCTCGGCCTAGGCGAAACGAAGGTCAACTTCCGCTTTCGCGATTGGCTCGTCTCGCGCCAACGCTATTGGGGCACGCCGATTCCGATCGTCTATTGCGAGCGCTGTGGCGAGCTGCCCGTCCCCGATAACGAGCTGCCGGTACTGTTGCCGGCGGACGTGCCGATAACGGGCGAGGGATCGCCGCTCGCCAACGACGCAGCCTTCAGCAACACCACCTGTCCGAAGTGTGGCGGCGCGGCCAAGCGCGAGAGCGACACGATGGACACGTTCTTCGAGTCGTCTTGGTACTATCTGCGCTATCTCGATCCGCATAACGAGAACGCGCCATGGGATCCGGGCAAGGCAAATCATTGGATGCCGATCGACCAGTATATCGGCGGCGCGGAACACGCCGTGCTGCACTTGCTCTACTCGCGCTTCTTCTACAAATTCTTTCACGATCGCGGCTGGGTCAAGGGGCCGCAGGAGCCGTTCACGCGGCTCTTCCATCAAGGCATGGTGCTCTACAACGGCGAGAAGATCAGCAAGTCGCGCGGTAACGTCATCGGCATAGACGAGACGGTTGAGAAGTACGGCGTGGACGCCATGCGGCTCTTTCTCCTCTATGTCACGCCTCCCGAAGATACGAGCGACTGGACCGACGAAGGCATCAGCGGCCGCATACGTTACATCAACCGCGTCTGGCGCGCGTGCGAGCCTCTTCTGGAACGCGCGAAAAGATCGAACGTGCGCGAATTACCGGTTGCGCAAAACACGGACGAGAAAACGTTGCTGCGCGCGGTGCACGTTGCCGTGAAATCCGCGATCGACGAAACGCTCTCGCGCCGGTTTCACTACAATGCGACGATCGCAAAACTCGACGAATACGTCAACGCGCTGACGTCGCTCGCGCAAACCGCGCCGGAATCGCCTGTGGTCGGGTACGCCGTCCACGCGCTGCCGCTGATCATGGCGCCCTTCGCGCCGCACTTGGCGGACGAACTCTGGGAACGGCTGGGCCACGAGAAATCGGTGCACCTCGAACGCTATTTCGAACCAGACGAACGCGCGTTGGCCCTCGAAACGATCACGCTGGTCGTGCAAGTAAACGGCAAGATCCGCGCGCGGCTGGAAGTCGCTCCCGGAATCGGCGAAGAGGAAGCCTTCGCTCTAGCGCTCGCCCAGGCTCCCGTGCAAGCTCAGCTCGACGGCAAAGAAATACGCAAACGCATATACGTTCCAGACAAACTGCTCAACATTGTGTCATCGTGACGCTTCAATAATCGATTCCGCTGCCGACGTCGGAATCACGCGTGTAAGGCGCAGATCGGCTTGAGCCAGCAGCGCCTCAAATTCGGCGTGCGTGCGTTCGCGGCCGCGCACGAGCGTGAGCATCTGCGCGTCGGTCATGTTCCCGGCGCTCCAGCGGTTCGGTTTGTCGCCCAGGAACGCCTCAACGGCCAGCACGCGCCCGTCCGCCGGCAACTCCTTGCGGATGTTGCGAAGAATCTTCACCGCTCGTTCGTCATCCCAGTTGTGCAGAACGTGACTCAGCACGTACGTTTTTGCGCCGTGCGGAACGCGCTCGAAAAAATCGCCGGCCTCAACGCGAATGCGAGCATACTCGTCGCCGCAGACTTGGTGGGCTAGCGTGAGCGCTCCCGGCAGATCGAAGAGCATGCCTTCGGCGCGCGGATAGGCTCGCAAGATCGCGCGCAGCACCAAGCCCGAACCCCCTCCGACGTCGGCGATCGGGGAAGCCTGTGAGAAGTCATACGCGTTTGCGATTGCTACACCGTAAATGGGCGCAACAGACGCCATCGCGCTGTCGAAGAGCTCTCCGGCTTCAGGATGCGAACGTGCATATTCAAAAAAACTGCTGCCGTAGACGATTTCAAATGCCGGTACGCCGGTGCGCAGCGTCTCGTCCAAGCGTTCCCATGGCGCTAACTGCCACGGCTCACCCGTATAGCGAATGAAATCCGCCATGTTTCCGGGCGTCTCACGCGCCGCGTAGCGCCCGATCCGTGTGAGTTCGAAACGCTCGCCACGCAGTTCGCGCACCACGTCGTAACCGGAGAGCAGGCGCAGGACGCGACGCACGCTTGACTCGTGCAGGCCGAGATCGCTCGCCACCTCTGCCGGCGAGGCCGGGCGGTGTGCCAGCCGGTCGGCGATCCCGGCTTTCACGATTGCGCGCAACGCGAGCGCCGGCCATATCCCGGTCATCAGCTCCAGTACGGCGAACTCCGGCGGAAGGATCCGCCGGCGCACGGACGACGCCCACATGACCAACGGTGTGGCCGCGCGCACGAGCGCAAGCGGTATTTTCACCGGCTTACCGGCAGCGCGTCCTTGAAAAACTCGTAGGTCTCGCGAATTCCATCGCGCAGTTGCGTGCGCGGTACCCATCCAAGCTCTTTTTTTGCGAGCGAACAGTCGAACTGCGCATCCCGCACATCACCCGAACGCTTCGGGGCGCGCACGACCGGAACTTCGAAGCCCGCTACCTCGCACAACACGCGGTAGATCTCATTCACGCTCGTGCGCCGGTTCGTGCCGATACAGTACATGTCGCCCGAGCCGCGTTCGAGTGCCGCCACGTTCACCTCGGCCACATCGCGAACGTAAACGTAATCGCGAGTCTGCTCGCCGTCCCAATCGATGCGTACGTCCGTCTTGGCGAGAAACTTGCCGATGAAGATCGCGATCACGCCCGCTTCGCCGTTGGGATCCTGGCGCGGTCCGTAAACGTTTCCGTAACGCAGCGACGTGAAGTCGAGTCCGCGCTCATTCTGATAAAAACGCAGATAGTGCTCGCCCACCATCTTCGTGATCCCGTAGGGCGATTCGGGGTGCTGCGGCGTGCGTTCGTTCATCGGCAGACGCCCCGGCGTTCCGAACGTCGCGCCGCTCGATGCATAGATCACTTTTTTCACACCGTTGCGGACCGAATTCTCCAGCACGTTGAGCAACCCGACGACGTTCACTTGGGCGTCGTAGATCGGATCGCGCGACCCGACCGCTACGCTGTGCTGCGCCGCATGATGGCTGACGATCTCCGGCTTGAACTCCTGAAAAATGCGGGTGACGCCTTCGTCGCGGATGTCCATGTGCATGAAGAGCGCGCGCTGCGGCACGTTCTGCCGGCGTCCGCCGCCGTGCTCCCAAAGCGCGTCGAGCACCAGCACTTCGTGGCCGGCCGCCAAGTATGCGTCGGCGACGTGTGAGCCGATGAACCCGGCTCCGCCGGTGACCATGATGCGCATTGCAAGCTCCTTTAGTTCTCCGTTACTCGTCGCAGTTGCGTTACGTGTTGGAACGTTACCCGCTGCTCCTGGGCGCCGCAGCTGCCCTTGGGGCAGCAGCGGCACAACCCCTTGGATCCGATGTGCGCCTCTTAGTCCTCTGCGCAAGCGTCGCGTTTTGCATATGGCTTGCGCTCGCGCGCGCAGAGCTTGGGCGGCTTCGCGCGGGCGCCGCGCTCGCCCTGGTCGCGGGCTGCGCGAGCGCGCTCTTGCAAGCGGCATCGCCACTTCAACCTTCCCCGCACGAACGACACGGTTTGCGTGTACCGTCCTCGGCGATGCCGCGCTACAGAACGGAAACGTTTCGTGTATATGTGCGATCGACGCGGGCGCGAAGCTCGCAATTGCGAGCTACGGCGCGCTGCCGCGCACGGGCCAGCGCGGACTCTTACGTGGAAAACTCGAACCGTTCGATCCGCCGCGCAATCCGGGAGAACCCGACGAGCGCGCGTTTCACGAATGGTGCGGTAACCGTCACGACCGACGGGCAGACGACCGATCTGCATACGATGCTTTTCTGACAGAGAGCGACGCAAAGTGCGACCGCAACGGCAGTGCCACAGCAAACCAAATCACAGTGGTAAGAAGGGCCAACGGCAAACCGCTCGGCAGCATCGTTATGTGAAAGGCGAGAATGTTGGCGAGGACGGCTGCAAGCACAACCAATGCCAACGGGACATACTGATTCGTCAACAACATGATCCCCGCGATCACCTGGACACCGGACGTAAACCACGTGTAGTGCGACGCAATCATCGCGCCGGAGAATGCTTCCGCCGTTCCGCCGAGCGGCGGCGCCTTGATGAAGAGTAGAAATCCGTTGAGGCCAACGACCAAGAATATGAGTCCGAGAAGCATTCGTGCGACGACGAAAATAATTTTCACGATGATCAACCCTTCGGAAGATAGTTTGGTGTTCTACCCAACCGCCGGTTTATACCCCAGAACGCGCCGTCACCATCGTGGGCTCTAGGGAATCAATCCTCAAACATAAAAAGACGAGCGTGATGCGTAAAGTCAACACAAAACATATCGAAGGGCTCCCGTGGGCTTCTCCCAAGGGAAAGTTCCAGGGTTCAGGCATTCAGGTTTCAGAGGCGTTGGGGCGCAAGCCGCAATCCACGGATCTCAAGGAGCGGCATCCTTTTGACGTCGAGATTGCACGCATTCCGCCGGGTAAGGCTTCCTATCCCTATCACTCGCACAGCATGCAGTGGGAGTTCTATCATGTGATTTCCGGCACGGGCGCAGTCCGGCACAAAGGTGGCACGACTGCGATCGAGGCAGGCGACGCATTCATCTTCGAACCGGACCAGCCGCACCAACTGACCAACGACGGCTCAGAGGATCTCGTCGTCTACGTCGTGGCGGATAATCCGATCGGCGAATCGTGCCATTATCCGGATAGCCAGAAATGGATCGTGCGCTCACCGGAGCGCCGGCTCATGCGCTCCGAACCGCTCGATTACTACGACGGCGAAGAATAAGCGATTTATTGCAGCACTTCGTCCTCGGCCGGCTCGTTGATCACGCGCGCAATCGCCGCCTCCAACCGATCGAACCCCTTGTCGCCCACTTGAAAGTGCCGCAGCTCATGCCGGCGGTTGAAGACGTAGTACGCGGGCACGAATTGATTTTGAAAGCGCTCGACGAGCGTATGCTCGTTGTCGATCGCGCACGGCTGCGTTAAACCCATTTCCTCGAGCCCGTCTTTGCGTACGGCTTCGACGTCGAGCTCGGCTTCCGAACGCGGCTGGTGGATCGCGATGAGGATCATGCCTTCTTTGCCGAATCGATCGCGCCAAGCGTTGACCTGATCGGCGGCGTTGTGGCAGAGATAGCAACTGATCGACCAAAAATGAACGAGCAGCGGAAATCCGCGCAGCTCTTCCGGTTTCGGCTCGCCGTTGATCCAATTCGCAACTCCCTCCAGCGATGGGAGAGGGCTGCGCATCCGTAACGGCACTAGACCTTTTGCAAGAGCGCTTTACCGGGTTTCCACTCGGCCGGGCACAGTCCGCCGGTTTGCAGCGCCTGCAGCACGCGGACCGTTTCCTCGACGCTGCGGCCGACGTTGTCGTCGGTCACGACCGCATACCTCAAGATGCCCTCCGGATCGATGATGAAGAGACCGCGTTGCGCCGCACCGCTCTTTTCGTTGAGCACGCCGTAAGCGCGCGCCGTTTCCTTCGTGAAGTCGGCGACCAGCGGGTATTTCAAACCAGCGATCCCGTTTTTTTCGCGCGGCGTATTGATCCACGCCCAGTGACTGAAGACCGAGTCGGTCGAAGCGCCGAGCACGTCGCAATCAAACTCTTTGAATTCGTCGTAGCGGTCCGAGAGCGCCGTAATCTCCGTCGGGCACACTAACGTGAAGTCCAGCGGGTAGAAGAAAAAAACCAGCCAGCGGCCCTGATAATCGGAGAGGGAGATCTCCTTGCCGAGGTTCTTCGCGCTGGTCGCGCCCTTGGTGCTGGAAAGTTTAAAATCCGGGGCGGGCTTGCTAACCTGTGCCAACATGAACGATCACTTTCTCTTACAAGCGGAGTGGAGGTGAGGACGATCCTACCCCATTCCGCCCAACATGAAAATGACTTTCACACGGAGTTTGGCGAACGGGGACAATGTAGACATGGCAAGAGCACGTAAGGGTGGCGATCCCGGCGCCAAACGATTCCAGGCGACGCTGGCCAACCTCAAGCACACCCCGCCCAAAGCCGACGAGGCCTCCGCGCCGGCCCCGGAACCGGCGGTCGTCGAGAGCGACGTTCCGAAAGCGGAGCGCCCCCAACGGTCGCAAGCCAAGACCAAGCTGCGCTGACCGCGAACCCATTCCCGATGGAAACTCGCAAAGCACCCGAGGCTGCTCCCAAGCGCGCCAGCCACGACCCGGACTCGCCTGAAGCGCTCGTTCAATTCATGTCAGACGGCTGGGTCGACGCGCCGATCACCGTTTCGCAAATGGGGCAGCTCGAACGCTTTCGCGCGCGGCGCGCCGCGCTTTCGCGGGACTTCTCAAATGCGGTCTTGGTCATTCCGGCCGGCGGTGAAAAAGTGCGCGCCAACGATACGAACTTCCGGTTCAGACCGTCGAGTGATTTCGCGTATTTGATGGGACCCGGAGAAGCGGGGTCCACGCTCGTGCTGGAGCCGCGGGACGGATCGTGCGAGTCCGTGCTCTTCGTACCTGCTCACAATCGAGGCGAGTCGGCGTTCCTCACCGACCGCGTGCACGGCGAATTATGGGTTGGCCGCCACCGCGGCGTTGACGAGAGCCAGCTCTTCTTCGGCGTCGATCGGTGCCGGCCCATGGATCAGACGACCGCTTATCTCGACGAGCTGCGATCTCGCGGTGCGATCGTGCGCAACGTCGACGACGATGCGGAGCTTGCCACGCATCTCGCGGAGATGCGCCTGATCAAAGACGAGCACGAAATCGGCGAACTGCGGACGTGCGTCGAAATCACCAAGCGCGGTTTTGAAGACGTGATCCGGCTGCTGCCGCGGGCGCGTTCGGAGCGTGAAGTCGAAGCGGCGTTCTGGTCGCGCGCGCGGATCGAAGCCAACGACATCGGTTATCTGACGATCGCGGCCGCAGGCGACCACGCCTGTACGCTTCACTGGACTCGCAATCACGGCAAGCTGCGTCAGGGCGACTTGCTTCTGCTCGACGCCGGGGTCGAGATCGAATCGCTGTACACGGCCGACGTCACGCGAACGCTGCCAATTTCCGGGCGTTTCAGCGGCGAGCAGCGCGCGGTGTACGACCTCGTCTACGAGGCGCAGCGCGCAGCTTTCGCGCAAGTCAAACCGGGCAACGATTTTCTCGAACCCAACCGCGCAGCAATGCGCGTGCTCGCTCAAGGGTTGATCGAGCTCGGCGTTCTCCGCTGTTCGCTTGAAGAGGCGCTCGATCCGCAAAAACAATACTACCGGCGCTATACGCTGCACGGCGTCAGCCACATGCTCGGGATCGACGTGCACGATTGCGCGAAGGCACGCACCGAAAATTATCGTTACGGTACGCTGAAAACCGGCATGGCGTTGACCGTCGAGCCCGGACTGTACTTTCAACCCGACGACGGCACCGTGCCCGAGCGTTTCCGCGGCATCGGTGTGCGCATCGAAGACGACGTGGTCGTCACCGCGAGCGGGCACGAGAATCTCTCGGCGATACTGCCCTCGACCGCAGACGCGGTCGAAATGTGGATCGCGCAGATTCAAAACAGGTAACCATGCAAACGATCGGATCGGGTGACGCACTCGTCGTCGTAGACGTCCAAAATGATTTCTTGCCGGGCGGCGCGCTCCCGGTGGCCGAAGGGAATCGCATCTTCGGGCCGCTCGATTACATCATGCCGCTCTTTCCGTACGTGGTCGCGACGCGCGATTGGCATCCACGCGATCATCCCCACTTCAAAGACCAGGGCGGAAACTGGCCGTACCATTGTTTGCAACACACACACGGCGCCGGTTTCGCGCCGCAGATGAATTTGGCGTACGTCGACGAGATCTTGAGCAAGGGAACGATGCCGCCATGGCACGGGTACAGCGCGTTCGAGAACTCGGACCTGGCTGAAAGGCTGCGCGCGCGCGGCGTGCGGCGTATCTTCGTCGCCGGCTTGGCGACCGACTACTGTGTGAAAGAAACGGCGCTGGCTTCGATCCAAAGCGGATTTGAAACGCTCGTTGTCAGCGACGCAATCGCACCGGTCAACGTGAACCCCGAAGACGAGTCCGCCGCAATCGCGGCGATGGAGAAGCAGGGCGTGCGCTTGGTGACGAGTACCGAGTTGCGCACCGCCGCATGACCGATCACGTCTATCGCGATCAAGTTCTCGAAGTAGAACCAACCGGCATCGAATACATCCCGCCCGAACAGCGTCACGGCAATCCGCGCCAACTCTTCGGCTTGTGGTTTTCCGCCAACGCGGAGATCGCGACGTGGATGGTGGGCGTTTTCGCCGTTGCGCTGTACGGAACGAGCTTGGCCGGCGCGGCGCTCGGATTGGTTGCCGGCAACCTGCTCGGCTTCGCGCTGCTCGGCATACTCGGCACGTTTGGACCTCGCTACGGTGTTCCGCAGATGGTCGCTTCGCGTTTGGCGTTCGGACGATACGGCAACGCGCTGCCCGCAGCGCTCAGTTTTCTCGCCGGCGTCGGCTGGTTTGCGATCAACTCGGTGTTCGGTGCGTATGCGCTGCAAACGATCACGCATCTGCCATATGCGTTTGCGCTCGCACTCATGCTGCTGCTGCAGATCTTGCTGGCCGTCTACGGCTACAACATGATCCACTGGTTCGAGCGCGCGAGCTCGGTCTTGCTGGGGGGAGGCTTTGCGCTGCTCGGCCTCATTACGTTCGAACGCGCGAACTGGCACGCGGCGTTCAACGCGCACGCGCCCTTCGCGGCAGGCGGTGAGATAGGCGGAATCATTCTGGCAACCGCGCTCGGTTTTTCGTACGCGACCGGCTGGGTGCCGTGCGCCTCCGATTACTCGCGCTATCTCCCAGCGAAGACCGATCCCCGCCGTATCTGGTGGTACTCATTCCTGGGCACCGTGATCCCGTGCATCGTTCTGGAAATCATGGGTGCTGCTACCGTGACTGCAGTGCGCGGCGTCAATCTGAGCGACTCGAGTGCCACGGATGCAATTCAGAAACTCTTACAATCGGTCGGTGCGCCGCCTCTTGTTGCGGTGCTCGTTTTGCTGACCGTCGTGCTCGGGACGCTGACCGCCAACTGCATGAACTTGTACTCCGGCGCGATGGCGGCGCTGGTCGTAAAGTTCCCAACCTCGTCGCTGCGCGCGCCGATCGCGATCGGATCGCTCTTCGCACTCCTGACTGCCGCGCTCTTCACGATCGCCCACACGCCGCCGATTCTCACGGCGAGCTTCGCGATTGCAGTCGGTCTGGTCGTCGGCATCGTTGCACACGTACGCATCGCGCGCTGGCGTGCCGCGATCGTAGTGGGCGTGCTCGGCGCGCTGCTGGCCTCGGGCGGCGGTCATCCCGACGAGACGGCAAAACTCTATACGAATTTCCTATTGCTGCTTTCATACTGGGCATCGCCGTGGGCCGCAGTCGTTTTCATCGACTGGCTGCAACGGCGTGGCCAGGACGTCACGCCCGGCGAATTCGAATCCGGCGCGCGCATTCGCACCGGTCTGTATGCATGGATCATCGGCCTCGCGGCGTCGCTGCCGTTCTGGGACCAAGCCTGGTACGTCGGCCCGTTCACGAGCGCGTATCCGCAATTCGGCGATCTCTCCTACTATGTCGGCTTCATCGTTGCAGCGATCGTCATGATCGGGTTGACGCCCAAGCATGCTGCAAGTCGAGCACGTTCGTAAGGACTTCGGCGCGGTGCGCGCCGTGCGGGACGTGTCGTTTTCGATCGCCGCCGGGTCAACGTTCGGCTTGCTCGGACCCAACGGCGCCGGTAAGACGACCACGATGCGCATGATCGTCGGCATCTACACTCCCGACGGCGGCGCCATCACGTGGAACGAGCACGCGATCGACGGACGAATGCGCAGACGCTTCGGATACTTACCCGAGGAGCGCGGCCTCTACGGCCGCATGAAAGTGCGCGAACAGATCGCGTACTTCGGCCGCCTGCACGGTCTGGTCGAACCCGAGGTAACGACCCGCACGCAAGACTGGATCGAGAAACTCGATTTGCGTGAATACATCGATCGTCCGTGTGCGGAGCTCTCCAAAGGCAATCAGCAAAAGGTGCAGATCGCCTGCGCCGCAGTCCACAATCCGGAGTTGCTCGTGCTCGACGAACCCTTCACCGGCCTCGACCCGGTCAACGCCGACATGCTGCTGGCCACGTTGCGCGATCTGAAGCAGCGTGGAACCACGCTCGTGCTCTCAAGCCATCAGATGTGGCAGCTCGAGCAGCTCTGCGATCACTTCTGCATCATCACGGGCGGCGAAAACCGCGCATTGGGAACGCTTGCGGAGCTGCGCGCAGGCTGGACAACGAGCGTCATTCGCATAGAACCCGTGGGTGAGGCCGCACGCGGCGTACTCAACACCGTTGCCGGCGCTCATCCTTTGCCGAGCGATGACGGCGCGCTGCTCTACGAGGTTCCGGCAAACACGCAGCTGCCTGATATTTTACGCAAACTCGTGAGCGTCGAATCGATCACGCGCTTCGAAGCGATCGAACCATCGCTGCACGACATTTACGTGCGCACGATAGAAGGCGCGGCGTGAACGAGTTCATCACAGTATACTCTGCGGAGATCATGCGACGGTTGCGCTCGCGCATCTTCGTGCTCGGACTGGTGATTGGAGCGATCGGTATTGCGGCGCTGTTAAAGCTGCCGTCTTATATGGATTCCTTCTTGAATGAAGCCAACCGGATCGCGCTGGCCGGCAATCCGGCTCTGGTCGCGCAGAGCGCTCCGGTGCTCCGTAAAGACTACAGCATCGTGCGCAGGATGCCGGGCAAAACCAGCGTCACTACAACCGATCTCGCCGCCAACAAACGCATCAGCGCGATCGTCGTTCTGCAACGATCTGCCCACGGAATCCGCGTCGCGGTTTACGCCCGCGATCCGAGTAACGTCAGCCTCAACACTCTTCGCCGCGACCTGCTGCCTCTCTCGCTTCAGCTCGCGACCGGACTTTCCAGCGACGATCTGCGCGCCGCGATGCGCGTGCCGATTATCGTACACGCAACGAACTCGAAATTTCGCACTGCCGCGCAAGCCAACGACGCGCGCCTCATCGCCTATCTGCTGCTGTTCTTGCTCTATCTCTTGATCATGATCAACAGTCAGTTGATCATGAGCTCCGTGGCCGAAGAGAAGACCAGCCGGATTGCGGAGCTCCTCGTCGCGTCGGTCAACCCGAGTGCGCTGCTGAGCGGAAAGATCGCAGCTTCGGCGACGCTGGCAATCGTCCAAATGATCGTCTGGGTTGCGATTGGTTTCGCACTCGGCGCTCATCCGGGCGCACCGGCGGCCTTGCAAGGAACCGACAGTTCGCGCGCGACGACGTTCTCGATCTCGAACGTTTCAACGGCAGACCTGGCGGGCTTTGCTGCGTTCTTCTTGCTCGGCTATCTGCAAGTATCGACGATGTTCGCGGCGGTCGGATCGCTGGTGAACCGCACCGAAGATCTCGGCGCGCTCGCGGGCCCGCTCGTCATTCCGATCGTGGCCGCGTTCATCATAGCGATGACGGCGTTGGCAGCTCCGGATGCGCCGGTCGTCATCATCACGAGCTTCATCCCGCTGATCGCGCCCTTCGTCATGTTCGCGCGCATCGTCGTGAGCGAAGTCCCGGTTTGGCAGATCGCGCTCTCGCTCGCGATCAACGTCGCGGCGACATATGGCATCGCAATCTTAGCCGGAAAAATCTATCGCGTCGGCATGCTGCTTTACGGCCGCCCACCGAAGCTCACGCAGATTTGGTCAGTACTGCGCAGTTAGCGCGGAGCGACTAGGAGTTTGCGAACTATGGTCTGCTCGGATACTCCGGACGAGATGTTCGCTACGACGTAATACGTGGTTTCGGCGGTAACGCTCGGCGCGCTCAACGTTACAGCGGTCTGTCCCGACGGAAGATCGCCTTGCTCGACGGTGTTTCCGGCCGCGTCCGTCAGCGAAACGCGCGCATCGCCGTGATTTCCGGCCAGCGTAACGACGACGTCGTCACCGGGCGCGGCGCGATCGGTTGAAAGACTCAAACTCAAGTTCTGCGTTTGCGCCGCAGTCGAAACTGCCGCATCGGCCGGAATAGTATCGCCCGGAAGCACGAGCGCGCCTAACGTCGCGACCGCATCCGCGGAGCCGTTGCGCGCATGCAGCACGACGCGCATCTTGTGGCCGGCGGCAGCTTGCGGAACGTTCAGCACGCTTGCACCATCGACTGAGATCGGCACGCTCGCCCACAGCCGGCCGGTCTCGTCGAGGAGCCAGACCGCTCCGGAGCTTGCGTTGGTCGTGTAGTGGACTTGCAGCGGCGATCCTGCGCGAATCAACGGAGTAGCGATCGTGAACTCGTCGATGCGCGGCAGCGTTGCCGCCGGCTTCGCGGCGAGCGCAGCTGCGGGCGCAAGAACGATATGACGCCATACGTGTTGCGCGCCGAGCGGCCCAGCCACATTCGCGGCAAGCACGACTTCGGCGCCCGCGTCGCGCGGGACGGAAAAGTGCAGCGTACCTTGTGCCTGCGTCAGCAAACCGGCGGCGAGTTGTCGGCCGTCCTTGGTTTGGAGCGTGTATTGCATCGAAGCCCAGCCGCGGAAAGCGTACGGCACGTCGAGCGGGGAGCCCGCAAATGCGCGATCCGGAGCCGCCAGCAGATCGAGATGCGGCGTCGCGGTCGCAGCGCCGAACGCGCCGCCGAAAATCAAGACCACAGCTGCGGCGACAGCGCTAAGCCAGCGGGCGCGTTGGGTGCGCCGCGGCGGAGCGAGTGCTTCGAGCGTGAACGCGATGTCTGCACCCGAGACTTTGACGATCGCGCGATCGAACGGGCCGACTTCAGCCAGGCGAACCGGCAACAGCGTCTCCACGATCGCGAACGGCGCAACGTGGACATCGAGCGGATAGGCTAAGATGGGCGCCTCTCGCGCTCGCGCGCACGTCATGCGCGCGCGCAGCGGGCTTGCGCTTTGGTTCGAGATGCGCAGCGCATAGATCGCCGTGCCCGCACGGCGATCGACACCGGTGAGTGCGAAGCCGCCTTCAACATCGCCCTGCGCGAGCGCGACACGCGCGCGCGTGCCGAACGGCATCGTCTGCGCGCGCCGGCCTGAAAAACTGAGCGGTACGAGCGCGTCGGTTTTATTGGCAGCCATTGTTGTTTCCGTAGTCCGGTGGCGGCGTGG
>CAAGKR010362923.1_pt1 | contig 29195 bp, 24 predicted proteins | sample 2556971 | NCBI WGS metagenome assembly CAAGKR01 (sample SAMEA5207829, study PRJEB30636) | soil metagenome | biome: forest; feature: boreal; material: soil | place: USA | collected 2011-09 | depth 1 m | reverse complement strand
CGCGCATCATTGATAACCAAAACTGATAATGAAAAGACAAGCAGTCTCAAAGCTCTGTTTTTCAGCAGCCTGCTAGAGCCTCTCTTTTGCGAGGTGGTTGGCTAGACGTTTTGGAATGCAGTCGTTTCAACGGCTCCGGCAAAACCGTTGAAAGCGTTTGGGCCGGTGGTGCGCCTCCTAAGTCGCGTCGCTGAAGCGAGGTGCTAATGAGATGTGCTAGCATGCAAACGCTTCCTATCACCATAATTTGATTAGCTAACCTAATTCGATGCGCGCCAAAGTTTATGTTCCAGTAGCTGTCGTTTTCGTTTCGGCGCTGTTCTTCTCATGTAATCGCAATATTGGTCCGCCGTCTCGCAAGCTCTTGATCTACACGCCCCACGGCCAGGATTTGCTGCGCGACTTCGTCGCTCGCTACAAATCGGAATATACAGATGTTGACGTGCAGTTTCTGGACATGGGATCGCGTGAAATCCTCGAGCGTGTTCGCGCCGAACGCAATCGTCCTCAGGCTGATTTGTGGTGGGGCGCCGCGCATACTACGTTTCAAACAGCGACGGACGAAAATCTCCTGGCTCCCTACCGGCCCACCTGGGCCGACCAGATCCCTAACACGAGTCGCGACAACCAGGACCGCTGGTATGGGACGTACCAGACGCCTGAAGTGATCGTTTACAACAGTGACGCGGTTAAGCCGGAAGACGCGCCGAAGGATTGGGATGATGTACTTGATCCGAAGTGGCGGGACAAGGTTCTAATTAGAAATCCGAACCCGTCGGATTCCATGCGCGCAATTTTTGGCGCCATGATATGGCGGTTTTACAAGGATACGGGCTCGCCGCAGAAGGGCTATGATTGGTTGCGGCGTCTGGACTCCAATGTCCATGAGTACACGGCGGACGGCACGCTCTTGATGCAGAAGATCGTGCGTCGCGAGGGGCTCGTCAGTGTTTGGAATCTGCCTGACGTTTGGATTTACAAGGCGCAAAAAGGATTTCCGATCGGCTACGTGTTTCCGTCTAGTGGTACGCCTGTTGTTACGGACGGCATCGCTCTGGTACGCGGCGGGCCAAATCAAGAAGAGGCGAAACGATTCTACGAATTTGTAACGACGCCCGAAAGTTTGGTGCTTGCAGCGAAAAAGTATTATCGGATTCCCGTGCGTACAGATATTGATCGCAGTCAATTACCGGCGTGGATGAATGAGCGCGTTAACGAGATGCCACTAGACTGGGACTTGCTGCGCAAGCAGAGCGGAGAGTGGCTGCGGTATTGGGATACCGAGATTCGAGGGCGGAATAAGCAGTGATACATTGAGCTTGTCACGAAGGCATGCGTTTCGAGTTTCGTTACAGCTTTCAACGAGCTTGCGGAGCAGGCGAAAGAATTTAGCCAGGGTGGAGCGAGCGAAGCGAGCGGAACCCTGGGTACGCACGTCATTACTCAGTTAGCCAGCTTTAGCGGGCGGTAGAAACCCGATGGACGAAATGTTCTATAGCCCGCTAAAGCTGGCTCCAAAGTCCTTTTCGTACTTGTACCCAGCGCGGCGCTACGCTTCACTTTGTTCCGCTCCGCTGGCACTGGGCTATACTCTTCCGTCCGCTGACGCGGGCTCGTTGAATCGCGCATTCTCGATGCCGCTCCGCCACGTTGTACCGATGGTAGGTGCTCGTAAGACACAGCCCGCCCTGGAAACAAGTTTTATGTTGCTCGCAGTTTGAACAAATGCCACTGCTTTCTCTCAAAAATCTTTCCAAGCGCTTTGATAAGACACAAGCGGTAACGGAGGTTTCGCTTGATGTGGAACGCGGCGAATTTTTCGGCTTGCTTGGCCCATCGGGGTGCGGCAAGACCACGACTCTCAGAATGATCGCCGGCCTGGAGAAACCCGACTCAGGGTCAATCGCATTTGAAGGAGGCGACATTACAAACCTGTCCGCCGAGCGTCGCGGCTTTGGCATGGTCTTTCAAAACTATGCGCTTTTTCCTCACCTGAATGTTTTTGAAAACGTTGCTTTCGGTCTGCGCGCGCGACATAAGCCAAACCCTGAGATTCGCGAACGGGTCAAAGCTGCGTTGGAGCTGGTGCAGCTCCCAGGGTATGAAAAGCGCAGGGTTGACGAACTATCCGGCGGCCAGCAACAGCGAGTTGCCATAGCTCGCGCCATTGCGATTGAACCTGCGCTACTCCTTTTTGACGAGCCACTCTCAAATCTTGATGTGACCTTGCGCGAAGAGACTCGCAGCGAACTTCGCGAGCTTGTAGCACGTCTCGGATTAACTGCTGTCTATGTCACTCACGATCAGGAAGAGGCGTTCGCGCTGTGCGATCGAATCAGCGTTATGGTCACTGGTCGTCTTCTGCAAACTGGACGGCCGCGTGATTTGTATGAGCACCCGGCGCAACTTTCGGTGGGCCGATTCCTGGGACGAAATAACCTGATCCGGGCTATGCCTTTGAGTTCGAGTAAATCGGAGCTTGGCGAATTCAAGACACTTGAGGGCGGGCACATTATTCGTATTCCTATGGATGACAAGAATCTGGTGCCACCGACTCAGCACGGGCAGCCTTGCATTCTGGCGATCCGGCCGGAACACATCTTAATTCGAAACTCCGACGAGAAACTTGAGAACGCTCTGCCGGCTACGGTGCGCGAAATCGACTTTGCAGGAGCGACCTCGAGCATAAAGCTCGATGCCAATGGCTTGGTGCTCGAAGCTTTGGCGCTGGACGCGGACGGTCTCGCTGCCGGGGATCAGCGCACGGTAGTTTTACCACCCGAACGAATTTCGCTCTTGAGAAATGAATGACCCCGGGCGTGATAGGGAGACGCGGAGACGCGGAGACACGGAGAATAGCTCCCTATCGTTCTCTCCGCGTCCCCCCTTCCCCGTATCGCCGCGTCTTCTTCTGGGCCTCATCACCAGCGTCGTTCTGCTCTACGGCGTCATCTATCCAAATCTTCACGTCGTCGTTGCTTCGCTCGAACGAGACGGCAAGTGGTCGCTGGCGAACTATTCCCAGGCCCTCTCGCAGACCATAGTTCTTGAATCGATATTTGCGAGTGTTGGTGTTTCTGTCCTCACGGTCTTGTTCTGCGCGGCGGTGGGCGTCCCGCTCGCGTTTCTTTTCGAGCGCTACACATTTCCAGTCCGGCGATTATTTGCCACGCTCGCTGCTTTGCCGCTCGTGCTACCGCCTTTGGTCGGCACAGTTGCCTTTATTTTTCTCTGCGGCGAGTCAGGCATTCTGGCGCGGTTGGCCCAGTCAGTCTTTCATCTCGAACAGTCGCCCTGGTCGTTGCGGGGTTGGCCCGCATTATTGCTCTTTCACACTTACACGATGTATCCCTTCTTCTACATTCTGACGGGAGCGGGTCTCACCAGAATCGACGCGGCGCTTGCGGAAGCAGGCAGAAGTTTGGGCGCTAATCGCGCGCGCGTGCTCACTCGAATTGTCTTGCCGCAACTGACGCCGTCGCTCATCGCCGCGGCGTTGCTCACTTTCATGACTTCGATGGCTTCCTTCAGCGCACCACTTCTCTTCGGCGGCGGCGTGCGCGTGCTTACGCTGGAGATCTACACCGCACGCCAGCGCGGAGACGCGGGCCTGGCAATAACCGAGACGGTAATCCTCGCCGCGATTTCACTAAGCGCACTCTTCTTCTTTCAGCGATACGAAGGAACGCGAAAGTTTGCCGCCGCCGCGATGAAGGGCTCGACCAAGCAACGCAGAGCGATCGCAAAAGACAAGTCGCGCGCGCTTGCGATCGCCTGCGGCATTCTCTTTTCTCTAATACTTGTTTTGCCCGTGGCCACTCTGGTGCTCGTCAGTTTTGCGCGCGAGGGAAACTGGACTACACAAACTTTGCCAACGTCCTACACCGTCGCCAACTACGTGAAGATATTTTCCGACTCACGCGCCAGTGAAGTTTTTCTTAACAGCTTATCGATGTCGGCAATTGCCGCCGGCGCCGCGCTGCTTTTGAGTTTTTGTGTGGCCGGCCTCCTGGCGAGAAAAGGAAGCCGCAAATGGAAGCGCCTGCTTTCGTGGTTGATACTGGTGCCCTGGGCGCTGCCGGGCACCGTAGTCGCAGTTTCACTGGCCGAAGCTTACGGAAGGCCTTCGCCGTTACTGGGTTCTTTTATTCTCGTCGGCACGTTCTGGATTCTGCCTGTAGTTTATTTTCTGCGCTTCATGCCGCTGGTCGTCCGCGCCGTGCAAGCGAGTATGGAACAGATCGATGCGGCCCTGGAGGAAGCGGCGTCCAGCCTGGGCGCGCGCTGGTGGCAGAGATTCACTCGCGTTACCTTACCGCTGGTCTGGCCCGGCGCTGTCGCCGGAACTCTGCTGGCTTTTGTCATTGCGCTGGGAGAATATGTGGCTTCAGTTTTGGTATTCGTGCCAACCAATCGGCCGGTGTCAATTGCCATCGCATCAGAGCTGCGCGACTTCAATTTAGGATCGGCAGCAGCTTATGGCGTTGTCCTGATGTTGATGATTGGATTAATTATGATGGTCGCCACCCGCCTGGAACGGTTACGCGCCTGAGCCTGGGACCGAAGACATCCTGTCCGCCTGTTGTATTCTTTTGGTCGCTGCGGCTGCGGAGACTTCGCAGAGAGAAGAAGGAGAGTTATTCATGATCAAGACTTGCGGATTGACTCACATTCACCTCGTCGTAAAAGACATTCGCCGCTCTCTCGATTTCTACCAGACAGTGTTTGGTATGGAAGTAAAGTTTTGGGCGGGTGATGGCCTGGTCTTCCTGAACACGCCCGGTTCCAACGATCTCATCACCTTGCACCAAGCGGAAGGAGATCAGCCAACCGGCTCCAGCGGCAGCATATTGCATTTTGGTTTTCAACTGGATAGCAAGGCTGACCTCGAGAGCGCAATCAGTGAGGTTGTAGCCGCGGGCGGTGCTTTGAAAAAGCGAGGTGAATTTGGGCCGGGGATGCCGTTTGCGTATGTGGCGGATCCAGACGGATACGAGATCGAACTGTAAATCACGACGAGTGAGTTAACATTTCGTCGAAGCGTCGAAGAGCGGATTTTTCGCCTGCCAAAGCGGGCGCCGGAAGGTAGCCAGGGGCAAGCGCGAAGCGCGCCGCCCCTGGTACTTGCAACCAGGTTATAGGCCTGAAAGGGCGACAGATGATGGATGACAAAAGAACTAACGCGAAGCAAACGTCCCCGCGCGCTTCCGGCGCGCGAACATTTCATCCAGGACACCAGGGGCCGCGCACTTCGCGCTCGCCCCTGGCTAACATCTTTCGCACCTTTGGTGCTTCTGAAAAGATTCCCCGGAGAAGTCGCTTTCGAGGCCCACTATCCTTCCTACTTACATTGGCCCTGGCTTGCTCGGCTGGAGCGAACCAACCAACTCCCGATCAGGAGCCTTCCGCATCACCAACAAATGCAGTCCACCTGGTCAACAAAACCGAGCTTCATCAGGCGCTGCTCGATCTCACAAGCCCCTGGACAGTGATGTGCGTTGCGGCACATCCAGACGACGAAGACGGGACCACGTTAACTGTCCTAAGACGAAAGTATGGGGTTCATACTGTCAGTCTTTTTTCCACATACGGTGAAGGCGGGCAGAATGCTGTTGGCCCGGAGCTTTACGAAGAACTTGGTGTGATTCGGGCGCGGGAGACCATGAAGGCCGCGCAGATTCAGGGCTCTGAACCATACTTTCTCGGTTTGAAAGACTTTGGCTTTTCCAAATCAGCGGAAGAAGCGTTTAAGGTTTGGGGTCATGATGAAGCCCTGCGTCGCATGGTGTTGAAAATTCGCGAGCTGCGACCGGACGTAATCATCACGAATCACGATACCACCAGCGGGCACGGACATCATCAAGCTACCGGACGACTGATAATCGAAGCTTTCGACGCTGCCGCCGATCCGAAACGCTTTCCCGAACAACTAAACCGACTGAAACCCTGGCAGGCCCAAAGACTGTTTGTAAGAATTTTTCCCTCAGGTCAAAACAGCGACAAAACTACCGCTGGAAAAACTGTTGCCATTGATCCGAACGAGATCGATCCAGACCGTGGCATTAGTTACGCTGCGCAATTCCTTGCCGCAGTTCAAAAGCATGCTACGCAGGGACCTTGGCCGAAATCCATCGAAGAGTGGTTAAAAGCGCGAAGGATTGAAAACGGAAAGCTGCCGCTGGTTCGCTATAGCCTGGTTCGGGAAGCTTCAAAAGCTCCGCCACTCCCCGACTCCGCATCGACTTTGCTCGATGGATTAAAGGCTCCCGCGTCCCTATCGACCAGACTCGTGCCGCTCACGATCGATGCCCGCCCCTTAACTGAGTTTTTGGATCAACCCGAGCGTGTACTAACTGCTTTGATTAACTGGCGGGTAAGTAATTCCCATTCAGAGCCCTCCACCGACGATCCTGATCGGCTTCTTCTGATGGAGACTCGCTTCAACGAAGCGATGGCAGTTGCTTCGGGTGTTTCTTTGACACTCGACTCAGGCGCTGCCGTACTTGTGCCCGGAGTGAACACAACCTTCTCGATTAATCTTACCAACCCGAGCGCTAGAGTCGTTCACATAAAAGAACTCCGACTTAATAGTTGGGGCGAGAACGTCCGCTTAAATGCGGCAGATCAATTGCTGCCCGATACTGAAACAACTGTAGCGGTTGATTGGGCAACGCCGAAAAATGCCACTTTCACCGTGCCAAAAGAACTGCATCTTTATGATGGTCTTTTTCTCGGCAGGCGTTTCGAGGCTGTCGCGAAGTTGGAAATTGATGGGGCCAACTTTTCGGTGAACACAGAGACTACGCGAGATGTTGTCCCGGCAGTAGAGATCAAAACCATCTCGCCTTCGCCTTACGTTTGGACGCCGCGGACGTTCAAGCAACCTCTCTCGTTCAAAATCACGGTTGCAAACAATCTCGATTCTCCATTCAACGGCGCGCTCAAAGTAGACAATCATGATCACCTCATCTTCGAAACTGGACCTCAGCTTTCGCTGGCGCTAAGGGAAACGCGTGAAGTGACCCTGGAGTCCAATGCGATTCCGCTCAACACACCATTAGAGCGTCGCAGCGCAAGGTTGAATTCTGTTTTACTCTTATCGGTCCAGACGAACGATCCCACAACTCAATTTCTTCTGCGCGCGGTCCCGGTGATCTTCAGCGACTCGCGGGTTGCGACAAATTTGCGAGTAGGCTTCGTGCCGAGCTTCGATCAGACGCTACAAAAGTCACTGACGGCTTTGGGAGTTGAAGCCAAAGAACTGAGCGTCGAAGACATTCAAAAGAGTGATCTAACTGCGTACCAAACAATCATCATTGACAATCGCGGTTATGAAGCACATCCGGAATTGATCGCAGCGAATTCTCGCGTGCTTGATTTCGTGAATACAGGAGGGACCTTAATTGTCTTTTACCACAAATCGAATGAGTGGAATCCTGACGAAAAGAAGAATCGTCCACAGCTTGCGCCTTATCCGATTATTCTGGGTGACGAACGCGTGACAGACGAGAACGCGCCGGTGAGATTTCTCGCGCCGCGTCATTCGCTGTTGAATTTTCCGAATCGAATTAGGGAAGCTGATTTCAAGGATTGGATTCAGGAGCGCGGGCTTTATTATCCGAAAGAGTGGGACCCGCACTATAGCGCACTTCTTTCAACCAGCGATGCCGGTGAAGCGCCATTACGCGGAGGCTTGCTTGTGGCTCGCTATGGCAAGGGGAACTACATCTACACAAGCATGGTCTGGTATAGGCAATTACGCTCGGGACTGCCGGGAGCTTACCGCATGTTTGCGAACATGATCAGCTACGGGCACAGGTAGGACAGACATTCCTGTCTGTCAGAAAGAACAGATTTTCCATTCATCATTTCTCAATTATCATTTTCCATTCGAAACCACACCGCCGTGAGTTACCTGGGAGTGCGTGAAATGACAAATGAGAAATGTTTAATGATATATTGAAAATCTGCAGATTACCGGTAGCCGAGGTTAGAGCGCGGACTCAGGATGCCTGTCCTACGACGCCGCCTCTTGCTCGAGAGCCGACTCCCCCTCGAGCTTGACCTGAGCGCGCTCGAGGAAAGTCTTAATCATCTCTCCAACACGTTTCTGCATTTCTGAGCTGATTGCGCCTTCACCAACCAGAGCCGCGAGGCGATGCAAGTCTCTGGCATGCGGCCTTCGGAGTTCCACGTGTTGAGAGATTTTAATCAAGACGTTATGCCCACGGACCTCAAAAGCTGCGGCATACCGAAGATAGTTTTTCATCTCTGAGCCCGCCGGGGACCACTCCAGTCTTTCCGGCCGATCTTCGGTCTTACGCACTGCGAAGCTTGCTTGTACCGAACCGATAACCGGGACCTCGGCGCGCACAATCCACCGCATAATGCCGCCGGATTCCTTGCGAATTCCCTCGATACCCGGCATTAAGTCGGCGAAATTTCGCATCTCGCCAAAAAACTCGCGCGCGCGTTCCAAAGTCGTTTTCAGTTCCAATTGCCCGGTGTATGAAGCTTTGATTCGAAACATTTCCTGTCCCCTATCCGTCCTTTAAACCTGTGGATGCTGTCTCCGGGCTTTTCGTTGCAAACGCCTTTTGTTGCAAACAACAAAGCCTAAAGCTAAGTTACACGATCCATAGTCGTACGTAAACATTCAATTTTATTGCGAAGGGATTGTCGTGAACACCGAGAAAAGATGTCCCAAGTGTGGCGAAGAAAGGCTACGGACCTGGGATGAACTGAGTGACGAGGAACGGGAAGTAGTCAGGCGCTTGCCGGGCTCTGCCGACTACCAGGCAAAGGACCGCCAGGCAATGCATCAATGGTGCACACGCTGCTGGCATGAATCGTCCGGTGGAGCAGAAGTGGTGACCTGAGGATCGTTGATTTAACCGCGCGATTCTTCGCGATGGCGGCACTCATTGCAGACACGTCGCGAATCTAGCGGGTGACCTGCTTCACAAACTCAATTCAGATCCGGCTCCAGGCGCAGACCTAAGCGCGCCACTACAAGTTCACTCCGCTGTGATTCGGTCGTAAGCCTGGCGTATCGCATGCATCCGGTCAGCCAGTGTTTTGCCAAGGTCCGCAGCCGTTGTGAAATCCAGCGTCCTGGCAATTTCCTTGAACGCCGGATGGTCCGTCGAGGGTAACGCTGCAACTTTGCCCATGATAAGGCGCAGATAATGATCAACTGAGCGAAGTAGCTCGTAACCTCGACTGAGTGCTTCGTAGTCGCGGGGTTCTAAAGAGCCCGTGGCTTCCAGCCTCTCCAAAGTTGAGCTTGTCGAGCGGTCGTCGCCTTCATCTGCGACATCGTCTCGAAGCTGCAAATAACGCGCTGCAAAATAGACGTCAAGCATTCCGCCGGCTGAATACTTGATGTCCATCTCACCATGACGATCACCGTGGCGGCCTCGCCTTCCCCTCTCCCTTTCGAGGCGCTCGCGCACGCGGCGCGTTTCCTCTCTCAACTCATCTACACCGATTTCAAGAGCCTTCTCATGAATGGCATGTCTTGCGTGTGTTTCGATCATTCTGCCCAGTTCCAGATCACCTGCGACGGCGCGGAGCTTGACGTAGGCCAGCCACTCCCAAATTGCACTCCGCTGCCTCAAGTAGTCGAGAAAACTTTCCGAGCTCGTGACCAGGGGGCCGTTCTTCCCATCGGGGCGAAGACGAAGATCCACTCGATAGAGGTAGCCCTCTCGAGTCACGCTTGAAAGCGCGGCAATCATTAACTCGCATAGACGAGCATAGGCTTCGTCCTGTGTTAGAGAAGCGACTGACGACGAGACGAGAGAATCGTAGACGATGGTAATGTCGAGGTCCGAGCCATAATCAACTCCGCCGCTGGCAAGCCGGCCAAGCGCGAGGATCGCAATTCGAGGACCGCTCTTCAACGGGCCATAGCGTCGTACCATTTCACGTCGTGCGATAAGGCAGGCAACATTGATACTGGCTACGGCGAGTTCCGTCTGAAGTCGATTAGACTCCAACAAAGAAATCTTTCCTGCCGCGTCTTCCGCACCAATTTCAAGAAGCAACTTCGACCACTCTCGACGCAATGCTGAGAGTTCGGCGGAAAAGCTTTTCTCCACATCAATACTCGATCGAAGCTGCGCCCTATAATCTCGGCGCCGTAGCCTTTGGGTTCCGAGAGACCCAATTAACCCCGGATTGCTGGCCAGCATTTCACCGAAGAACTCAGAGGCGCCACAAAGTCGGGCAAGTGCAACGAAATTGTTCTCCGAGAATTGAATTCGGCCTTCGGACTTGTCGAGCGAAGCGGCTACGCGCGCAACGAACATCATCGCGCGGTGGGGATTCGACGAATTCTGCGCCGTTTCGCGAAGAAGGCCCGCAAGTGGTTCCACTTTCGGCAATTGCGGCCCGATTTCCGACGGCAGCAGATGTGAAAGGAAAATTCTGGCTGCCGCATTCATTACACGGGATTCATCGCCGGCGGGTCCATGATCCTCATCTCTGTCACCCGCTGGGTCCTCAATCTTGCGTCCTGCGAGATCGCCAGCTGCGTCTGCGAAGACGCGGTCGTATGCCTTGCGCACGCTCGTCGTGTGTAACCTCAAAGCGCTCTGAAAGTCATCAAGCGCGCTTGTTCCGGAAAAGCCCATGCGCCGTGCAACCAAAGTCCGTTGCGGTTGAGCAGGAGGCACCGTATGAGTTTGCAATCCATGCTCCATCTGCAATCGATGCTCAAGCGTGCGCAGGAAGACATAAGCGTCTGACAATTCCGAGCGCTCCTGCTCGGAAATAAGATTTCGGTCGGCAAGGCGCCCCAGGCTGATGACCGTGTGTGTAACGCGCAACCATTCGTCGCGTCCTCCATGCGTCAACTGCAGGGCCTGTGCGATGAACTCGATCTCTCTGATTCCACCTCGTTGAAGTTTCACATTGAAGCCGTCGTTATTCCGCTCGATGTGCCGGTCGATCTTTTGCTTTGCCAGACGGACACTCGCCAAAGCGTCTTTAACTGAAACATCGGGACGGTAGATATAAGGTTGCACGGCGCCTGCAAATCGTGAAAAGAGTGAACTGGAACCCGCGGCTGCTCGGCTTCGAATCAAAGCCTGAAGTTCCCAGGCTTGGGCCGACTTGCTGTAATACTTAAGGGCCTCATCGAGGGAACAAGCGAGAGCACCATCACGGCCGTAGGGCCGCAAACGCAAATCAACGCGATACGCGGCTCCCTCGCCCGCCGGTTGACCAACCAGTTTGCTGATAGTTTCTGCTAGTTTGATGAAATATTCGCGGTTGGTCAGCTTGCCACGTTCGCCAGAGCCGGTGGTCGTTCCTTCGTCGGAATAGATGAATATCAGGTCGATATCGGAAGCATAGTTGAGCTCGCATGAGCCGAGCTTGCCGAGGGCAACTATGCAAAATTCCGCCGTTGCAATGCGCCCTCGTTCATCATCTCGGAGCGGCGCGCCATATCGGTTATCGAGGTCTTGTTTGGCCAGACTCAGAGCGGACTCGAGGATGGCATCTGCAAGGTTGGATAACTCCTCCGTCGTTTCGACAAGGGTGTGGGCACGTCTGATGTCGTGCAAATAAATGCGCAGCAGTTCGCGGCGGCGGAATAGTGCAAACAAAACCTGAGGAGTCAGAGTGGAGTTGGTCAGCGCGAAGCGCGCGAGCGATTCCTTTAACTGTTCGCGAGTTCGCACGCGAGCATCTGCGCGCTCGCGCGTGAGCCACGACACATAGTCAGGATTCTGCTCCAGCGTGGTTGCTAGTAGCGGGCTCCAGGCAGCCAGCGCTAGCGTATCGGAAAACAGGGCACGGTCGCGGGTTAGTTTGAGAAAGGTACGCGGCTGTTCCTGTGATAAACGCTCTAAAAACAGTCGAGCGCCTTTCTTGTCAGGCAGATCACTGATTAGCGATTCAACTTTCGCGTCGAGATTTTGCACGCGGACATCTTACGCGGTGGGTGATGACGGAGGCGAATGTAAAACAAATGCCACGTACAGTTTAGAGGGCGGACTTGTCCGCCCATCTCTCGAGACAGCCGGACAAGTCCGGCTTCTAAACAAACGACTGCGGAACTAGATGTCGAAATAAAGTAAAAACTCTAGTGGATGCGGTCGCATGCGCAGCGGAGTAATCTCTTTATCACGTTTGTAGCCAATCCAGCGCTCGATGAGTTGCGGACTGAAGACATCGCCTTTCAGCAGGAAGTCATGATCTGCTTCGAGAGCTTTCAACGATTCATCAAGCGACCCTGGCAGAGTCGGAACACCTTCCAGTTCCTCCGGCGAGAGATCGTAGATGTCTTTCTCGAGTGGCTCGCCCGGATCGATACGATTCTGAATACCATCGATCCCGGCTAACAACATCGCTGAAAAAGCCAGATAAGCATTGCAGGATGGATCGGGCGGACGAAATTCAAGACGCTTAAGTTTTGGATTTGTTGAGAACATTGGAATGCGAATCGCCGCCGAACGGTTCCTTGCCGAGTATGCAAGATTAACCGGCGCCTCGAATCCAGGCACAAGACGCTTATAGCTGTTAGTGGTTGGGGCGGCAAACGCGACGACGGCCGCTGCATGTTTCAAGAGTCCACCGATGTAATAACGAGCCATTTCGGATAGTCCGGCATAACCGTCACCCGCGAAAAGTGGCTTCTCGCTTTTCCACAAGGATTGGTGACAGTGCATCCCTGACCCGTTATCGCCGAAAAGCGGCTTCGGCATAAAAGTAGCCGCCTTGCCATATTGGTACGCAGTATTGCGAACTACATATTTGAAGATTTGCAGATTGTCGGCTGTGCCAAGAAGCGTCGAGAAACGAAAGTCAATTTCGCATTGCCCGGCGGTAGCGACTTCGTGGTGATGACATTCAACGGTTACACCGCATCTCCCCAGTGTCAGCGAGATCTCGGAGCGCAGATCGCTGAGCGTGTCAGCCGGTGGAACAGGCACGTATCCTTCTTTCGGCCGGATGCGGTAACCGAGATTCGTGCCTTGAAACTCGTTGGCATCGCGTCCGCTGTTCCAGTGACCTTCGTCAGAATCGATTGTGTAACCGGCCGACTGCTGATCGTTATGAAACTTAACGGAGTCGAAAACAAAGAATTCCGCTTCGGGTCCGAAGTATGCCGTGTCTGCCAACCCTGTAAATTTCAAATAATTTTCGGCGCGCACGGCTACTGACCTCGGATCGAATGCATAGCCTTCCTTAGTAATAGGATCTACAGCATTTCCGACAAGACAAAGGGTTGGGTGCTCGGCAAACGGATCCATCCAGAATCGCACTGGATCTGGAACCAACAACATGTCTGATTCGTGAATCGCGGCCCAACCGCGAATTGATGAGGCGTCGAAGCCGAAGCCGTCTTCAAAGGTGTCTTCGCCTAGTTCGCCGATGGGAAATGTTAGGTGTTGCCAGGAACCGGGTAGGTCCGTAAACCGAACGGAAACAAATTTTGCCCCCTGATCAGAGGCATATTTCAAGACAGTCTTTGCATTCATGAGTTCTCCTGAAGTGAAAAGGGAGTGTTAGGGGTGCTCTTCGCCCCCGGTGCGGGTATTGGTGCGAAGTGTTTTGGAAGCCAGATCTTGCTAAGGAAAGAGCCGAACGTCATAAAGCGACGGCGCGTAAAAAAGGGTGCATTATAGTTTGGCCGCCGACTATGTCAAGGCTTTTGCGGCGATGCACACGGGGTTGATGTGCATTTTTCTCAATAACTCCTTTTTATCTGGTAGTTTAAGGAGCTGCGAAAACGCCTCCGAAATAAAAAAGTTATAGACCGACTTCTTGTTTTCTGTTACATTGGCGCCACTAAGCGTCCCATCCAAGATATCTCCGCTAACCGAACTCGGGATGTGTATAACTACGCTTTGACTTCTGGAATCAAGAACATACAAGTTTTTCCGCAGGCTAGTCAGGAGACCGCGAATTGACCACGGCAATTGAGCAGACGCTCGAAACCTATGGCATCGAAAACTGGGGCGCTGGATACTTTGACGTAAATCGCAAGGGAAACCTGATAGTCCGTCCCGCCGAAGGTGATTCCCGCTCAGCAGATCTGAAAGAGATTATTGACGATCTAGCGAGGCGAGGAATAGGCGCGCCCGTGCTCCTGCGGTTTCCTCAGTTGGTAGCCGCACAAGTCAGAAAACTTCAACGCGCATTCAGCCGGTCGATCAGAGAATATGAGTACCAGGGCGCGCATATGTGTGTCTACCCGATGAAAGTCAATCAACAAAGATCGCTGGTTGAGGAGTACTTGCGGGAAGGCTCGCGCTACGACTTTGGACTTGAGGCTGGCTCCAAAGCAGAACTCTATGCTGCGCTCGCTCTGGAACAAACACCCGATAGCTTGCTGGTTCTTAATGGTTTCAAAGACGAAGAATTCATTGAACTCGCATTTGCCGGCGCCCGCTGCGGCAAGCGAGTAGTCATCGTGATCGAAAAACTCAGCGAACTCGATCATGTCCTGAATATAGCTGACCGTAACGAAGCTGGCGGTACTCCAATTCTTGGAATGCGCGTCAAGCTCTATTCGAAGGGTTCCGGCCGCTGGGAAAAATCCGGTGGTGAGGCAGCGAAGTTCGGACTGACTACCACGGAGATGCTGGAAGTGATTCGTCGCCTCGAGCAGGCCAATCGCACAGACATGCTGAAGCTGCTGCACTTTCATATTGGTTCGCAGCTTACCGATATCAAGCGAATCAAGAATGCGATGAAAGAAGCGGCCCGCGTTTATGCGAAGGTCTATCAGATGAAGGTGCCGGTGGATCTTCTCGATGTAGGCGGGGGCATGGCCGTTGATTATGATGGTTCCAAAACGGCCTTTGACTCATCCGCCAACTACACGGCGCAGGAGTTTGCCAACGACGTTATCTACACAATCAAACAAGTCTGTGATGACGAGAATGTTCCCCACCCGACGATCATTCAGGAATCTGGACGCTTCCTGGCCGCCTATCACGCCTTGTTAATTACAAATGTACAAGACGAAATCGAAACTATTGTTGAAGATATCACGCCAATCGAGATCGACGATGATGATCCACAAGTGGTCACTGAGTTGGGAGAGCTCAGGGAGTCGATAACCGTAAAAAACTATCGAGAGTATTACCACGACGCGCTTGAACATCGTGAAGAACTATTCACGCTTTTCAATCTTGGTTTGGTTTCTCTTGAAGACCGCGCGAAGGGCGAGGTGCTCTTTTGGGATATTTGCGAACGCGCAGACAAGCATGCCCAGCAGGCCAAATATATTTCGGAAGAATTTGATGACCTGCGCCGGCTATTATGTGCGAAGTATCTGACGAATTTTTCCGTGTTTCGCTCAGTTCCCGACCACTGGGCCCTCGATCAACTGTTTCCCATTGTGCCGATTCACTGGCTCAATAAGCCGCCAACCGAATACGCAACTCTTTGCGACATTACCTGCGATTCCGACGGCGTTGTTGACAAGTTTGTTGACCTGCATGACGTCAAGCACGTGCTCGAGCTTCATTCTCTAATCCCGGGTGAAACATATTATCTGGCGTTTATGCTCGTGGGTGCTTATCAGGAGGTAATGGGGAACAACCACAACCTTTTTGGAACGCCGCATGAAGCTCATATTTACATTGATGACGAAGGGTATCTGATTAAAAAGGTGATTCGCGGAACGACGGTGGGAGAAGCAACCGAGAGCGCGCGTTACGAGCGAAGCCTGCTGCACGATGGTTTTCGCCGTTTGATAAACCAACGGGTCAAGGAGGGTGAGTTGAGCGAGGCCGAGGGCGCTGAGCTGGCACAATTTTATGAGTCGCGCTACGACGCCTATACGTATCTTTCGGTTAATGGAGCGAAGACGCGTTCCCGGCGTCGCACTGATTATTGAAATACGCCCACACGGGCTGCCCGCTGTGGACCGGGAAATTGACTTCGGCATTAATCTAGAGTGGTTCCAGTAATCATCCCTCGACGTCCACAATTGTGAGAGGTTGACAACCTTTATGGTTACGCAGCGAAAACCCAAAGCATCGAAGTATCTTACGACGCCAACGCGCCCCGTCCAGGTGGATCGCGATCGATCGGTTGCCGGTCTCCTCGAAAAGATGGAAGGCGCGGGCTTTGGTGGCCGCCAATTGGCGGAAGCTCACCGAATCTGGCTCGACATGCTCGGCGATAATACGACCATTATTGTCGCAGGCTCAGGCGCTCTAATACCTGCGGGTATGCGACGGCTTTTGGCCTATGTGATCAAAAATCGCTTCGTGGATGTGCTCGTGCTTTCCGGCTCACTTCTCTTTCATGATTTGCACGAGACTCTTGGTCGATACCACTTCCAGGCCCATCCAAATATGACCGACGCCGAATTAGACTCGGCCCAGATCAGCCGCATGTGGGATCTTCTCGCGAGTGATGAAGAATATCGAGAGGCTAATGAATGGGTCGGTGGCTTTACCAACCAGCTGGACCAAACACGTCCTTACTCGACGCGTGAGTTTCTCCATCTGCTGGGCCGCGAGTTGGCCGAGATTGCCACGGAAGATGGCGTCCTGACATCCGCTTACAAGGCACGAGTCCCGATTTTCTGCCCGGCAATTGCCGACAGTGGCATCGCTGTAGGAATTGCCGCAGCGCGTTTTGAAAAGAAGAATAATTTCATGTTTGACAATGTCCAGGACGTGCTCGACATGGCAAATATTATAGCGCGCGCGCGTCTCACCGGCGTTATCAATTTGGGCGGCGGCACGCCGAAAAGCTTTATCCAGCAAACTGAAGCTTCTTCGTTTATCCTCAAGAATCACCATCAGGGACACAAGTACGCCATTCAAATCACTACGGATGCGCCACACCCTGGTGGCAGATCCAACGCGGTCGCGTTTGATGAGGGATTCGTTTACGGCAAACTGGCACGCGGCGCGCACAGTGCATATGTGAACTGCGATGCAACTATCGCGCTGCCAATTCTTATAACGGCGCTTTCGCAGACTGCCGCAACATACCTCAAGGGCCGCAAGCGTCCTAACTTTACTTTCGGACGCGAGCTGATTGTAGAGGTGCCATAAACTCATTCGGCCTTAACATACGCGTTAGTAAACCCTCAGTAAGTTGATCCAACCATCACCCTCTTTGGACTTGTAACCTCATAATCTCAACCTACGTGGCTAAGCAACGACCTTCGCCTAGCCGTAAAGATCGCACTCTCTGTGAGAAATACTTGATTTGAGGGTCTATGGCGCAACCTAGAGGAAATCCATATGCTTAATGTGGCCTACGCGAGCCTCACCGAAGCACAGGAGATGCATTATTATGAAATTGCCAGTTGTAAAGCCCAAAATGGCCATTCGCGCACTGAAGCGAAATGCCTTCGTTGTCCATCACACGACCGGAAGTCATTATTTCTTGAAAAAGGGGAAGCTCAGGGTTTCGGTTCCCTATCACCAATAAAGATCTCAAGCCCGGCACTCTAGCTTCGATCGTCGCGCAAGCGGGTCTCACCGTGGAAGAATTCGTGGATTTGCTTTGAGAGAGTGAAGAGAAAGTGCGGGTTGATTAGGCAACTTCGACGGCCAGTTGCTCCGTGATTGACTCATCCTTCGGGATTGGTTCACCGTCTTTCTTCAGACTTGCCAGGTAACCTTGAATAGCATCTGTCGCCATGGCTCGAGCCTCCTCAAGCGTATCGCCTTCGGTCACCAAGCCGGGCAAAGCAGGACAAGTCACGACGTAACCAGCTGTGACGTCCGGAGTCATTACCACTGTGAAGTTCAGGATTCTCATGGATTCATTATATACCGAATCGGGCTTTCATTCGCCAACCGCGACCCCCCTCCAATTTCAAAGTTAACCGCGAGACCACGTCTCCGGTATACTGAAAACGCTCCGAAAAAATATAAAACCAGTTCGCCAGGAAATTCCATGAAGCCACGCCTAAGTTCTAACTTTCTGTTAGTACTGCTTGCATCAGCTCTTTTAGCGATCGCACCAGCTACTCAAGCTCAAACCGAAGCCGACGTAAAGGCCAACTACACCAAAATTGAGCAGCGCATCACGATGCGCGATGGTGTAAGGCTTTTCACCTCGATCTATGTTCCTAAAGATACTTCTCGCAAGTATCCCATCATGTTTGATCGCACGCCGTACAGCGTCGCACCATACGGACCCGATGCTTACAAAACCACGCTGGGGCCGTCGCTGCTGTTTCAAAACGAAGGCTACATTTTCGTTTATCAGGACGTGCGTGGGCGCTGGATGAGCGAGGGTGAATTCGTCGATGTGCGCCCATATATCGCGCACAAGACGGGTAAACAAATCGATGAGACCTCAGACACTTACGACACGGTTGATTGGCTGGTCAAAAACATTCCCACCAACAACGGGCGTGTCGGGGTTTGGGGTATTTCGTATCCGGGTTTTTACACTTCGATGGCCGGGATCGATAACCACCCGGCAGTCAAGGCTATCTCACCGCAGGCCCCTGTTTCCGACTGGTTCCATGGCGATGACATGCATCACAACGGCGCGCTGTTCCTCGCTCAGAATTACGCTTTTTTTACTGGGTTCGGTCAGCCACGCCCCGTACCGACTTCGACTAACGCCTATCTCAAACCATTCAAGTTCGAGACGCCGGACGGCTACAAGTTCTATTTGGAAATGGGAGGCCTGCGTAATTCAGGCGATATCTACCAGAAGCAACTTGGCACGCGGATCAAGTTCTGGGACGAAATGATGGCCCATCCAAACTATGATCAGTTTTGGAAGGAACGCGACATTTTTCCGAACTTGAAGAACATCAAAGCCGCCGTGATGACCGTCGGCGGTTGGTTTGATAATGAAGATCTTTTCGGCGCGCTCAATGTTTATCAGTACATCGAACGCCAGAATCCCGGTATCTTCAACGTCCTTGTGATGGGCCCCTGGTTTCATGGCGGTTGGTCGCGCTCTGATGGTGACTGGCTCGGCACCGCTTATTTCGCGCAGAAGACCGGAGTCTATTACCGCGAGCACCTGGAGTTGACCTTCTTCAACTACTTCTTGAAAGACAAAGGCGATCTCTCGCAAATCAAGGAGGTCAACGCCTTCGATACAGGTGCGAACCAATGGCGAGACTTTGCCAACTGGACGCCCACCGCGTCGACCGACACCCCGCTATATTTGCTTCCGGGCGGCAAGTTATCCTTTGACGCTCCTCCAACCGTCTCGAGCGCGGGGTCCTACGACGAATACGTCAGCGATCCGATGAACCCGGTGCCTTATACACAAAAAATCACGCTCAACTACCCGCGCGATTTTATGACTGAAGACCAACGCTTTGTGGCCGGACGCCCTGACGTGCTTGTCTACCAGACAGAACCTTTGTCCGAAGACCTCACCCTAGCCGGTGATATCAAGCCGGAGCTTTTCATTTCTTCGAATGGAACCGATTCTGATTTCGTGGTTAAGCTAATTGACGTTTTCCCGGACGATTATGAATACCCGAAGGGAGTCAAGCCGCCTGAGGGTTCGGCAGCATGCGTGTTTCAGCCGGGCGGCTACGAAATGCTTCTGCGTGGCGAACCGTTTCCAGCACGCTTCCGCAACAGCTTTGAGAAGCCTAAGCCGTTGAAGCCAAACACACCGACGAAAATCTCCTACGTGATGCCGGGCGTTGTTCATACGTTCAAGAAGGGCCACCGCATTATGGTACAGATCCAGAGTACCTGGTTTCCATTAGTCGCCCGCAACCCGCAAAGGTTCGTACCAAACTATAAGTTGGGTAGTGACGCAGATTTCCAGAAAGCTACAGAGCGAGTTTATCGCTCTGCTCGATACAATTCGCATCTGACGCTATCAGTGTTTAAGTGATGTGTCTTTACTAGTGTCGACGAGCTTGTTATTCCAGAGGATTAAAGACCGAGCGTTTTCCCGAAGAACTTTGTTTTCTTAGCCTTCTCGCAACTCTTCGTGATCTTATGCGATGTCTCATTTATCCAACACACGGCCACTCTGGCGCCGATTCGCGGTAAAGAGTGTCTAAAGAATCTCCGGCGTCAGGAAGTATCCAGGGTTCTGTTTTTTTCTTCCTGGTGCATCAACCCAACCACTGCAACACTTCTTCTTCTCCTGCGTTGCGATCACCGCCAACCACATGAATGAAATATTCTTCGAGAGAGATCGGGCCTTGTTGCCGGGCGTCATCTTCTAAAGAAATTCCTTTTCGCAACTCGTCGAGTGAACCCGCAGCGAGCAGCTTGCCTTGCGAAATAATCGCGATATCAGTGCATAACTTCTCGACAATTTCCAGAACGTGGGAAGTCAAAAAGACTGTCAGGCCGCGTGCGGTCAATCGGGAAAGCAAGTCTTTCAACGTGCGTGAGGCTATCGCATCAACACCCTCAAACGGTTCATCGAGAAAAAGAATCTCCGGGCGGTGAATTAAGGCACACGCCAGGCAAAGTTTCTTTTTCATCCCATGCGAGTATTCAACAATCAACTTCTTTGGCTCGTTGCGAAGTTCCATTAGATCGAGAAGCTCTGGCGAGCGTTCAGCTATCTCCGATTTTTGCAGCCCATACATTCTTCCGGTGAAAGCAAGCATTTCTGCGCCTGTCAATCTCTCAAAAAGATTTAGATCTTCGGGGACCACTCCAATTCTTCTTTTCACTTCCAACGGGTCAGTCGCAATATCCCGACCAAGCACGCGGATCCTGCCGCTGGTTGGACCAAGCAGGCCCGTAAGCATCTTTATCGTGGTAGATTTTCCAGCGCCGTTAGGACCAAGAAAACCAAAGAAGCTTCCGCGTCGGACACTAAGATTGAGATCGTCAACGGCGACAAAATCCCGGAATCGTCGCACGAGACCGAACGTCTCAACGGCCATGGCCGCGTCGCTTGTTTGTAACTCTGGCATTCATAGGTTTTGTACGCGGGTGTGGAGTGGGACGTCAAGCGTTGGTATCCGGCTCGCGCTGGGTGATGAAGTGCTTGTCGAAATTACCAGCTATACGACCCCCTGCAACACCATTCCTTCCTCGTTTATCGAGGGAAAATACCAACGCATTTCGCAGAAGGTTCACCCCAGCTGGTCGCGACTCTATACGCGCGTCTTGCAACAGGGAAGGCTGAGGGTTGGTCAACCAGTTGAGTTGGTGAATGGGGATTTCGGCTATGCCACCTGATCTGCGGAAGGTCTATGACCTTCCGCAACAGGGAACTTATTTTTACGGGGCCACGACCCATAGCAGACGGGCGTAGCCCAAAAAGAGGCCTTGGCAATCTTTCGGTAGGTCACAGACCTTCCGCACATCAAGCGGCAAAGCCGCGAACTGCCGACCTTTTAATTAACCAGTCGCTTCCGCCCTGGTACTGACCCGCGAACGTCGTTTTGTAAACATCCTTGGACACCTTACAATTGATCGTCAATCGAATCATCGGTTACGGACAACATGTCAGATCACGAATCGTCCATACAGCCCGGCGCCCAATCGCCTGAAGAACCCTCTCTTGTTCAAATCAAGCCGATAAGCAAAGTTGCGGGCGGCATTCCATCAATTATCGCAACCGCGAAGTCGACCTGGAGCGAAATGGGCGTGGCGCGCGGCGTTCGCACACTTTTGAAACTGAATCAAAACACTGGATTTGATTGTCCGGGTTGTGCCTGGCCCGAGCCCGATGGCGAACGGTCGCACGCTGAGTTCTGCGAAAACGGCGCCAAGCACGTCGCTGATGAAGCTACAACTAAGCGAGTAGCGCCGGAGTTTTTCCGAAAGTGGAGTGTTGCCGATCTCGCTGAGAAATCTGATTACTGGCTTAACAAGCAAGGTCGCATCACTCATCCTATGGTGCTTCGCCGGGGAACGACTCATTACGAAAACATTTCCTGGGATGAGGCTTTTTCTCTGGTGGCGACGGAGCTGAACGCGCTTAACCATCCGGACGAGGCAGTCTTCTACACTTCGGGACGCACCAGTAATGAAGCGGCGTTTCTTTATCAACTGTTCGTCAGGCAATTCGGCACCAACAATCTGCCTGACTGCTCAAACATGTGCCATGAATCAAGCGGTTCGGCGCTGGGTGAAACAATTGGTGTAGGCAAGGGAACGGTAACGCTCGAAGACTTCAATCTTGCCCAGGCAATCTTCGTCATTGGACAAAACCCCGGCACAAACCACCCGCGAATGCTAAGTGCACTGCAAAAGGCCAAACAGAATGGGTGCGGGTTGGTTCATATTAATCCGCTTCCTGAAGTGGGTATGACTCAGTTCAAGCATCCGCAGGATATTTTGGGATGGCTGGGTGGTGGAACCACGCTGGCAGATTTGTTTCTTCAGGTGCGCATCAATGGCGACGTAGCGCTGCTTCAGGGAATTACCAAAGCAGTCCTGGCTGAAGAAGATCGGCGCCCCGGTCAGGTGCTGGACCACGAATTCATTCGCAATTACACTGAAGGGTTCGGAGCGTTTGCCGCAGCGATCAGAAATGCGTCCTGGGAAGAGATTCTGGAACAGTGCGCTATTTCCAGGATTCAAATAGAAGAGGCGGCAAAAGTCTTTATTGAATCTGAACGCACAATCTTTTGTTGGGCCATGGGCCTCACCCAGCACAAAAATGCGGTCGCCAATATTCAGGAGATCGTCAACTTGATGTTGCTCCGCGGCCAGATTGGAAAACCGGGAGCGGGACTTTGTCCCGTCAGAGGACATAGTAATGTTCAGGGCGATCGCACCATGGGAATTTGGGAGCGACCTACTGACGCATTCCTTGATAAGCTCGGAGCTGAATTCAATTTCGAGCCACCGCGCCGCCATGGTTACGACACGGTGAAAGCAATCGAAGCCATGCACGAGGGCCATGCTCGCGTTTTCTTCGCGCTCGGCGGAAACTTTCTTTCAGCCACGCCTGATACGGAATACACCGCGAAAGCACTGCGGCAGTGCAGGCTGACCGCGCACGTCTCGACGAAACTCAATCGCGCGCATTTGGTAACCGGCGAACAGGCGCTGATTCTTCCGTGTCTGGGAAGAACGGAAAGTGACCTGCAAATGTCTGGTTTACAATTCGTCACGACAGAGAATTCAATGGCGGTTGTTCAGGCGTCTCGCGGTTTCCTGCGGCCGGCCTCAGAGGATCTTTTGAGTGAACCGGTTATAGTCGCTCGGCTGGCTAGTGCAACTCTGGGAAATCGTTCGGCAATAAATTGGCAGGAGCTCACTGCCGATTACGATCGCATACGCGATCATATTGCGCGGGTAGTTCCCGGATTTGATGACTACAACGCTCGCGCACGCCGGCCTGGAGGCTTTCATCTACCCAATTCGGCTCGTGAACGAGTATTCAAGACTCCAAGCGGCCGCGCCGTCTTTACAGTTCATGCTTTGCCGCAACATGATCTTAAGCCGGATCAGTTTTTAATGATGACCATCCGCAGTCACGACCAATTCAACACATCAATTTACGGTTTGGACGATCGCTATCGAGGTATTTACCAGGGACGCCGGGTGGTCTTTCTCAATCGAGACGATATCGATCTGGCAAATCTAATTGAGAGACAGGTCGTAGATCTAATCAGCCACTTTGAGGGTGAAGAGCGCATTGCTCGCCACTTTGTTGTCGTGCCCTACAGCATCCCTCGACGTTGCGCTGCCACCTATTTTCCAGAGACAAATGTACTGGTTCCCCTGCGAAGTGTGGCAGACAAGAGCAATACGCCCGTTTCGAAATCTGTTGTGATCAGCATCCGCCCCTCAGCGGGTGGATCATTGGACATTCATGATGGCGATGACAGGTAACAATCCAATCGCGTTTCGTGCCTTAGGCACGACATGTTTATAGATCTGACTGACAGCTATTCGGGTGGCCCACTTATGGGTATAGAACATTTCGCTCCTAATGGAGCTAAAAGGTTCCTTAATAGGTTAGTGCTATAAACATTTCGCCCCTACGCGGCCCACAAACAAATAGGCATATGACATTTCAGATAGCTAAGTTGAGTACCGGCACTAAGACTAAGATGTACGATGACCTCGCCGCGCAGCTTCGCAGTCTGCTCGAAGGTGAGCACGACTTCATTGCCAACGCAGCAAACTTCTCTTCGCTGCTGTACCACTCGCTACCGAATCTGAACTGGGCGGGATTCTATTTGAACAAAGGCTGCGAGCTGGTACTTGGACCGTTTCAGGGAAAACCTGCATGCGTGCGCATCGAGTTGGGCAAGGGAGTTTGCGGCACCGCGGCGGAACAACGACAGACCATCCTGGTCGATAATGTCCATGATTTTCCGGGCCATATCGCTTGTGATACCGCTTCAAATTCTGAGATTGTCGTCCCAATAGTTAAGAATCAGCGATTGATCGGGGTCCTCGACCTGGATAGTCCATTGTTTGGCAGATTCGATGACGAAGATGCAAAGGGATTGAATGGGTTGGCAGAGATTTTTGTTGACTCCATGGTTTAGAGTTCAAGCTCTAGCTTGTTCGTTATGGAAAGCAGCAACTTAAAGGTTGAACCCTAAACTTCAGAAAGAATGTGATGATTACAATTCGCAAAGCCGAAGAGCGCGGCCACTTCGATTTCGGCTGGCTCAATAGCTATCACACTTTCTCTTTCGGTGATTACTATGATCCCAGGCAGATGGGATTTCGCGACTTGCGTGTGATTAATGAAGATGTAGTGCAGCCGGGACGCGGATTTCCCCGCCACGGACATCGTGACATGGAGATCATCACTTACATTTTGGAAGGCGCCCTGGAACACCGCGACAGCATGGGGAACGGCTCCATTATTCGCCCAGGCGATGCGCAACGTATGAGCGCCGGGACCGGCGTAACACATAGCGAATCGAATCCCTCGAACGACAAGCCTGTACACCTTTTGCAGATTTGGATCCTGCCGGAACAAGAAGGCATGCCGCCTGAGTATGAAGAGAAAAACTTTTCAGACGAAGAGAAGCGCAACAAGTTGCGTCTGATCGTTTCGGCAGATGGACGCGACGGCTCCGTGAAAAGTCATCAGGACACAAATATTTATGCTGCCCTGCTGGATAATGGTCGCGAAGTGGTCCACCCCCTGGGAAGCGGCCGGCACGCGTGGCTTCAAGTTGCCGCGGGCTCAGTTGCGCTGAATGACGTTAGTCTGAAGCAAGGCGACGGTGCTGCAATTAATCAAGAGTCAAGGATCAGGATTAGTGCGCAGGAACCTTCGGAGATATTGTTGTTTGATCTTGCGTGAGTGTTAACGCAATAAAGAAATGGAGGCTGGCAATGGAAGTGAAGAGGGAGGCAACCAGGGTAACGATTGACGAAATCAGAGAGAGAATGGATCGCGCGGAGCAGTTTACTTTTGTCGACACGCGTAATCCTAAAGCTTGGAGCGAAGCGGAGAACAGGCTGCCGGGCGCCATACGCGTGCCCGCGGACGAAGTCGAGCAACACCTTTCGGAAATCCCGCACGATCGCACGGTGATCACCTATTGCACTTGACCGCACGAAGCCTCCAGCGCCAGTGTGGCGCAAGAGCTTGCCCAGCGCGGCTACAAAAACGTTCATCCACTTTTCGGTGGTTTCGAAGCCTGGGAAAAAGCAGGACTGCCGCTCGAGTCTAAATAGATGACTCGAAATAGCCCGGCCTGAATAAAATGGCTACCGACGAAGCAAACGAACTGCTCGCCACCTGGGAAACAACTTCCCAGTATTGGAATAAGCATAAGGCACTAATCGAGAAAATGTTCGCGCCATTAACGCGTGCACTCATCGAGGATGCGCACATTGGTGCGGGCCAGTCAGTGCTTGACGTTGGTGGAGGAAGCGGCGAACCCTCCCTGACAACAGCTCCAATTGTTGGCGACTCAGGATGTGTCACCTACACGGATCCCGTCGCGGGTATGGTCAAAACCGCCCAAAATGAATCGCTAAAGCGAAGATTAACGAACATACGGTTTCAACAGTGTCCCGCTGAAGAGCTTCCTTTTTCTGATAACTCCTTTGATGTAGCGGTAAGCAGACTCTCGGTAATGTTTTTCCCTGATGTTCCGGCGGGCCTGCGCAAGATACTAAGATTGGTTAAACCCGGCGGCCATCTTTCCTTTGTTGCCTGGGCCGAGAGAGAAGTCAATCCCTTCTTCAACATAATTACCGAGATCCTGAATAAATTTGTTCCCGCTGATGTGGAAGACGAAGATGCCCCGGCTGCGTTTCGATTTGCCAGGCCCGGTAAACTTGCGAAACTCTTGCAGGAGGCGGGGGCAACTTCGGTAACGGAGCGCCCGATACATTTTCGAATCGAGGCGCCGATAACGATAGGACGTTTTTGGGAATTGCGCACGGAGATGTCGGATACATTTAGAACCAAGCTTGAGAAGCTTTTACCTGAGCAAGTGGGGGCGGTGAGAGAAGCGCTCGAAAAAGCTGTTGCCGGGTATTTCGAAAACGGCGGTATGAATTTTCCCGCGCAGGCTCTAATTGTTACAGGAAAAAAGAGTGAGACTTAGCGAGAGCTACCCCAGGATTGTATTCTCTGACCCGCTTGGTACGTTCGATACGTGCGTAGTTCATTTTGTGCCTAATCCTCCGCCAGACCTGTTTGGCCTTCTTCAACCAGTTCCTTCACACAACCTTCACTGTCGTTCTCGAAGACTATCCGTGAACGGCCAAGGCGCTCAAGCACGACGTTTGTGACTTCAACAAGAGGAAGATCCGCATCCGTTTTTTTGAGAACACTCTGTACCAGGTTGATCCAGGACATGGTAAGCCGCTCGTCATATATTTCCCGGCCAGGACCGTGATGATCCAGGAAACGGAAAAGCCCGCAACGCATCTTTTCGAATGCCTGTTCGGAAGTTGAATCGCGAAGATACCAGACTGCGACCGTCAAATGACCACGGTGGCCGAAGTCGTCCTTACCGGTGGCGCACGACTCGAAGCCTTCAAGCACTTCCTGAATCTCTTTTTCGGTCTGGTAGTAATTCATCTCGGCCAACTTCGTAAAAAAGAAATGAGGCGGACCGATTACTCGATCCGCCTCATCTCTCGATCAGAATTATCGTAGATCTTATTTAGCTACAGCCTGATTCGAACGAGTCGTCAATCGGGATTTGTAACGTGCCGCCGCATTCTTGTGCAGTGCGCCATTTTGTACTGCCTTATCGATCGTCGAAATCGTTTCCGGTAAAAGTTCTTTAATCTGCTTTGCATCGCCTGCGCCGATGGCACCGCGTAGATTCTTGATTGACGTCCTCACGCGGCTGCGATTGCCGCGATTGATCTTTCGGCGCGCCTCGTTCTGGCGCATTCGCTTTTCGGCTGACTTATGATTGGGCACCTAATTCTCCAATAATTTAACGGCTAAGACATTCTTAACACTGTCTTTAGAACCAGTTTACACGATGGTAGTCATTGCGCAAGTGACGGAGTATAGGGAGCGCTCCGGTAAGTGTCAAGCAGGCGGAACAGCCGCGCTGCTCCGCTTTCGCGGCATATTTGACACCTAATGAAGGGTGTAGTAGCGTCAAACGCGACAGCATATGCCAGCAATTTCAGCACACTCACACCCCCGTACATCAGTTGATTCCACACCTTTAAATTCGTCGCCGGACGAAAGAGAGCGCGACAGCTTTTGAAACAAATCGAACTGCCACCTCGCGGGTTAGAAACGCTGTTCGGCGTTCACGACCAAAACATCAAATACCTCGAATCTCTACTTGACGTTCGCATCGACGCGCGCGGACAAGACGTTTCAATCAACGGCGACCCGGAAGACGTCGAAACAGCACAGCACATACTACAAGACTTTTCCGAACTGTTTAGAGAGGGTCGTTCCTTTACCGACAAAGAGTTGCGCGAAGCTTTCGCACAGATCGCTGAGGATCGTGCGTTTAGTCTGCGCGACTATTTCACCAAGGCCCGATTCAATCCGGCCGGTAAGAAGCAGGTTGCGCCAAAGTCGGCTACCCAACGCAAATACATTCAAACGATACAGGAGCAGGACGTCGTCTTTGGCATTGGGGTAGCCGGCACGGGGAAAACCTATCTCGCCGTGGCGCTGGCTGTTCAGGCCTTAATGCAGAAGCAGGTCAACCGCATTGTGTTGGCCCGGCCCGCTGTCGAGGCTGGTGAGAAATTAGGCTTTCTTCCCGGGGATTTGCAGGAGAAGGTTGATCCTTATCTACGTCCGCTCTATGACGCACTGTTTGATTTGATCGATTACGACCGAGTAACGAAACTGCTGGAGAAGCAGGTGATTGAGGTCGCGCCGCTGGCATTTATGCGCGGCCGCACACTTTCAGATGCGTTCATTATTCTTGACGAAGCTCAAAATACCACCAGCGAGCAGATGAAGATGTTTTTGACGCGCATTGGCTTTGGCTCCAAGGCCGTGATCACGGGAGATGTTACTCAGGTGGATCTTCCGGCAGGAAAACGCAGTGGACTCATCGAAGCTGAGCGCGTGCTCGCAAATTTGGATGGGATTGAATTCATCTATTTCACCGAAAAAGATGTGGTGCGTCACAAGCTGGTCCAGATGATCATCCGGGCGTACGAAGACCATTCCAGGAAGAGCCACATTTAGCTGGTGATCCGCAGGTTAAGTAGATTTTGCAGAATTAAGAATCAGAGTAAGACAACACACTTGGTCTTGCTGGTGGTCCCAGCGGTTTCTTATTCCCAATCTGTTTAAGCTGCGCAATCGGTGGATGAGTCATGGTTGAAGTTGTTAACCGGCAGCGCAAGTTGCCGATTGATTGCGAGCGCTGGCAGGCGTTTACGACGAAGACCTTGCGGGTTTTGCCTGCAACGGATGCGAGCGTGACGGTCGCGTTTGTCTCAGATCGTGCGATGCGTGAACTTAACCGTGTCTGGCGTCACAGACGAGGTACCACCGACGTGCTGTCGTTTCCGGCGGGGCAGGATGAATTTGAAAAACAGGAAGGCTCAAAGCTCGGCGACATAGTAATATCTGTCGACCAGGCAACGAGACAGGCGAAAGAAAATAGTTTTTCTTTCGATCAGGAAGTTGCGCAACTTATTCTGCATGGTCTTTTACACCTCTGCGGCTACGATCATGAAACCGATAAGGGGGAGATGAATCGATTGGAGATCCGTCTGAGACGGAGACTTTGCATATAAGAGAAAGGAGAAGATTTTCCATATAGCATTTATGATTTCTCATTTGTCATTCGCGGATTCAAGTTGGAAGTGCAACGGAACGGTGTTTGAAAAATACTTCGTTTGGAGTTCGATAGCCAAGGGTTT
>CAAGKR010359698.1_pt1 | contig 29212 bp, 43 predicted proteins | sample 2556971 | NCBI WGS metagenome assembly CAAGKR01 (sample SAMEA5207829, study PRJEB30636) | soil metagenome | biome: forest; feature: boreal; material: soil | place: USA | collected 2011-09 | depth 1 m | reverse complement strand
GATGGAGAAGGGATTGCGCTTCGCAATCCGCGAAGGCGGCCGCACAGTCGGCGCCGGCACCGTGTCGGAAGTAGTGGAATAAAACTTAGTGCTTTGTGCCTTGAGCTTTGTGAACGACTGAGGCGCAAGTGGCTCGAAGTACAAAGAACCAAGTACGAAGTACAAAGATCGAATTATGCTGAACGAAAAGATAAGAATCAGACTGAAGGCTTACGATCACCGCGTGTTGGATCAGTCCACCGCGGAGATTGTGGAAACAGCGAAGCGAACCGGCGCGCGCGTGGCCGGGCCGATACCTTTGCCAACAGTGAAGAATAAATGGACTGTGCTTCGCTCGCCTCACGTCGACAAGAAGTCGCGTGAGCAGTTTGAGATAAGAACCCACAAGCGCCTGATGGATATTCTCGACCCGACGCCCCAGACAGTTGATGCACTTATGAAGCTGGATCTTCCAGCCGGCGTCGATGTGGAAATCAAGGCGTTCGGCAGACAGTAGCGACATTGCCGATTTCCGATTGGAAGATCAGCGACTGGAGTCAGCAATAAGAAAACGCTTCCTAAATCGGCAACCGGAAACTGGCAATTGGAAATAAACCCATGATTAACGGAATCATCGGAAGAAAAATCGGCATGACGCAGATCTTTGCGGAAGACGGCATGGTTACGCCGGTGACCGTCATCAAGGCTGGGCCGTGCGTGGTCGTGCAAAAGAAGTCTTCTGCGGGAGCTGATGGCTACGATGCTGTTCAGCTTGGTCTTGTTGACGAGAAGCCGCCAAAGTTAAAGAACGTGACAAAGCCGATGCGCGGGCACTTCGAGAAAACCGGTGGTGGAATACCACCGACGCGAATTCTCAAAGAATTTCGTTTGGATGAATCTTCAAGCGAGATGAACGTCGGCGACAAGATCCTTGTCGATCAATTTAACGACGGCGACGTCGTGGATGTAGTTGGAAAGTCGAAGGGACGCGGTTTTGCCGGCACCGTCAAGCGCCACCATTTTAATCGGGGCCCGGAATCCCACGGCTCCATGAACGTCAGGGCGCCGGGTTCGATTGGGGCCTCAGCGTATCCTTCGCGAGTCGTCAAGGGTATGCGGTCATCAGGCCACATGGGCGACGCGCGAATCACCGTAAAAGGGCTAACAGTTGCGAGAGTCGACACGGAGAACAGTCTCTTGATGATTCGCGGCGCGGTTCCCGGTGCCAATGGAAGCGTTGTGGTAGTTCAGAAAGCCGCGACGCGCGTGAAGAAGAAAAGATAGTTACTTATCACTGGAGTAAGAAATGCCTACCGTTAAGGTGCGCAACTTAAAAAACGAAGAAGTTGGCGAAGTCCAATTGTCCGACGCCGTATTTGGCGCCCCGTTAAATGAGGCTCTCATTCACGCGGCTGTCAGAAATTTCATGGCCAACGCTCGGCAAGGAACATCAGCCACGAAAACGCGCGGCGACGTTTCCGGCTCGGGCCGTAAGCTATGGAAACAGAAAGGCACCGGACGCGCGCGTATCGCATCGCTTCGTTCACCACTCTGGAAAGGTGGCGGCAATGTGCACGGTCCGCAGCCTCGCGACTGGTCTTACAACATGCCCAAAAAAATGCGTCAGGGAGCTTTGCGTTCGGCGCTTTCGGAGCGCGTTCGTGAGGGCAAAGTAGTGCTGGTTGATGGCTGGACGCTCGAGAAGCCGAAGACGAAAGAGTTTGTTGCCTCGCTCAAAAAGTTGGGCCACGAGCGCAAGACGTTAATTGTTGATTCGCTGGACAACGAGAACCTGCTTCTTTCGACGCGAAATGTGCAAAGCACGAAGGTAGTCAACAGCTTCGCTTTGAATATCTATGACCTGCTTTATCACGAGAAACTAATTATTTCTGAGGCGGCGGTCAAGGAGCTCGAGCAGCTTCTTGGGCCAAAGAAAGATAATGGCATTGTTAATGAACCGGCCCCGGAAGCGAAAGCCGAAACAGCGTCGGCAACGTCAGAGCCAGCGAAGCCGAAGCGGGCGCGAAAGCCGGCAGTGAAGACCCCGAAGCCCGTGCCGACTTCGAAGCCGGCGCGTAAACCAGCGCGTAAGAAGGAGGCGGCTTAAGAAATGAGAACGGTCTGGGACATCATCAAGTCGCCGGTGATTACCGAAAAGGCATTGGTCGCGAAGGAAGAATCGCAGGATACGGGCCAGTTGTTGACCTTCCGAGTCGATCGGCGCGCGACCAAGCCTGAAATAAAGTCGGCGGTCGAGTCGATCTTTCAGGTGAAGGTAGACCACGTACATACCATTAATTTCATGGGAAAGATGGCACGGCGCGGGCGCTTCGAGGGGCGAAAGCCTTCATGGAAGAAAGCTTACGTGACACTGAAGCAGGGCGAGAAGCCTGTGGACTATGGTGAGTCGATTTAGCGAAGTGTCAGTGGTCAGTAGTCAGTGGGTGTACACGACAACGGACAACGGGCAACCCACAACGGACCAATGAAATGGGAATAAAGAAGCTAACACCAACCTCTCCGGCGCGTCGGTATCAGACTTATCTCACGCGAGATGAGCTAACGGCGGGCGCAGTGCCTGAGAAGTCGCTCCTTGAGCCGAAGAAGCGCATCTCGGGACGCAACAGCGATGGACGCATTACGGTGCGGCGACGTGGCGGCGGTCACAAGCGCTTCTATCGCATAGTTGATTTCAAGCGTGACAAGGAAGGCGTGCCGGGCCGGATTTCACAGATTGAATACGATCCGAATCGGTCGGCTCACATCGCTCTTGTCACTTATCTTGACGGCGAGAAGCGATACATCATCGCGCCAAGCGGTATTGAAGTTGGCAAGACAATCATGAGCGGCGCTGAAGCCGACATTTTGCCTGGCAACTCGCTGCCGCTGATCAATATTCCGCTGGGTACGCAAATCCACAACATTGAGTTGCGTCCCGGCAAGGGCGGACAGATGGCGCGGTCGGCCGGTGCGTTTGCGCAGCTCGTTGCCAAGGAAGGGGACTACGCACAGCTTCGCATGCCTTCCGGCGAAGTTCGACGCGTGCCATTAGTTTGTAAAGCCACTATCGGGCAAGTTGGCAACATTGAGCATGAAAATGTTTCGTTCGGTAAGGCCGGAAGATCGCGTTGGAAAGGGATTCGCCCTCACGTTCGCGGGGTGGCGATGAACCCGGTGGACCATCCACATGGTGGTGGTGAAGGGAAAACCTCCGGTGGTCGAAACCCAGTAACGCCGTGGGGCCAGCCAACGCGAGGTTATAAGACGAGAAGCAACAAACGAACCCAGAGAATGATACTGCGCGATCGTAGGACCAAATAGATTTCGGAGCGCGGAATTGGGGTTGCGGAATTGAAGGCGGTCTTCTCTTAATTCCGAAATCCGCAATTTGCAATCCGAAATGGAGAAAAGATGCCACGTTCACTTAAAAAGGGACCTTTTATTGACGGCAGCATTCAGAGAGCTGTTGACCGCGTGCGCGCTGGCGGACAGCGACCACCGGTGATCAAGACCTGGTCACGACGTTCAACCATTACGCCGGATATGGTGGGGCTGACCTTTGGAGTTCACAACGGCAAGCGACACTTGCCGATTTATGTCACCGAGAACATGGTGGGCCATAAGTTGGGCGAGTTTGCTCCAACGCGCACGTTTAAGGGGCATTCGGGCACGAAGGTGGAGAAGGCCACGAAGCTGGCTCCAGCGGCGGCGCCGGCACCAAAATAAAGTTGAATAGTATTGAATAGTAAATGGTAAATCGTAAATAGATAAGCAGTGCATCTACGATTCACAATTCACGATTCACGATTAACGAGGTCTAGATGGAAGCGATAGCAAGTGCAAAATATCTTAGAGGGTCCGCGCAAAAGGCGCGGCTCGTCGTGGATATGATTCGCGGCAAAGATGTCAACCAGGCTTTAGCCATTCTGCGTTATTCGACCAAGCGTGCTTCGAATTTGATTGAAAAGTGTATGCGTTCGGCAATTGCCAATGCTAACGAAGCGGCGGAAAAAGCAAATGTCGCAATTGACCCGGACGACCTGTGGGTGAAGACGGTGTTCGTTGATCGCGGACCGACTAAAAACCGACGTCGTGTGCGGCCGGCTCCGCAAGGACGAGCTTATCGCGAGCAGCGCCATTTTTGTCATGTGACTATTCTGCTTTCCAGCGACGCACGCCTGGAACCTACTAAAGGCAAGGGTGACGGCAGGCGCGGCACAGTTGACGATGTAAAGCCAGCCAAGCTGTCCGAAAGTAAGAGCCGGAAGCGTGGTGGAGCGGCGTCAGCGCCCCGCGCGAAGCCTGTGACGCCGAAGGCCGAAGCTGGCAAGTCAGGCGCTTCCTCGAAGTCCGTAGGGGCAAAGGCCGAGGGTGAAAAGAAAGCGACTAAGCGAGCTTCTAAAAAGAAGACGACGAAGACCGACGAAGAATAGACGAAGGCAGGCGAAGAATACAAAGCATCTCGGATTTCTGATCTCAAATTTGAGATCTCAGATTTTTAATTTCAGGATCCCAAGTATTTGATCTCCGATTTGACAGGAGAGAGATTTGGGGCTTAACGCAAAGAACTGGAGAAGATTGTGGGTCAGAAAGTTCATCCCTACGGATTCCGCCTCGGCTATAACAAGGATTGGCACTCGCATTGGTTTGCGAAGAAGCAATATGGCGAGTTCTTGTTAGAGGATCTCAGGCTCAAGCGCGATCTGAAACAACGTTTCGCCGGTGCTGGGGTCTCGCACGTCGATATTGAGCGAGCCGCCAACAGGCTCAAGATAATCATCTACACCTCCCGCCCTGGAATTATCATTGGGCGAAAGGGCGCGGAGATTGACAAACTGAAGACCGATCTTTCAGCTAAAACGGGCCGCGAAGTTTTGGTTTCGATTCAGGAAATTCACAAGCCGGAATTGAACGCGCAGTTGCAAGCAGAAAAAATTGCCGCGCAACTCGAGAAACGCATTGCCTTCCGCCGCGCCATGCGCAAGGCCGTGGAAGAGTCGCTCAGATTTGGCGCCCAGGGAATTAAGGTGAAGGTTAGCGGGCGCCTCAACGGCGCCGAAATCGCCCGCAGTGAGTGGCATCTTCAGGGACAACTTCCGCTGCACACACTGAGAGCCGATATCGATTACGGTTTGGCTGAAGCGCGCACCACATTTGGGCAGATTGGCGTGAAAGTTTGGATCTACCGCGGCGAGATACTGGACGCAAAAGCCGCCATGGCTCGCGGGACTGGATCGGATCCAATTAACGAAACACGAATGGGCGAGCGCGAGCGCCGGCCGCGAACTCGTCGCGAGCGCGAAGGCGGAGGCGGTTCTGACGGCAGGCGACCGCGCGGGGAAAACGGATAGGAAGTCAGTTGTCAGTTGTCCGTCGCCCGTTGTTGGCAGACACGGACGAGCGCCACTGACGACGGGCGACGGACAACTGACTACTGACAGGATGCATTCATCATGTTGATGCCGAAGAAAGTTAAGCACCGAAAGCAAATGCGCGGACGCATGACTGGCGTCGCAACTCGCGGCGGCGAGATCAGCTTCGGTGAGTATGGGCTTAAATGTTTGGAGCCGGCGTGGATCACCGATCGCCAGATTGAAGCAGCGCGTATTGCGATGACTCGTCACATCAAGCGCGGCGGCAAGATTTGGATCCGGATGTTTCCCGACAAGCCGGTAACCAAGAAGCCGGCCGAAACGCGCATGGGCAAAGGCAAGGGAGCGCCGGAATACTGGGTTGCGGTAGTTAAACCCGGCAGGATTCTTTACGAGATTGAGGGAGTTGATGAGAAAACGGCGCGGGATGCAATGCGTCTCGCCGCTCAAAAACTGCCCATTAAGACGAAATTTGTTACGCGCGCAGATCAAGAGGGAGGCGCGATTTAGATATGAAACGGCGCGAAGAGCTGGATAAGTATCACGATCTTTCGGTAGAGGAACTGAAAGCGGAGTCGGCCCGTTTGAAAGAGTCGCTTTTTCGTTTGAAGTTCAAACTGGCACTTGGTGAAGTTGATGCGGTCAAACGCATCCGCGAGGAAAAGAGATCTCTGGCGCGTCTTCAGACGATTACGCGGCAACGCCAGCCGCAGGCGAGCTAAGTAGCACAGACTTAAGGCTGTGCCACATAGAAGGAAATCACAGACTGGAGTCTGTGCTACTGAGTGAAAAGAATGGCAGAAGAAAATCAAGAAGTTAGTAATACTCGTTCGATTGACACGGCTTCGACTGCGGCGACTGGGAATGAAGCGGGCGCCGAGAACGGCACCAAGCGCGCGCACCGGTCAGAGAAGGTTGGAGCAGTTGTTTCCGATAAAATGCAGAAGACCGTGGTCGTCCGCGTCGATCGTCTGGTGCGCCACATGAAGTACCGGCGTTATGTTCGTCGGACGTCTAAATTCATGGCGCATGATGAGCTTGGCGCGACTGTTGGCGACAAGGTGCGAATTGTTGAAACGCGACCCATGTCAGCGAAAAAACGTTGGCGGATAATTGAGATAGTGCAGAAGGCAGCGAAGTAGGAACGTAAATAGTGAATCGTAAATCGGGAATAGAAAACGACCACTTCTTACTATTTACGATTCACGATTGACGATTCACGAGGTGTAGTCATGATACAGATGCAGACCTCTTTGGAGGTCGCCGACAATTCAGGCGCGAGGCGGGTTGAGATGATTATGCCCATCGGCGGGTCGACCGGAAAAATCGCCAGCCTGGGTGATCGGATCAAGGTCACCGTCAAAGAAGCATCACCCGACGGGACAATCAAAAAGGGCACTGTTCAGGACGCTGTGATCGTACGCACGCGCAAAGAAGTGCGGCGTAAAGATGGAACCTATATCCGTTTCGATCAGAATGCAGCGGTGCTAATAAAGGAAGACGGCACTCCGATTGGCACGCGTGTGTTCGGTCCCGTGGCGCGGGAGCTGCGCGACAAGAATTTCATGAAAATCGTTTCACTCGCGCCGGAGGTTATTTGAGGATTATGGCGGGAACAAAACAGTCGAAAATTAAGAAGAACGATCAGGTGGTGATCATTGCCGGCCGCGACAAAGGCAAGCGTGGCCGAGTGCTCGAAGTGGCGCCCACAAACGGAAAGATAAAAGTTGAGCGTGTGGGCGTGATCAAGCGGCATCAGCGGGCGAACCCGCAGGGCAACCGCGGTGGCGGCATTATCGAAAAGGAAGCTTTCATCAACATTTCCAACGTTCAGTTGATCGATCCGCAGTCAGGTAAGCCGACGCGCGTCAGGTACCAGATTGAGGGTGATGGATCGAAGATTCGCGTGGCAGCGACCAGCGGGCATTCGTTGGAGAAATGAGAAGAGCGTAAATCGTAAATGGTAAATCGTAAATAGCAAACGAGTGTTGGTCCAAACCACGATTTACCATTTACGATTAACGATTGACGATTTACGAGGAAGAGATGGCAGCCAGGTTAAAAGAAAAGTATCAAAAAGAGGTTGCTCCGGCGATTGCCAAGGAGTTTGGCATTAAGAACCCGATGGCAATCCCGCGGGTCCAGAAGATTGTCCTGAATATGGGTATGGGCGAGGCGATTGCTAACGCCAAAATACTCGACACGGCAACTGATGAGCTTCGCACAATCACCGGTCAGAAGCCCGTCGTCACCAAAGCGAAAAAATCGATCGCGTCGTTTAAGTTGCGTCAGGGAATGCCGATTGGTGTGATGGTTACGCTTCGAGGCGACCGCATGTACGAGTTCCTGGATCGGTTTGTATCGATCGCTCTGCCTCGGGTAAGAGATTTTCGAGGCGTTTCGCCAAAGGCTTTTGATGGCCGCGGTAATTACACAATCGGGGTGCGCGAGCAATTAATTTTCCCCGAGATCGATTTCAACAAGGTCGACAAATTACGTGGAATGAATATCTCGATTATCACGACAGCACGAAACGATGAGCAGGCTCGTGCACTTTTGAAGGGATTGGGAATGCCCTTTAGGCAGTAACCGGAGATGTCAGATGCCAGATGTTAGATGTCAGCATTTGGCCTTAACTGACATCTGACATCTAACATCTGGTATCTGAAGTTATGGCAAAGAAATCATTGATTGCGAAATCGCAAAGAAAACCGAAGTTTGCGGTGCGCGCCTACACCCGCTGCAAAAGGTGTGGCCGAGCCCGCGGCTATCTACGAAAGTTTAATTTATGTCGCATCTGTTTTCGCGAGTTGGCGCTGCAGGGACAAATTCCTGGCGTCATTAAGTCTAGTTGGTAGCAAGGCAGAGGTCGGATGTCAGAGGTCAGATGTCAGTAAGGGCGTTTGGCTAACTTCTAACATCTTATCTCTAACATCTGGAGTAGATATGACTGATCCTATCGCCGATATGTTGACGCGAATCCGCAATGCGATTGCCGCAAAGCATTCGCGCGCTGATATTCCGGCCTCAAAGCTGAAACTTGAGATTGCCCGAATCTTAAAGGAAGAGGGTTATATCAATAACTTTGTTCTAAAGGGCGAGGGTATAAAGCGCACGATTCGCATCTTTCTTCGCTACGATGCCCGCGGCACTTCGTCGATCACATACCTGCAAAGGGTCTCCAGGCCGGGCCGGCGCGTTTACGTCGGCTCCAGTGAAATTCCGAAAGTTCTTGGCGGCTACGGCGTGAACATTGTTTCCACTTCGAAAGGCTTGATGAGTGGAAAAGCAGCGCGCCGGGAAAACATCGGCGGAGAATTGTTGGCGCAGATTTATTAAGACAGATACTAGATGTCGGACGCCAGATGTTAGAAAACCCAAACCGCCATCCAGCATCTGATCTCTAACATCTTTTTAGCCGAAGGTTAAAACTATGTCTCGCATTGGGAAGAAAGCAATCACGTTACCAAAAGGCGTCTCAGTTACTATTCACGAGCAAACCCTTGAAGTGAAGGGGCCGAAAGGGAATTTGAAGACTCCAATTCCCGAGGGGATTAGCTTCAAACTCGAAGGCGATGAGTTGCGTGCGGAGCGCACGTCGGATGATCTCGCGCCGCTGCATGGACTGGCTCGGGCCCTTGCGAATAACGCCATTGTCGGTGTTACCCAGGGGTTTACTAAGCAGATGGATGTTGTCGGAGTCGGTTACAAGGCAGACGTGCAAGCGAAGAGAATAGTTTTTTCGCTGGGCTATTCGCATCCGATCCATTTTCCTTTGCCTGAAGGCGTTGAAGCGAAAGCCGAGCGTATGACGACGAAGGGAAGTATTCAGCAGTATCAGACGACACTGACGTTAACCAGCATTGACAAACAGAAGCTCGGGCAGGTGGCTGCCGAGATGCACAAACTCCGCAAGCCGGATGCTTACAAAGGCAAGGGCATTCGCTACGCCGACGTGCCGATTAAACTGAAGCCGGGCAAGACAGGGAAATAGCAGTAAATCGTAAATGGTAATGGTGTCGTCTCCTATTCACCGTTGACCATTTACCATTCACGGATAAAGAGATGGCAAACACGAGCAGAGCAACAATTCGCGAGGCGATTCATAGACGAATTCGTCGCAAAGTTAGAGGTAGCGGCGAGAGGCCGCGGTTAGCCGTGTATCGCAGTTTGAATCATATTTACGCCCAGGTAGTGGACGACCATCTCGGCCAGACGATGGTGTCGGCAGCGACTACAGAAAAGGACTTGCGTGGTTCCACTGGAGGCAATCTTGAGGCGGCACGGCGGATCGGCAAAGCGATCGCAGAACGTGCGCTCGAGAAAGGGATCAGCAGTGTGGTCTTCGACCGCGGCGGCTATCTTTACCACGGTCGCATCAAGGCGCTGACTGAAGCGGCTCGCGAAGCGGGCCTTAACCGAGATGAGTTAGCCGCGGCAGCGCAAGAAGAGCCTGAAAAGGTGGAAGAAAAAGCGGAACGAAAGCCACGTAAGAAAACGAAAGAAAAACAATGAGACAACCTAAGCAACGTATCCCGGCCCAGGGCTTGGATCTGAAGGATCAAGTTATCTCCATTAACCGCGTGACCAAAGTGGTGAAGGGTGGCAAAAACTTGTCGTTTGCCGCCCTGGTGGTGGTAGGCGATGAAGGTGGCCATGTAGGCTTTGGAACGGGAAAGGCGCGCGAGGTGCCGTTGGCGATTAAGAAAGCCATCGAAGCCGCTAAGAAGAGTCTGATTCGCGTGCCCTTGATCAATAACACGGTGCCGCATCAGTTGATTGGAAAATTTGGTGCCGGCCGGGTTCTGGTAAAGCCGGCCTCGGAAGGTACCGGGGTAATTGCAGGAGGCGCAGTACGTGCGGTGATGCATGCCGTGGGCGTACATGACGTTCGCACGAAAGTTCTGGGTTCGACCAATCCACACAACGTTGTGCGCGCGACGTTTGATGCGCTTCTCAGGATGAAGGATCCGATGGAACTGGCACGGCTGCGAGGCAAGCAAGTCGAGGAAATCTAATACGTGGTAATCATAAATGGTGAATCGTAAATAGAGAACGGATTCACGATTCACGATTCAAGAGGTTTGAGGTGTTATGGCGGAGAAGAGAACGAAGAAAAGTGAGCAGGCGCAAAAAGGCAAGATTCGTATTCAGTACTATCGAAGCTTTATCGCCACGCCGAAAACTCATAAGCGGATGGTCCGCAGTCTCGGCCTGACGAAGCTCAACCAGATCGTTGAACGTCCCGATACGGATTCAATGCGCGGCGCCGTGGCCAAGATTCCGCATTTGTTGCGGATTATAGAATAATGATCTTTGTGCTTAGCGCTTTGTACTTCGAGCTAAGAGAAGTGTTAAGTTCAAAGCCCCAAAGAACAAAGTACAAAGTTCAAAAAACATCATGACATTGAGGCTCAACAATCTGAAACCCGCAAAGGGTTCGGTACATAAGAAAAAGCGTGTGGGAAGAGGGCCAGGATCCGGTCTTGGAAAGACTGCCGGGCGTGGCGAGAAGGGTCAGAAATCCCGCTCCGGCTATTCTGCAAAGATTGGCTTTGAAGGCGGCCAGATGCCCCTCCATCGCCGCTTGCCCAAGCGCGGTTTCACCAACATCTTCAAGAAACGTTGGCTCGAGGTTAGTTTGGCGGCACTTGAGCGAGGCTTCCAGGCTAACGAGGAAGTCACACCTGAGCTTTTGCATAATCGCGGGATAATCAAAAAGGCCAGGCACGATGTGGTAGTTCTCGGCAACGGTGAATTGTCCAAACCTCTTCGCATTTCGGCGCATCGTTTCACGAAGAGCGCGCGCGAAAAAATTGAGAAAGCCGGCGGCGCTGCCACAACTGTTGAATCGAAGTAGCGTAGACTTCAGTCTGCTTGGTTTTTCGTACGCCACAGACTAAGTCTGTGCCACACAGGAAACGCTATGGAAAAATTTTTCGCGGCTGTTCGCAATATGTTTAATGTGCCGGATCTTCGCCGGCGCATTTTGTTTACGCTGGGCATGCTCGCCGTCTATCGCCTTGGCGCGCACATCGGAGCGCCCGGAATCAATAGGGATCGGTTGGACCAGGTTTGGCACGACGTTGCGGGCACGCTTCTCGGCGTATTGGACCTCTTTTCGGGCGGAAATTTCCGGACCATTTCGATTTTTGCACTTGGCGTAACTCCTTATATTACCGCTTCAATTATCCTTCAGTTGATGACCGTCGTCTCTCCGCAGTTAAAGAAACTGCAAGAAGAAGGCGAAATGGGCCGTCAGAAGATCAATCAGTGGACCAGATATTTGACCGTAGGCCTTTCGGGCATTCAGACTTCGTTTGTAGCCCACTGGTTGGTGGTTAACGGAGTAGGCGCGCCAACCTGGGGCTTTCTTTTCACCACCGTACTCACATTAACAACCGGTACGATTTTTGTTATGTGGCTTGGTGAGCAAATCACCGAGCGGGGCGTTGGAAACGGGATCTCACTCTTGATCTTTGCGGGAATTGTGATCGGACTACCCCGCGGCGTTCAACAGGTATTCGAGCGAGTACGCGGTGGCGACACGCTGGAGACGATTGGAGTTATCGGTTTGCTTGTGGCTGTTGTGGCCATAATCGCCTTTATCGTTTTTGTCGAAGCGGCAAGACGCAAGGTACCTGTGAGCTACGCCAAACGCCATGTAGGCCGGCAGCTTGTGGGCGGCCAGCAGACGACGATGCCGCTAAAGATTAATATGGGCGGAGTTATTCCGGTCATCTTCGCGTCGTCCGTTCTTTCAATGCCGCAGAGTCTTTTTGCGGCGTTTCCGCCGGATCCCAATCACGCAGGCTCGGCATGGTCAAAGGTCTGGACGTTCTTTCAAACGTTTCATGCCAGCGATCCCTACTACGAATTGATCTTTCTTTCACTAATAATTTTCTTCACTTTCTTTTACGTCTCAATTGTATTCAACGTTGAAGAAGTTGCCGACAACCTTCGCAAGCATGGGGGCTTTATGCCAGGTATTCGGCCGGGCAGGGCCACCGCCGAGTATCTCAATAGTATTCTTACCCGGTTGACCGTAGTCGGTGCTCTTTACCTCGCTCTGGTTGCATTTCTGCCACAGTTTATGTTGAGCGGATTCAAGGTTGCGCGCTTACCCTTGATTGGCGCTTCACTTGATGCGTTCGTAAGCGGCACTCCCGGTCTATCGTGGATCCCGACGGGCATGGGCTATCAATTTTATTTTGGTGGCACCTCGTTGTTGATTCTCGTAGGCGTCGCAATGGACACGGTGGCCCAAATAGAGGCCCAGCTGGTAATGCGAAATTACGAAGGATTCCTCGGCGGCGGTGGACGTCTGCGCGGACGCAGGGCCTAGAGGCAGATGTTGGGTGTCAGATGGCAGATGCTAGGGCCTGACTAACATCAAAAATCTAGCACCTGACATCTTTGCTTATGTCGAAAATCATAGTCTTGATGGGTGCGCCTGGTGCTGGAAAAGGCACGCAGGCGCGCTTGCTTCAAGAGCGCCTGAATTTGCCACAAGTCTCAACTGGCGATATGTTTCGCGCGCTGAAGCAAGCGCACACGCCACTTGCCGATGAGGTGCGCGCATTGATGGAAGCCGGGCAGCTCGTTCCGGATGATCTAACTATTCGAGTTGTTCGTGAGCGGACCGGACGCGACGATTGTCAGAACGGCTATATCCTGGACGGCTTTCCGCGTACGCCGGCCCAGGCAGCAATGCTGGAGAAACTCGCCGCTGAGCAGGGCAAGAAAATCCAGGCCATTGAAATCGAGATACCCCGAGGCTTATTAGCGAAGCGCATGGTGGGCCGTCGAAACTGTCCTGTCTGCGGCGAAATCTACAACGTTTATTTTCGACCGCCGAAGAGTGATAACGTTTGTGACTTCCACCCTGACACCCAGCTTAACCACCGAACGGATGATAACCCGGATACAGTCCAGGCACGTCTGGCTACTTATGAGGAGCAGACACGCCCGTTACTCAATTATTATCGGGCAGCGAATCTTCTGCATGTTGTCGACGGCACGAGAGAACCTGAAGCGATCTACAGGGACATTGAAAAACTAGTGACAACTGACAAGTGATAGATGACGGATGGGCAGACGGGGCCTAGTGTTTTAGTTGGCATCTTGTCACGATACTTATGATTATCGGCAAGTCGAAAAAAGAGATTGAGAAAATGCGCGCTGCGGGGCAGCTGGCGGGGCTTGTGCTTAATGGGCTAAGGAAGATGGTCAAGCCGGGCATCACTACTATTGAAATAGATCGCGCGGCGGAAAAGATGATTCGTGAGGCCGGCGCGCTTCCCACGTTCAAGGGGTATCACGGCTTCCCTTATTCCATCTGTGCTTCTGTCAATGAACAAGTCGTCCACGGTTTTCCGTCAGATTACAAATTGAAGGAAGGCGATATATTTTCCATTGATTGCGGTGTAACGCTGGAAGGATTTGTTGGTGACACCGCTACTACGGTGCCAGTAGGAAAAGTGATTGATGGATGGTTGGAGTTGATTCGGGTCACCGAGGAATGCCTCGACCTCGCGATTGAGGAATGTCGGCCAGGCAGACATTTAGGTGATATCGGCGCGGCCGTACAGCAGCACGGCGAAGCTCGTGGTTATTCAGTCGTGCGCGACTATGTGGGACATGGAATCGGTCGCTGCATGCACGAAGATCCGCAAATACCGAATTACGGCAAGCCGGGGCAGGGTCCGAAAATAAGAGCCGGGTACGTCTTTGCGGTTGAGCCGATGATCAATATGGGAACGCATTACACGAAGGTTTTGGCGGATGGCTGGACGGTAGTTACCTTGGACGGAAAGCCCAGCGCTCACGCGGAGCACACGATAGCCATAACGGAGGAAGGTCCCGAAGTGCTCACCAGGATCGCTTCCCAGGCAGTGCCCGCCGAGGCAGCTGTCGGAGGCAAGCTTGCCACCTCCAGGTGACCTGTAACCCTAACACTAAGCGCGGCTTGGCAAAGCGAAGTCGGCATGTTATTATTTGCAGTTTGTCGGTACAGCCAAAATTCATTCTGAGCGGATATGGCGAAGGAAGAAGCTATAGAAGTTATGGCTAAAGTCCTTGAGACTTTGCCTAACGCCATGTTTCGGGTCGAATTGGAAGATAACCAGCACCAGGTGCTGGCGCACATTTCGGGAAAGATGCGAAAGCATTTTATTCGGATTCTTCCGGGGGATCGAGTGTTAGTAGAGCTATCGCCCTACGATTTGAATCGCGGAAGAATTACTTACCGATACAAATAACCGCCATACCGACTTGAGTTGAGAAGGACAGGGGCCAATGAAAGTACGTGCTTCGGTAAAAAAGATGTGCGACAAGTGCAAAGTCATTCACCGCAAGGGAGTGGTGCGGGTGATTTGCGTCAACCCCAAACATAAACAGCGCCAGGGATAACCAATTGGCGATTTTGGATTTGCGATTGATGATTGAAAGAAGGGTCGCAACCCAAATATAAACTGGAGAGTAATTACTAAAAATGGCACGTGTAGCTGGCGTCGATCTTCCACCGAACAAAAGGTCCGAGGTCGGGCTGACATATATCTACGGTATCGGCCGTTCGCGCGCGAGTTCGATTCTAACTGAAGCCGCGGTGAATGTTGATACTCGCATCAGGGATTTGAACGAGGACGAGCTAAGTCGGATCAGGGCGATTCTGGAAGCGCAAGGCGAAATTGAAGGCGACTTGCGGAAGCGAATCCAGATGGACATCAAGCGATTGATGGATATCGGATGTTACCGAGGGTTGCGACACCGGCGGTCGCTGCCAGTCCGTGGTCAACGCACGCACACAAACGCACGCACCCGCAAAGGTCCGAGACGCGCAACTATCGCCAAGAAGAAGGCCCCAGGGAAGAAATAGAATAAGTCAGTTGTTAGTGGACCGTGGCCGTTGTGAACCACGTTACGTCTGACTGCTGACTACTGATCGCTCAGAAAGTTATGGCAAAAGCTACTGCAAAGAAGAAAGTTTTTCGTAAAAAAGAGAAAAAGCATGTCCCGGTGGGCATTGCTCACGTTGCGGCCTCTTTCAATAACACGATGATTTCGATTACCGACTTGGAAGGTAATCTGATAGCCCAATCCTCGGCGGGAGCGCGCGGATTCCGCGGCTCGCGCAAAGGCACCCCTTTTGCCGCGCAACAGGCGGCTTACGAGGCCGCGAAAAAAGCACACGAGGCCGGCATGCAGCAATGTGAGGTCCGAGTCAAAGGTCCAGGTGGCGGCCGGGAATCCGCGATTCGGGCGATTGCTAATGCGGGAATCAGAGTGGTGACGATTCGCGACACCACGCCCATTCCGCACAACGGATGTCGTCCGCCAAAGCGGCGAAGAGTGTAGGCATTTGCGATTGCCGATTTTGCAGTGATTTGAGATCTGGTTCAATAGATGAGATTTCAAATCGGTATCGGCAATTGAACATTGGAAATGAATTAACCTAAAGGACGAAGGGCCAGCGGTGGGTCTCGGATTTCAGATTCCAAATTTGAGATCAAATGCATCTGAGATTTCACAAAACGCAGCCTGTAAACTTTTCCGTCGAATAGACTGGAGGCAGAAAACAGTTGGCTAGGTATAGAGATGCGGTGTGCCGCTTGTGCCGCCGCGAGGGTGCAAAGCTTTTTCTTAAAGGTGATAGGTGCTACAAGCCTTCCTGTCCGATTGAAAAACGCGGCACACAGCCGCCCGGACAACACGGCAACTCGATGCGTCGTGGCAAGGCGCTGGTTGGTTATGGCCAGCAGTTGCGCGAAAAGCAGAAGGTTAAGCGCATCTACTTCATCCTTGAAGGACAGTTCCGAAACTATTTTGAGCGCGCTGCTCGCATGAAGGGCATCACGGGTGAGAACCTGCTGTTCTTGCTTGAGCGGCGCCTGGACAACGCAGTCTACCGCGCAGGATTTTCAACTTCTCGCCGACAAGCGCGTCAATTAGTGAATCACGGCCACGTCCTTATTAATGGACGAAAGGTTGATATCCCGTCGTATCAAGTCAGGGCCGGCGAGGCAATCAGCATTAAAGAGGGAAGCCGCAAGAATCCGCACATAGAGAGCGCGTGGCAAACCGCTTCTGGACGCGGACGTCCGTCCTGGATATCTCAAGACGGAGGGGAAATGTCAGCTCGCATTAGCGGCCTGCCGTCCCGTGAAGATATCGATCGGTCAATCAATGAGCAGCTCATCGTTGAGCTTTATAGTAAGTAATTCGCGACCCGCAGCGGCAACTTGATGCTTCTGCGGACAACAGCATTTCTAAAATATCGGGACTTAAAAGTTATGGCTATGGACCAAAATAATCTATGGACCGGGTTTCAGATGCCTCGCCGTTTGGCGGCGGATTCTGAAACACTTACGGAACGCTACGGCCGCTTTTCCGCACAACCCTTTGAGCGTGGTTTCGGCACTACGGTCGGAAATTCGCTTCGTCGGGCACTACTTTCTTCGATTGAGGGCGCCGCAGTCACCGCCGTGAAGATTGAAGGTGTCGAGCACGAGTTCTCTTCAATTAAGGGGGTCGTGGAAGACGCGACAGACGTGATTCTGAATCTGAAGCAGGTGCCCTTTAAGCTTCACGGCAACGAGTCGAAGACCTTGAGGATTTCAAAGGAGTCGGCCGGAGAAGTTACTGCTGCGGATATTGAGGCCGACGCAGACGTGGAAGTATTGGACGACTCGGTACATATAGCCACAGTTAGTGAAGGCGGCTCGTTAAAAGTCGAGATGCGGCTCAAGCGGGGGCGGGGCTACGTTTCGGCCGATCGAAATTTCGACGAAGACCTCTCGCTTGGTTACATCCCGATCGATTCAGTGCACACACCGGTGAAGAAGGTTAATTACACGGTTGAAGCGGCCCGTCTCGGACAGAATACGGAGTTTGATAAACTCACAATTGAAGTTTGGACAGATGGCTCTGTAAAGCCGGAAGACTCAATCGGTCTTGCGGCGAAGCTGATCAAGGATCACATGTCGATCTTCATCAACTTTGAAGAGGACACGGACGATTTTGCTTATTCGAAGATCGAGCGGCCACCGCTGCCGCGTAACGATCAACTCGATCGTTCGGTTGATGAGCTGGAATTGTCTGTTCGTTCTTACAACTGCTTAAAGAATGCGGATATTAGAACGATTCGTGACCTGGTGCAGCGCAGCGAACGCGAGATGCTGGCCACGAAGAATTTCGGCAAGAAGTCGCTAAACGAGATTAAGGAAATCCTGAACGGCATGGGTCTCGATTTTGGGATGGAATTTGACGAGCAGGGAAATCCAATCCCCGGCACCGGCGGTCGCGACGGCGCTGATCTCAGCGACTACGATACCGACGAGCAGTAAGAGAGTCGGGGCGCTTTGGCGCTCTCACGAAGATAGCTACAACACAGGTTTTAGAGTCATGCGACATCAAAAAGCACATCGAAAGCTTGGTCGAACCAGCGAACATCGCATGTCAATGCTTCGCAACCTGGCAGTCTCGCTAATTAATTCTCGCGACGAGCGCATTGTTACCACACTACCGAAAGCAAAAGAGCTGAGGCCTTTTGTCGAGCGTGCTATTACGCTTTCTCGCCGAGCTAGTAACCTCGAGGGTGAAGACACTGGCGCGCGCGCGCTGCACCTGCGTCGCCAGGCCGCTGGATTCTTTCATGCCGGAAATATGCAGCAGTCGGCATTAACCGGAAAGCGCGGACAGTTGCGCCCACCTCGCACTGCGGGCATTGCGGCGTTGAAACGTTTGTTTGACAAGCTGGGAGAGCGCTACAAGGATCGGCCCGGGGGCTACACAAGGATCTTCAAGCTGGGACACCGTGCGGGAGATAACGCAGAGCTCGCCATAATTGAGTTGGTTGATAATCAAAACGAACGCGAAGCAGTCGAAGCGGCCAAGAAGCGGAAGACCACGGGTTCAAAGAAGAAAAGGAGAGCTGAGGCACAGGGAAGAACTGCAAGTGGCCGCGGCAGCGTTTCGACGAAGGGAGCGGAGGATACAAAAGAGGTTTCTGACAAAGCGCGTGAGTTAGATAAAGCGACAGGCGAAACTACAGCGCCTGAGCAGGAGTCTGGCGTAGACGAAGAGAGCTAGATTCAACGTGTGGTTAACGCCGAGCGCTGACATTGCACGCTCGGTCGGAAATGCCCCAATTGACCATCGGCAACACCAATCCGAGTCTTTTGGGGCTCAACACTTTGATGGGCTGTAACGGTCTGATGCAATGGAGCCGGCAGAAAAATGGACGATCACGAAAGTCAAAAGGTAGAAGACGAAGTGCAGGCGGAAGGCGAGGTCTCGATCGAACAGGGTTCGACTGAACGGGGACAGCTTCGCCTTCGTCGCCCGCGAAACCGATCGACTCGCTCTGAAATTTCCGTAAACATGGATGAGCTACGTGAACTCATCCAGTTGATTCGTGAGAACGACTTTACAGAGTTTGAATTGGAACGTGAGGGTTTCCGAGTCAGATTCCGGCGAGGTGTGGAAGCCGGCACTACCGAAGGCGGCCCAGGCGGCTTTTACCCGTCACAAGAACCGGGATCGAGGCGGACAGCCTCGAGAGGTTCCTCCGCAAGCGATAGTAAAGTTACTACCACTTCGGCGCCGGTACACCCGGGAGCAAAAGCCCAAACAGCAGCTTCTGAAGATCAGGACCTTTACATCATCCCTTCTCCCATAGTGGGAACATTTTATCGGGCGGCGTCTCCAAACGCCGATTCGTTTGTGAAAATCGGGAGTCCCGTCGAGCCCGAAACGATTGTTTGCATAATTGAAGCAATGAAGTTGATGAATGAAATTCAGGCCGATACCACCGGTGAGGTAGCAAAGATTTACGTCGAGAATGGACAACCGGTGGAGTATGGCCAGCCGCTGTTTGGAATTAAGAGATAACCGTCCAAAATCCAACCGTCCAATGTCCAATGTCCAATCCGGACAAAAGGACGTTGGACGTTAGACTTTGGACATTGGACTATTAATGAATTCGGGAGCAAGAAAATTTAAGAAAATTCTGATCGCCAATCGCGGCGAGATTGCCTGCCGTATTATTTGGACGTGCAAAGAGATGGGGATCCGCACGGTTGCCGTCCATAGCGACGTCGATCGCGATTCGCTTCATGTGCGCTTCGCTGACGAAGCAGCCTGCATTGGACCGGCACCTTCCGCTCAGAGTTACCTGAACATTCCGGCAATTATTAGCACAGCAGAAATCTTCAACGTCGACGCCGTCCATCCAGGTTATGGTTTCCTCGCTGAGTCGTCCTACTTTGCCGAGATTTGTGCCGCCTGCAATATCAAATTTATTGGACCACCGGCGAACATTATTCGTTTGATGGGCGACAAGGTTGAAGCACGCCGCGCGATGGCGGAAGCCGGTTTACCCGTGCTCCCGGGTAGTCCTGAACCTGTAACTTCGGAAGCGGAAGGTTTGAAGTTGGCGCGCGAGATCGGACTTCCGGTTATCGTAAAAGCATCAGCAGGCGGCGGCGGCAGAGGAATGCGCATCGTTCACACCGAAAACGAACTGGGCAAAGCTTTGGAGACAGCGTCTACTGAGGCGGCCGCGGCATTTAAGGATGGCAGCGTCTACATAGAACGCTACGTCCAGGATCCGCGCCACATCGAGATCCAGGTTTTGGCTGACGAGTATGGCGACTGCATTCATCTCGGGGAACGCGAGTGTTCAATCCAACGTCGTCACCAGAAGTTGTTGGAGGAAGCGCCTTCACCCGTTCTGTCACCAGAGTTACGCAATGAGATGGGAGACGCTGCAGTGGCAGCCTGCAAGAAGCTCGGTTATGCGAGCGCGGGTACAGTGGAGTTTCTGCTGGATAAGGACAATAAGTTTTACTTCATCGAAATGAATACGCGCATTCAAGTCGAGCATGCGGTGACAGAGATGGTCACGCTCGCCGACATTGTGCGCAATCAGATCAGAATTGCTGAAGGGGAACGATTAGGGTATACGCAGGACGATCTCATGATTGTCGGGCACGCGATTGAGTGTCGGATTAACGCAGAAAACCCGGAAACGTTTGCGCCGTCACCGGGCTTGATTACAGCTTTCAATCTGCCTGGCGGGCCGGGGGTGCGCGTTGACACATATGTGTATTCGGGTTACTCCGTGCCACCGTTTTACGATTCAATGATCGCTAAGGTAATCGTGCATGCTCGAACGCGAGAATTGGCAATTGCACGTATGAAGCGTGCTCTGGAAGCGATGGTTATCGAAGGCATTAAAACGACGATTCCGCTCCACTTAAAGATCATGGACGATCCGAAGTTTAGAGTGGGCGATATTTCGACGAGTTTCATGGAGCATTTCTTAATGCAAAATGGAACAAAAGCCGCCAAAAACCAGAGCGGGGTAGTTGCCCGGGCGGGATGAGCGCGAGCGTTTGCCGTTTGAGGGCCAGATGCCTATAATAATCGACTTTTCTGTGGCCAGTGGGCTCGTCTGAGAGGATAAAGAGATGTCATACGCAGTTATCAAAACAGGCGGCAAGCAGTTTGTCGTACAAAAAGGCACTACGATACGTATTCCCTCGGTCGAAGCCGAAGCCGGCAAATCAATTGAGCTGGATGCTTTATTGAGCGCTGGAGACGGCGCTAAGAAGAACGCTCTCGTTGTCGGAGCTGCGAAAGTTTCAGCAACAGTGGTCGAGCATGGTCGTGGCGCCAAGATTGTGGTTTTCAAAAAGAAGCGTCGTAAACAATACAAACGTAAACAGGGTCACCGACAGGGATATACGACCATAACGATCGATTCGATTGGATAGGAGGGATTTGCGATTTTTGACTTCTCGATTGTTGGTTGAAAGCGGACTTGCCCGTCCAGGCAATCGGAAATCTAAAATCTGAAATCTAAAATCTAGAATGGCACATAAAAAGGGAGTTGGTTCATCTCGGAACGGTCGCGATTCTCAGTCGCAACGATTGGGTCTGAAGAAGTTTGGTGGCGAGAATGTCCTTGGCGGCAACATTCTCGCGCGGCAGCGAGGAACGAAGTGGAAGCCGGGGAAAAACGTCGGTCGGGGTAAAGACGACACGCTCTTTGCGCTGGTCGACGGCATTGTGAAGTTTGAAGACAAGGGTCGTACAGGAAAATTCATTAGCGTTTATCCGCTCGAGCAGGCGTCTTCAGCATAGGCCGTGCGAATGAAACACCGCTATCACGCGACGCCTGAACCAAGTCCTAAACTTAGCGCCGGGCGTCGCTTTCGATTTAGATGTTTATTGATCGCGTCAAGATTCGCGTGCAAGGCGGCCACGGGGGAAATGGTGTAACCGCCTTTCGCCGAGAAAAGTTTGTGCCTCGCGGTGGTCCTTCGGGCGGCGATGGCGGACGCGGAGGGGATGTCTGGATTGTAGCCGATGCTTCCCTCAACACTTTGCTTCACCTTCGGTATAACCCGTTACACATTGCCGATCGCGGAAGGCACGGGGAAGGATCTAATTGCTCGGGTCGAGAAGGGGAAGACCTTACGGTAAGGGTCCCCGTCGGTACGCAGATCTTTGACAGCACAACCGGGGAATTTTTGCATGACCTGGCCACCGATGGGTCGCGTTGGCTTGCGGCGAAAGGCGGTCGAGGAGGATTTGGCAACTCCCATTTTGCAACCTCAACCAATCGCGCTCCGCGCTATCACCAAAGTGGAAGTGAAGGCGAAGAGCTGGAGTTGCAACTCGAGCTAAAATTGCTGGCGGACGTTGGGCTAGTGGGATTTCCCAACGCCGGAAAGTCAACCTTCATATCCACCATCTCGGCTGCAAAGCCAAAGATCGCGGATTACCCGTTCACCACGCTCGAGCCCCATCTCGGCGTTGTCGATCTTGGCGATTTCCGCACGTTCGTAGTCGCAGATATTCCGGGGCTGATTGAGGGGGCACACCAGGGCGCTGGTCTTGGCGACCGTTTTCTTCGTCACATCGAGCGAACAAAACTGCTTCTTCACCTGGTAGATGTTTCGTCCTTTTCGGGGCGGGAACCCGTCACTGACTATCTGACAGTGAAGCGCGAGCTGCACGCCTACAATCCAGCATTGGCGAGCCGCCCACAGATAGTGATTGCCACAAAAATCGACGCGCTCGATGAACCGGAGAGGCTGGAGTCCTTAAGGCAACAAGCGGCAACGGAAGGATTAGCGTTTTATTCGATCTCTTCAGTAACAAATCAAGGCATTCGAGAGCTCGTGGCCGCGATTGCCATGAAACTTGATGAGCTAAGCGCCTCGAGCCGGCAAGCTGGGATGATTGAGTTGGCGCACTGATTTGGAGTAGGGGCAGCAAGAGTGCCTGTTCCCATCAAGATGGACCAGCGAAAGCGTATTGCTATTTACGGCGGCACGTTTGATCCAGTTCATTCGGGGCATTTGGAGATCGCGCGAAGAGTTTGGCAGTTGTTTGCAATAGACGAGTTCCTCTTTGTTCCTGCACGCATCGCGCCGCATAAGTGGGATCGCGAAGTTTCGTCCTCACTACACCGCTACGCGATGTTGACGCTGGCAACACAGGAAGAACCGCGGCTTTGTATTTCGAGCTTTGAATTGGATGCCCCTCACCGACAGTATACGGTTGATACGCTCTTTCATTTTCGCTCGCAGCTTGGAGAGCTTGCCGATCTCTTTTTTATTATGGGAGTTGACTCGTGGGCAGAGCTAACTACCTGGCGGGAATGGAAGCGACTAATGACATTGTCAAATCTCATCGTCGCCACCCGGCCGGGCCACGAATTCTCCGCGGACAATGTTGGCCCTCTGGCGGTGAACGTTGTTGATGTGCGCGGCTTAACAACAGAGAGTGCTTCGGCGCTGATCGAACCAGGGAAGCAAAAGATATTCGTCACTGACGCCGTGATGCTTAATGTTTCGGCCACTGAAGCCAGGAAAGCCGCGCGCGAGAATCTCAGTGTCAAATTAACCAAACTAGTGCCACCCGCAGTGGCGGAATACATTAGAAAGTACAGGCTATATAGAAATACGAATGAAGCATAACTCAACTGCCAAGGAACAAGCGCTATACCCCACAACAACCGGGAGTTTGCAACTCAAGCCCACACCGAAAGAGCAGAGACCGGCTGAGCTCGACGAAAGAATCCTGATGGCCCTCAACGCCGCCAGCGAAAAGAAAGCGATTGATATCGTTGTGCTGGATTTGCGTGACATCGCGAGCTTTACTGACTACTTCGTGATAAGCAGCGGAAGTAACGAACGACAGGTGCAGGCAATTTCGGATGGGGTAGTCGAAACCCTGAAGAAGGCCGGCACCGCTGCGGCCCGCATCGAAGGTTACAAAACGGCTGAATGGATCTTGCTCGACTATGGCGATTTCGTAGTGCACGTGTTTGATGAAAAGGCCCGCAGGTTTTATGACCTCGAAAGGTTGTGGCGAGAGTCGAAGCGACTAGATCTGCCGCCAGAACTCGCTAGCGAGGTCAATAGTTCTTTGAGAAGCGAATCGTGATCGAGATTGTTGCGCATTCTGAGGCGATGCGCGAGGCAATTCGTCTCGCCGAGCGAGTGGCCGCAACGGACGCGAATGTTTTGGTAACAGGCGAGTCGGGCGTCGGTAAAGACGCAGTCGCCTTCTACATTCATTCGCGCTCAAATCGGGCGACGCAGTCGTTCGTTAAGATCGACTGTGCGACGCTTCCCAGCGGTTTGCTGGAAGCTGAGCTTTTCGGTTATGAGCGCGGCGCCTTCACCGGCGCGAGCGAACAAAAGCCCGGCCGCCTTGAAGCTTCGCATCGAGGCACTCTCGTTCTCGACGAAATTGCGTATCTGACGATCGACTCGCAGGCAAAACTCTTGCGCGTTATTGAGACGAGGGAATTCGAACGACTGGGCGGCCGGCGCATCATCAAAGTGGATGCGCGCCTGATTGCACTGACCAACGTAGACCTGAGCGATGCGGTCAAACGTCAGCATTTCCGCGAAGACCTCTATTACCGGCTGAATGTTGTTCATATCAAGGTGCCATCGTTGCGCGAGCGCGCGGAAGACTTAGCGGAGCTGGCCGAAGCGTTCGTTGAGTCTTATGCAGCTAAACACGGACGTCAGGCGGACGTTGTGTCACCCGAGGCATTGTCTTTGCTAAGCGAGTATGAGTTTCCGGGAAACGTCCGCGAGCTTGCGAACACTATCGAACGAGCGGTGATTGTTTCAACAGGCAAGCGAATTGACGTGGCCGACCTTCCTGAATCAATTCGAGCGGCGGTGCGCGTTCAAAGGCGACGCGCGAAACCACAGTCACTTGCTGAAGTTGAAGCTGAGTATGTAGCGGAGGTTCTAGCCTCCACCCAGGGGAATAAAACTGAGGCCGCGCGAATTTTGGGAATCAGCCGGAAGAACGTTTACGAAAAGCTCGCGCGCCAGAAAAAGGATGAGGGAGGAACGATGAAGGAGGAAAGATGAAGGATGAAAACGGGCAAGAGAAATGAGGGACGGCTTCGAGTCGTTCATCCTTGCGCCTTCATACTTCATCCTTTCTTAAATCATGCGGCTGCGAGTGATTTGGACAGGAAAGACCAGAGACGCTCACTTGAGAGCGCTCGCAGACGATTACCTGAAACGGCTTTCACATTTCATCAAATGTGAGGTTTCAGAGTTTCGGGAAAGCCCCGGCTCCGGCAAAACGACGGGCATCGATAAGGATTCGAAGCGCATCTCAGACGGGCTGCATGAGGGCGCGATAAATGTATTGCTGGATCCGCAAGGAACCGAGTGGACTTCGCAGCAACTGGCTAGAGAGCTGCAACATTGGCTGGACAGTGGGACGAAAGAAGTGACTTTTATCGTGGGTGGTCCAAATGGCGTCTCAGCGGAACTTTCAGCGCGAGCTAATAAGCGCTGGTGCCTTTCACGCTTGACGCTGACGCATGAGATGTCGCGAGTTGTGTTGCTTGAACAGTTGTATCGAGCCTACACGATCATTCACGGCCTTCCGTATCAACGTCGATAATGTAACGAGTTTGGCGTTTAGAGGGGACTATCAAGTAGGGTGGAGGAATCTAACAGATAATGGATAAGAGAAGAGTAAGAGTTTTTCGCGATAAATTATTAGGTCGCCGCGAGAGTTTAGTTGGCCAGGTCCAACAAGCAGAGCTATACAGCCGTGAGCGCGATTCCGAGGCAACTCAAGATCCGGCGGACATGGCCGCCAATGCCTATACAAAAGAATTGTTAGTCTCCATGTCGGACAATGACCGACAGTTGCTAAACCTCATCGATGAGGCGTTGGAACGCATGGAAGACAGTGGCTTCGGTAAATGCGTTCGTTGTGGACAAGCATTGCCGGAGAAGAGGTTAGCGGCCGTTCCGTGGGCTCGCCATTGCGTGCGTTGTCAGGATCTTCATGAGCGAGGTTTGCTGACGGAAGACGATGAATAGAAGTTAGTAATACTGCGTGACATAATTACGGCCTCCGGAGCGTTCGCGACTTCGGAGGCCGTTAGTTTTTTCGGCGAGGTCTATTAAGCAAGATAGATTAGCCACAAGTGAACACAGGTTTCACACGGATTAGGGAACAAGGAAAGATTATGCAGTTAGGGCGCAACGCTGATTCTGAGTTCATACCAGTGTTCATCAGTGCAAATCGGTGGCAAGAATTTCTTCGTTAATTTCAATGCCGCTCAATACAGCCACGAACCTTTTCTACGATTCACTGCTCACTCTTGCGTATCCGCAATCCTGTGCGGTTTGTGGGGGGAGTGTTGAGTCGCGAGCTTTGGGCGTGGCGTGCGCAGATTGCTGGCAACAAACGCATCTCTTTACGGGTCAAGAAACCCTGTGCTGGAAGTGTGGACTACTATCCACAGGAACGGCACCGGAAGAGAAACGGGCAGAGGTGCGATGCCGGCGTTGCGACCAGGATGCTTTCACTGCGGCGCGCGCTTGTGGAGTGTATGAAGGAGCATTGCGCGCCTCAGTTCTTTCACTCAAACGCGAACCGCACATTTGTAGTCGGGTGAAGGGACTATTACTCCAAACTCAACGCCAGTATCCTTTGAATGAAGCGACCAGAATTGTTCCCGTTCCGCTCCATCCGGAGCGAGAGAAGGCGAGGGGCTTTAATCAGGCGCGTGTGATTGGTCGCGAGCTGTCATGGGCCACGTCGCTGCCTTTGGATGAGGTCAGCCTGGTCCGTACACATCAAACAAATCGCCACCGTGCCGGTATGGACGCCAAAGATAGGCGAGAAACGGTCGAGAACGCTTTTCGAGTGTTGTACCCGGCTTTGATTTCCGGCGAACGCGTGCTTCTCGTCGATGACGTCTTCACGACCGGGGCAACCGTTTCTTCCTGCGCTAAGGCTTTATTACTGGCAGGAGCGGCCGAGGTGTTCGTTCTTACTGTGGCCAGGCCGCTGCGCTCTTGATGGCAGTTTAGAGTTCCAGCTTTAGATTGCATGCTTCCCACCGCCCGCAACCTAAAGAATGAACTCTAAACTACATGTGCATTGGCAAAGAGTGACCCGCTCTTCGTATGATGCTGCCATGAAAACTTTGTATCCTGAGATTGAATCATTCGAGACGGGAAGACTGAAGGTTTCTCCTGTTCATGAGCTTTACTATGAACAGTGTGGCAACCCGAAAGGTAAGCCGGCGGTATTTCTTCACGGTGGGCCGGGAGGCGGATTAATATCTGACTATCGCCGGTACTTCAACCCTGAAGTCTATCGGTTGGTTCTTTTCGATCAGCGCGGCGCGGGAAAGAGTACTCCTCATGCAAGCCTGGAAGACAACACGACCTGGCATCTTGTTGAGGACATAGAGCGTCTACGGGAGCATCTGGCGATCGAAACCTGGCAAGTCTTCGGTGGCTCGTGGGGCAGCACGCTCGCGCTTGCTTATGCGGAAACTCATCCGGATCGCGTGCGGGAACTCGTGTTGCGAGGAATTTTTCTTTGCCGCCGAAAAGAGATTCACTGGTTCTATCAGGAAGGCGCCAGCGCCATTTTTCCGGACGTATGGGAAGAGTATCTGAAGGTTATTCCGGAAGCAGAGTGCGCAGACATGGTGAGCGCCTATTATCGCCGATTGACGAGTGAGCATGAATCCGTTCGGCTGGAAGGAGCCCGGGCGTGGAGCATCTGGGAGGGCAGCACTTCGAAGCTCTTTTTCGATTACAAGATGATCGAGAAGTTTGCGGAGCCGGAGTTTGCGCTCGCATTCGCGCGCATCGAATGCCATTACTTCATGAACAATGCGTTCTTCAAGACAGACAATTATTTGATCGAGAACGTTGGCAAGATCCGCAACATCCCGGGAGTGATCGTGCAGGGGCGTTACGATGTGGTTTGTCCGATGATGAGCGCCTGGGACCTTCATCGCGCCTGGCCTGAAGCCGAACTTAGGATCATTCCTGATGCCGGGCATTCAATCAGCGAGCCCGGAATTATCGACGCTCTGGTTGATGCGACCGATCGCTTTGGAGACGCAAAGAGATGATATATGCTGCGCAATCCTCACCGGGATTGAACACCGGCATAACACTTACGTTTTTCCCTGAAGGAGTGGATTATGACCTTTTTCGCGCCTAAGTTGGACGCTGGCTGCTCGGAAGACAGCTAAGAAGTGGGCCCTATTCAAAGGCACTCGCCGCAGAAAGGTTGCGGGCAATTTTGACACTGTCTCGACCTCTCGCGTAATATCGGTTTTGTATGATCGGTCGAGTCTTAGTGCTGAATGCTTCGTTTGAGCCCATCAATGTGTGCAACGAAAGGCGCGCAGTGGTGATGATCTTTAAGGGGGTCGCGCGCGTGGAAGAGCACAATGGTCACATGCTTCATTCGGCTAAGCTGGCAATTCATGCGCCCTCCGTCATCAGGCTGACGGAATACATCCATATTCCTTTCGAGAGACGTTCGCTTTCCCGCAAGAATATTTTGCTGCGCGATCATTCCACCTGCCAGTACTGCGGACGCCAACATCCGCCTTCAGAGTTGACGTTGGACCACGTGCTGCCGCGCTCACGTCGCGGCGAGTCCTCGTGGGACAATTTAGTAGCGTGCTGCAAGAAGTGTAACCATCGCAAGGGAAACCGAACTCCTGAGGAATCTGGCATGCACTTGTTGCGACGGCCGCGTGGCTTTTCGCTGCACGTGAATCGCCAAATCATGCGCTACCTGGGTCGCGCCGACGAGACGTGGAGGAAATATCTCTTCTACGAATCTAACAATGGCGAGTGACGGCTGAAGCCCCCGGTTCACTGTCGTTTGTCCAGCAAATCAGAAAAGAGGAAGTTATGAACGAGACTGTTTTAGCAATCGGAGGACTCGGAACTCCAGAGATTCTGGTAATTGCGCTGGTTATTTTTCTGCTCTTCGGAGCCACTCGTTTGCCGCAGTTAGCGAAATCACTGGGTCAAAGCAAGCGTGCCTTCAAGGAAGGCCTCGATGAGGGTGAAAAAGAAAATCAAAAGGACGTCAAAGAGAAGTAACTCTCACGTATGCATCCTCGACGACACGCGGAATAACCTCACTGGCTCAGTGCCTTCTTGCCAACCACCAGAGTCGCCTTAATGGAAGGTGCAAACTCAGCCTCATGTCTTTCCTCGTTTATCAGCCATCCTATCTCTTTAACGACTTGTTCGTAAGAATCCTCCGGCAACGATTCAAGCCAGATTCGCATAAGGAAGTCAGGTATCAGGGGAGAATTAAGAAACCTCTCCCCTGAGTCGTAATCGAATTCCTCGATGCCGGTCCAGCTCGTTACTTCATCCAGTCCAGCCTGCTCGGCCCTTTCCTCGACAAAAGAAACGGAGGGCAGGATGGAGATCAAGCTTTCAACTTCAGCCTCGTGGTCCATCAGGCCACAATTGTGGAGTGCCTCCCAGTAGACTGAAAAGAACTCGCCAAAGCTGGAG
>CAAGKR010356985.1_pt1 | contig 29245 bp, 26 predicted proteins | sample 2556971 | NCBI WGS metagenome assembly CAAGKR01 (sample SAMEA5207829, study PRJEB30636) | soil metagenome | biome: forest; feature: boreal; material: soil | place: USA | collected 2011-09 | depth 1 m | reverse complement strand
GGCGCCGCGATTCTTGCGCCAGTCAACGAACTGGCGGCGTTTTCCGAGCGGTTGGCGGCGGGCGACTCCAAGGCTCGCGCCGATGTGGGCACGAGCGATGAGTTTGGCTTCATTGCGGACAATCTGAACCGCGCGGTGGCGCGAGTTTCGAAAGCTGCGAACAACCAGGAAGCCACGGAATCGTTGCAGCGCAGCATTACCGACCTCCTAGCGGTGATCAACCAGGTAGCGCGCGGAGACCTGACCCAGCGCGGCAAGGTGACCAACGACGCGCTAGGCAACGTATCGGATTCCATCAACTACATGCTCGAGAACTTCACCAAGGTGCTCGAGCGGGTGCGCAAGGCGGCCATGGAAGTTACCGCCTGCTCCAACAACATTCTCGTGGCCGCGGATGAAATGCAGGCTGGCGCCACGCAACAGGATCAGGAAATCACCAATACGTCGAGTGCCGTTGAGGAATTGACGGTGTCGATGAAACAGGTGTCCAACAACGCCGAAGCCAGTGCGGAGGCGGCACGACGTGCGCTGGATGCCGCCGAACAGGGCAACCGTGCGGTACGCGACACCCTGGACGGAATGCAGCGGATTCGTTCTTCGGTGCAGGCGACCGCGAAGAAGATTAAATCGCTCGGCGACCGCTCGCTCGAAATTTCTGAAATCATCAACGTGATTAACGACATCACCGAACAGACTAACTTGCTGGCGTTGAACGCCGCCATTGAAGCGGCACGCGCCGGTGAGGCGGGACGCGGTTTTGCGGTGGTTGCGGACGAGGTTCGCAAACTAGCGGAACATTCCCGCAGCGCCACCAAAGACATTGCAGCACTCATCAAGGCCATTCAGGCGGAGACGAACGAAGCCGTGGTGGTTATGGAAGAAGGCACCAAGGAAGTGGAATCCGGCGCAACCCTGGCCGATCAGGCCGGGCGCGCGCTGGATGCGATTTCCAGCGTCGTGCGGCAGTCGGCGGAATTGGTTCAGGAAATTTCGCTGGCTTCCAAGCAGCAGGTGCGTGGGACGGAAGGCGTAGCCCACGCGATGCAGATTATTTCGAACATCACCCGGCAAACTTCGCAGGGAACACGCGGTACGGTTGCGACCGTCAGCCAGTTGGTGAAATTGTCCGACCAACTGAACGAAGCGCTGGCCCAGTTCCGGGCACAATCGAAGGGCAACAGCACCGCTCATTTGGAGGATTCGCTACACCCCGTCCCAGCGGGAGCTTCAAGGTAATACGCAGGAGTGTTCCGGCCAGTTGAGCGGAACCAGAGCGGGACGGCTATGAGCGATGGCCAAGGGGCGGGAAACAGTTTGAGTGAACATGAGCTCAGCGAGATCCGCATGTTAATTGAGGAGCGGACAGGCATTCATTTCGACGAATCGCGGGAGAGATTTTTCTCCACGCGAGTGCGGGAACATATGCGTGCCAAGGGCTTCGCGAGTGGCAATGAACTGGTGCGGGCCATGCGGAAGTCCAACGTGGAATATGAGGGACTTCTGGAGCGCCTGCTGACGCAGGAAACATCTTTCTTCCGGTATCCCGCGGTGTTCGACGCGTTTGAAAAACGCGTGTTGCCGGAACTGCACGCGAAGAAATTCTGGAAAGATCCGCGAACGCTTCGGGTTTGGAGCGCGGGATGTTCAACTGGTGAAGAAGCGTACTCTATTGCCATCACTATAGTGGACACGCTTTCGCTCGCGGATGCCTGGAACGTCGAAATATTGGCTACGGACGTTGGGCGTCACGCGTTAAAACATGCCGAGCGCGGAATTTATGCCGGCCGGAGCATTTCCGGCGTAAAGGAAGCGCAACTTACGGCGCATTTTTCGGCGCTACCGTCTGGGCATCAAGTGAAGCCACGGCTGCGCAAGATGATTTCGTTCACGCAGATGAACCTCACTTCGCCGGTGTACCTTGGCAAGATGGACATGATTTTTTGCATGAATGTGCTGATTTATTTCCGGGAAGAGCGAAGAGCGGCTGTGGTGCAGCGTTTCTACGATGCGCTGGAGCCGGGCGGATACTTATTCCTTGGCCATTCCGAGTCGATATCCAAAATGACGGTGAAGTTTCAAGCCATCGTTCTGGGCGATTGCATTTTGTATCGCAAGCCGCTTGCCGCGGAGATGCAAAAGGCCGAACTAGTGACGGAGGGGCGCGCGTGAACACTCCAGACCGCGAAGCCGTGGAACTATTCCTGCAGGAAGCCTCCGAGCACCTACAATACCTGCGAGAGTACGCCAGCGTGCTGCAGGAAATTACTCCGCGACGCGAAGACATGGAGCGGCTTTTTATCGCCGCGCATACTTTGAAGGGCACCTCGGCTAGTTATGGGTTTGCGCGATTTTCGGAAGTCGCCGGGAAGCTGGCACACGTCTTCCAATATGCGCTGAATGCGCCGCTGGGCGATGATCTCCACGGGCCGCTGACAGAGTTTCTCTCCGATGCGATTTCCCTGCTCGAGACCAGTCTGATCGAAATCAGCGACACTGGCGAAGAGAATGTATCGGACGTCGCCGCGTTCAAGGAACGCTATCGCTTCGCGTTTCCCGTCGAACCGCCGTCTTTCGCGTTTAGCCAACTGCAGGACAAATATCCCCCGGAAGCGGCAGCGATCCTGGACGAGACGGAGGAGGCGCAGACCGGGCTCACGGGTTCTTATTTTGACGCGCTCCCGGCGGACGATCAGGTTCCCGATGAGATCCACGAGTTCTTCCAGCCGGAAGCGGAAGAGCATCTGCAAGTGGTGGGCGATTGCCTGCTTTCTCTTGAAGGAAATAACAATCCGGAAGAAATCAACCGGCTGTTCCGGGCCATTCACACGGTAAAGGGCTCCGCCGCGCAGGTTGGATTGCGGCGCCTGGGCGCGATTGCACATCGCGTTGAGGACCTTATTGGACGTTTGCGTGACGGGGAAATCCAGCCTTCCCCCGCGGTGGTTGATTTGTGTCTGGCTTCCGTCGATGTGTTGAAGAAGACATTGCATCGCGAATGGGCCGACGAAGCGGAGATGCGCGCGGGAGTCGATTCCCTACTGGGGCGGATCGCGACGTTTGCTCCGCTGGAAGCGGAATCCGAGCAGCTTGTCGCAGAGCCGACTGATGCCGGGACCGAAGAAACCGGCGGGATGGTCGCGCCGGAACGTCTCGCAGCGAAGCCCTCAACAAGGCAACGGCAAAAACAAGCGGTGGCGGCTAAGTCCGTGCGTATCGCGCTCGGACGTCTGGACCGCATGATGAACACGGTCGGCGAATTGGTGATCAACCGCACGAAAATGGTTGGCCGCGTGGCGGAGCTCGAGAAACTGGTGGACACGCTGAGCTTTTCAAAAGAACGCCTGCAAGGGAAAGTCAGCGAGTTCCAGGACAAATATGAGTTCAATCGAATCCGGCCGATTCAGCCCGGAACTTCCTGGGCCAACCGGCCAACACAACAAATATTGACAAGTGCGGCCGCGGGAGACACTTCATCGTGGGGCGACTTCGGTGAACTGGAAATGGACCGCTACGACGACTTCAACATTCTGTCGCGCTCGATGACGGAAATCTCCGCGGACGTGAATGAAGTACTCGGGCAATTGGAGGGCTTCATTGGGCGCGTCGAGGGCGATATCGACGAGTTTACGAAACTAGCGCATCACCTGCAGGATGAAATCACCGCGGCCCGCATGGTACCGATTGGAACGCTGTATTCCCTACTTTCGCGGGCAGTTCGCGACGCGGCAAATTCCGCAAAGAAATCGGTTGAACTCGATCTTTCCGGCAGCGAAACGGAACTCGATAACAACATCATTCAGCAGATTTCCGATCCGCTGGTGCACCTGGTGCGGAATTCGGTGGCTCACAGTATTGAACGCTCGGAAGATCGTGTACGAGCAGGTAAGTGCGAGCAGGGCAAGATTCTGGTGCGTGCATACCACCGCGGTAACCATATTTACATTGAGGTGGAAGACGACGGCCGCGGAATCGACTACGAACGAGTGAAACGGACGGCGATCGAATCCGGCCTGACGTCAACGGAAACCGCGGGTCAGCTTACCGAACGCGACTTGCGCGAGATGCTCTTTCACCCAGGATTTTCCACGGCTGCGGTGAAGACGGAGCTGGCAGGGCGCGGCGTTGGACTGGATGTGGTTCGTTCCAATCTAAATGCGCTGAACGGCGAAATTGAAGTGCAGAGCACGGCCAATCAAGGAGCCAAATTTACCTTGAAGGTTCCGCTGACGCTGATTATCTCCCCTGCGCTGTTTGTCCGTTGCGGATCCAATCATTTCGCGATTCCGCTGGCAGTGGTGGAGGAAATCCGTCGCATCCGGCCGGATGAAATCGAAGAAGTGGGCGGAAAGCTGCTGACCAAAGTTCGCGATGTGATTACCGAAGTGGTGCGGCTGGATTCGTATCTGGGCTTGCCACCGCTGGAACCGATCAATGGATATTTCCGGATGGTAGTGGCGAATGCGGGCACGCGCCAGGTTGGCGTGGTTGTGGAAGAAGTTCTGGGCAAAGATGAAATCGTGATCAAGAACCTCGGTGAATACCTGCGCCGCGTAAAACTCTTCCCCGGAACCACGATTGCTCCCGACGGGAGCCTGATTCTTTTGTTGGATTTGAATCGCATGGTGGCGACAGAGCCGAATGAACGGCGCGCGGTACAGGCGAGCGCCAGTGCCGCGCGCATCTTCTCTCCCGGCTCTGAAGCTGTGGCCATGGGGACGATTCCGAATGACGCCATCGACCGCGTGGAGCAAGAACGCGTGATCGTAATCGCCGACGATTCCATCAGTGTGCGCAAATTTGTAGGACGCATGCTCGAAAAGAATGGTTATCGCGTGAAACTCGCCGCCGACGGTCTGGAAGCGGCGGAACTGGTCACCCAGCAAGGCTGCCACCTGGTCATCACCGACCTGGAAATGCCGCGAATGACGGGCTACGAGTTGATGGCGCAGTTGCGACAGAGTCCGATCACGCGGCGAATTCCGGTGATGGTTGTGACCTCTCGCGCAGGAGCAAAACATCGTGAGCGCGCGATGAAAGAAGGGGCGAGTTCGTTTCTAACGAAGCCCGTGCAAGAGGATCAGTTGCTGTTCGCGGTGGAACAATTGATTGGCACGGAGGCGTCACGACCGCTCGTCCCGGTCGGATAACTAGTCATGGCTCCGATCATACAGAAGAAGTTCCGGGTGCTAGTGGTGGACGACTCTGCCTTCATGCGCAAAGTGCTTGAGAACATTTTTAACGCCGACGAGCATTTACAAGTGATCGGCCAGGCGAGAGACGGCCGCGAAGCCATTGCCCTTTCCGAATCGCTAAAGCCGGACGTCATCACCATGGATTTGAATATGCCGCACGTCGATGGACTGCAAGCCACTGCGCACATTATGACCAGCAATCCGCGCCCGATCGTGGTGGTGAGCTCGGAAAGCCGCGAAGGCGCCACAACCACATTAAAAGCGCTAGAGCTTGGCGCCATTGAGTTTGTAACCAAACCATCGAGTGGCATTGACCTGGACATGAACAGCGTGCGCGAAGATCTGATTCGCAAGGTGCGCATGGCGGCCAAGGTTCGCGTAGTCCGAACCGCTTCGCGACCGACCAATACCGGTCACAGCATGATTTCGAAAACACACGCATTGCCAATTGAACCGATCTCGGCAATGCCGCGGAAGAGTTCCACGGCCGTCCCGTCCGACCTTCGCTTCCCGGTTGTCGTGATCGGAGCATCGACGGGAGGCCCGGCGACATTCATGCGCATGGCGCCCGGATTTACACGCGAATTTCCCGCTGCGGTCATTCTGGTGCAACACATGCCCGCCACCTTCACGACACAATATGCGTTGCAGCTTGCGGAATTCACCAACATTCGAGTGAAGGAAGCGGAAAACGGCGAAGGAATTCAGCAGGGCACCTTATACGTTTGCCCCGGCGGGCAACATCTCCGTGTTTCGCAAACGGGACGCATGCAACTGGACCCAACAACAGGGCGCATCGACGGGTATCTCCCGAATATCGACGTCACCCTGGATTCGGTTGCAGCCTTCGCCGGGCCGATGAGCATTGGCGTGATTCTTACCGGCATGGGGAGCGACGGTGCGCGCGGCGCGCGAGCAGTGAAATCCGCTGGCGGCATGGTACTGGCGCAGGACGAAGCAACTTCGGTGATTTTCGGCATGCCGGGAGAAGCAATCAAGACAGGCGCGGTCGAGCAAGTATTAGGAATCGATGATATTTATACCGCGATCGAAAAGCGGGTGTTGAGTCTGGGCCGACTGTTACCAGCAGGAGCACGGTGATGCGATTCGCTCCGGCAGACAAACAGGGCAAAGTACGCAGCGAGCAAGTGATCCTGTTCCGCTGCAGCGGCGAACTTTTCGCCATCTCTTCCGCGTCCGTGCAAGAAGTTCGCAGCGTAGATAGCCTTGCGTGCGCGGCCACGGAAATCAATGAACCCAGCGTCCGCAAGGTACGGCACGCGCTGCGCCGCGGGGAACGCTGCATTTATGTGGTGAATGCGGCGGTGCATTTCGGCCTCAAGCCGGCACCAGCCGCGCTGATTTTCCTGCTGCGCAGGTCAAGGGTGGCTTTGTTGTTGGACGGCATCGAGAAGATGACTACGATGACGCGTTTGCAGGCGTTGCCCGGCGCGTTTTGCCATGAAGAACGCAAATGGTACCGGGGATTGACGGTGCTGGAGCAGAACGTCTTACCCGTTATCAATCCCGAAGGTTTTCTTACGGAAGAAGACTTTTTTCTGTTAGATCTCGTGGCGAATCGCGTTCCTCGCGAAGCGGCTGAAGCAACCATCGCAACGGAGGCTCGGCTGGCACCATGAGCTGGACCGACCAAAACGACTCACATTCCTGCGTGCTGTTGCGGCTCGGCGAACGCACCTTCGCTCTGGCCGCCGATCAAGTGGTGGAGCTTGTAGCGCCAAGCCGAATTTTCCGTTTCCCACACTGCACTACGGAACTAGATGGAGTGATTCTGCGTCGCGGCAAGGTGGTGCCGGTCTGCGATCTGGCGGAGAAGCTTACGGGCAAGCGATTGAGTTCGCGGCGATTTTATTTAGTGGCGTGGCGGCAACAAGTTTCCGGCCGAGAAGCCGTGGCGATCCCAGTCAGCGGCGAGTGCGAATTGATTCGAGCTGATTTGACTCCCGCTGCGCCTTCCGATTTCCCCCACGTAGCGGCATGGCTGTCGCATAACGGCGAAGTGGTGGAAGTGCTTAACCTGGCGGCATTAACGCCTGAAATTCTGTTGACTGAGCCTGCGAACAACGTTGTGGGAACAACTCCGGAAGTGCGCGCATGATGCTCCCGGGAAAACCAGCAAAGATTTTGCTTATCGATAGCAATGTGCTTTTCGCCAAGCGCCTCGGAGATGCATTGAAACGCGAGGGCTTTGAAGTAATTGCTACCACGCAAGCGACTTTCGCACTTACCACGCTTGAATATGACGCGCCTTCCGCGATTATCTGCGCCAGCAACATGCGAGAAATGGGAGCGCTGGAACTGGCGAAAATTGTGCACGCGGATCCAAAGAATCTGGGCTTGCCAATCATCGCCATGGGCGACGGCAGTCAGCGCGCCCTTATGGAAGCGTTCCAGGCCGGTTGCGAGGATTACATCGACCGACATCTTTCGCCCGCGACCATCGCCAATCACATCAAGAACATCATCATCAGCAAAGTGGATGGCTTCCAGCCAACCCAGATGCTTGGCCAGGCGGACACCAGCCTCAGCGGAAATCTGACGCACCACGATTTGACGGGAGTGATGCAGATGCTGGGGCAGGCCCATCAAACCGGCGCGCTCAACATTAATGCCGGGGAAACCGATGCGGTGCTTTTTTTCGATGCGGGGCAGGTAGTTCACGCCGAGAGCGGTTCGTTGTTTGGCGACGAAGCTGTCCTGCATATTCTAAAGAATTGCGTGCAGTGTGGAAACGGCGTTTACAAATTCGTTTACGGAGCGTCTTCCGGACAGCGCACGGTGCTTCGCTCGGCAACGGATTTGATGATGGACGCCATGCGGGAGTACGACGAAGGCGTGCGCGACAACATTCAGGAATCACCCGCGAATGAACTGGCGAACAAGGAGGCCCAATGAGCGAAACCATCGCAATGCCACCGCTCGGAGACATTGAAAGCCGAAGCGTACCCACGGTTTATTTTATCGATGACAGCGCCACCATGCGCGAGGTCATCAAGATTGCTTTTCGTCGAGAGAGTATTCATGTCATCACTTGCCCGGACGCGGCGTCGGCGCTGGCACAGTTTCAAGAATACCCGCCGGATTGCGTCATCACCGATGTGATTATGCCGGATCAAGACGGATATTCGGTGTGCAGCCAGATTAAACAGAGTCCACAATATAGTAAAACTCCAGTCATTCTGATGTCGGGTGTAGTGACCAAGAATGTGGCAGACCGCGCGGTTGCCGTTCAAGCCGATGAATTGGTGCGAAAACCATTCCAGCCGCAAGAATTGATCGGCCGCGTCAAGAATTTGCTTGCGCAAGCGAATCCTGTATTCAAGCCCGCTGCTCAGGAAGAGGCACCGGTTGCTGCGGCATCTCTCAGAGGGCTTTTCGCGACGCCGCAGGGATCGGCGCCAGCACCACTCTCGGTGGTTCTACCGGTTGTTCACAGCTCAGTCCCGGAGATACCCGAATCGAAGACCGGGGATTCCGTGTGGCCGCGCGCGCTGGCCGAGGCTTTCTTGCAGCAAAACGCCGCTCAACAATCTCAGCCGCAACAACCCCAGGGTGCGCAACCTACTGCGCCTGCGAACACGCGCTCCGGAGGCACAAGCCCCGACGCACAAAAATTGCGTGCGGAAATCGGCCGCCTCGACCTGCTGGTGAAAAAGCTTCAGGCTGAATTGCAAATTGAAAGGCAGTATAATCAGTCGCTCGAGCTCCATGTGCGAAGCTTGATCCAAATCGACTAACGGAATGTTTCGGCCGCAGCTGTCACAATTGCAAACTCAAACGCACTAATCCCGCACCGAACGCATCGGTCATCCGTACAGTTGACGCTACAACTCGATTTGGATAGGCTCGCGTAGCGTTGGTGGTGTTGAAACGGGGGCCGTCATGGAAGAGAAGACGCGAACTCTTATTTCCCGCAGACAGTTTGCGCAACGAGCTGTCGTGGTGTCCGCCACAGCCTCATTTGTTCCCGCCGAAATCGTACTTGGCCGATCAGCGGAATCGAGAACAGGTCTGCAACTTCCCGACAATTTTCCGAAGCTCTCGCCGGAAGGGCAAGCGGAAGCAGAAGCGCGCTACGAGTTGTTGTTGAGCAGGCACGGTACTCAGTTAAGCGACGAACAGAAAAAGAACACCATGATGCTGTGCTCTTTCGCGCAACCTGGATTGGAGCGTCTGCGGGCGTTTTCCCTGAAGAATGGCGATGTGCCTGCCTTGTTTTTGAAACCTATTGTGGAGCGCGATAAGGCTATTCCGCCCACACCGGCAGCTGCAAAACAGTCTTAAAGGAGCATGGATGCTAAGCGCTTCCATCTTGTTTGAATCGGTTGGCGAACTGGCCCGCAAAATCGAGTCCCGACAGATTTCTCCGGTCGAGTTGACCGAGAGTTATCTGGAGCGGAGCGAGAAGCTTGGACCAAAGCTGAACGCCTACGCGCGGCTCACGCCAGAAATCGCTCTGGAACAAGCCCACGCAGCGGAGAAGGAGATTCAGCGCGGTCATTATCGCGGTCCGCTGCATGGAATTCCCTACGCCGCAAAAGATCTGCTGGCGGTGAAAGCAATTCCGACCACTTGGGGAGCCAAGCCCTACGCGGATCAGGTTTTCGATTACAACGCGACAGTCATCGAGCATTTGACTCACGCGGGCGCGGTGATGATTGGTAAGGCAGCGATGATCGAGCTGGCCGGCGGCCTCGGCTACATGTATGCATCGGCTTCGTTGCAGGGAGAGGGCAAGAATCCGTGGGACACAACGTGTTGGACGTGTGGATCGTCGTCGGGCTCCGGCGCCATCGTGGCGGCTGGGCTTGCGGGATTTGCCATCGGAACAGAAACGTGGGGCTCAATCATCTGTCCCTCGGCCTTTTGCGGAGTTAGTGGTCTGCGTCCCACATTTGGCCGCGTCAGCCGCTACGGAGCCATGGCGCTGGCGTATTCCATGGACAAGATCGGCCCCATGGCGCGCTCTGCGGAAGACTGTACGCGAATTTTCGCTGCGATCGCCGGCCATGACCCGCTGGACCGCGACACGCTTTCTATCGACAAGGCGGCATTTACGTATTCGCCGTCCGCGGACCTGAAGGGCCGGCCCCTAAGAGTGGGATGGCTGACGAACGCGTGGCAGGAAAAAGATTTTGAGCCGTCGTTGGCGAAACGAATCGCGGCCGCACGGAAGCTCTTGCAGCGCCGCTTCCCCGGTATGAAAGAGCTTTCGCTTCCGGAAGGACCATGGGAGGATGCCGCGAATGTCATTTTGTCATGTGAAGTTGCTTCCGCTTTTTCAACGTTGATTGGTTCCGGGCGCGCGAAGGAGTTAACGGATCCCTTGGCCCAGGTCGGAGGATACGTGAATCAATCGATTTCCGGGGCGGACTACACAACGGCCCTGCGCGTGCGGCAAATTCTGCAGGAACAGATACGTGCACTGTTTGACTCGTACGACGTGCTGGTTGCGGCTTCACAGCCGGTTCCAGCGACGCCATTGTCGCTAAATCTTTTTACGGGATTATCGTTCGCCGATCCGCTTGGAGGGATTGGCAATTTATGCGGATTGCCGGCGTTGTCCGTGCCGTGCGGATTTACGGACAAGCAACTTCCCGTGGGATTGCAGTTTATCGGCAAGGCTGGAGATGATGCCGCAGTCTTGCAGGCCGGACGCTCTTTTCAATTGGTTTCGGACTGGCATCGCAAGCATCCCAGTTTGAGTTAGATGCAGCGTTAGATGCAGCGGGCGCTTACATGTAGGAAAGCGCTACATGTAAGCCGCTGTTTGCTGACGTGGTGGCGCTTCGACAACCTGACAGCTCACGCAGGCAGGCGGTCGAGCTGTCTCTTTTTTAGGACTTGGCTCTTACGCCCAGGATTTCGCGAACTGCTCTCAGGAGTGATGCACGGCTGAACGGCTTGGTCAACAAGCGCACGCCTGGATCGGCATCGGCCATTTCCGTTGCGGCACGTTCGCTGTAACCGGACATAAAAATTACCCGTAGTTCCGGTCTCTCCAGCTGCAACCTTACGGCCAACTCTTGACCCGTCATGCCGGGCATGACCATGTCGGTGACGAGCAAGTCTATTTTGTTTCTGCTTTCGCGGAACAGCTTCATGGCCTCGGAGCCGTCTTTGGCTTCGATTACGGTGTACCCGCCCGATTCCAGGAATTGCCGAGCAATCTCCCTCACATCCATTTCATCTTCGGTCAGCAACACGGTTTCCGTTCCGCTGGGAATCGCTTCGGTAGGCCGCGGAACTCCGTGACGTTCTTCCGTATTATCAACACGCGGCAAATAAATTTTGAACGAAGTCCCTTTTCCGATCTCGCTGTAGACCCAGATAAATCCGCCGCTCTGTTTTACGATGCCGTATACCGTCGCCAATCCGAGCCCTGTACCTTTGCCTTTCTCCTTGGTGGTGAAAAACGGTTCGAAAATGTGTGCCTGGGTTTCCGAATCCATTCCTGTGCCGTTATCCGAAACGTCCAGGAGCACATACTGGCCGGGCTTCATGAGCGGGTGACTTGAAGTGTAGGCTTGGTCCAGATCCGCATTGGCCGTCTCGATCAGGAGCTTCCCGCCGGTAGGCATGGCATCTCGAGCGTTCACCGCGAGATTCATGATCACTTGTTCCATCTGGCTAACGTCGGCACGGATCGATCCAAGTTTTTCCGAGGTGCGCACGCCAAGTTCGATATCCTCTCCAATCAATCGCGGAAGAAGTTTGCCCATCTCTTCGACGATGGAGCTGAGATTAATCACCTCGGGCTGCAAAACCTGCATGCGGCTGAAAGCGAGCAGCTGACGAGTCAGTGCCGCGGCACGGTCGGCGGAACGGTCAATTTGCTCAATTTTGCGGGTCACCGGCTCGTTGGCTGGTAAAACGTTGAGCAGCAATTCGGTATGGCCCTTAATCACCATCAGCATGTTATTGAAGTCGTGAGCGACGCCGCCCGCGAGGCGTCCCACGGCTTCCATTTTCTGGGCCTGGCGCAACTGATTCTCCAGCTGTTTGCGTTCGCCGATGTCCTGCGCGACTTCCAGGCGAACGCGTTTCCCGGCGTAGGTCAGCTCATGAGAAATAATCTCTGCCTGAAAGACTCTCCCATCGCGTGACTGGTGCAACCAGATACCGTACTGCTCGATCTGGCGGCTAATTGCTCCAAAGTGAGTTAGAGCTTTCTGACGCTCGCTTTCGGGACGAATGTGAAGAATATTAATCTTTTCGAACTCCTCCTGGGTGTACCCATAGAGGTCAACCGCCGCATCGTTCACGCGCAGGAACGCCAGCGTTTCCACGTCATAAAGCCAGATCGGAAGTGGATTGTGTTCGAATAGCAGCCGCATCATGGACTCATTGCGGCGAAGCTCGTCTTCGGAGCGGCGGCGTTCAATCGCGAGGGCGATGTGGCCGCCTACGGAATCCAGGAATTCCAAATCGCGCATGTCATAGGCACTGGCATTCAGGTAGTGCTGCACAACCAGGACGCCAATCGTGGCAGTGGGAGTCTTCAGGGGCACGCCAAGCCAAGCCGGCGAGGGAGACCCAATCAGTTCTACTTCACCGATCTCGACGAGATGGTCGAATTCGGATTGCGGGATCAGCTTCGCCAAACCGGTGCGGAAAACATAAGCGGTGCAACTGCGGCCCACTTTTTGAGGCGGAGGAGCCGAATCGAATTCGTCCACAAAAAAAGGAATTTGAAAAGTATCGTCCTGCGGTTCGTACAAGGCCACGAAGCAATTCTCTGCTGCCACGATACGCTTTAGCGCGTCATGAATCCGGGTCAACAACTGGTCGAGGTTGGCAGTTTCATTTAAGGCGTGCACTACATCGGATATGACCCGGCGCTCGGCTTCCATGCGCTGCTGTTCGGTTACATCGATAGCGTTCAGCAAGACGCCTTCCAGGCCGGGTTCTTCGATACAGTTGCGGCAGGAGATCTCGAACCATCGCCATGAACCGTCCCTGCAGCGCAGCCGGCAGCGGTCCGTGAAAGATGATTTCGGACGGGCGGTGGTTCCCTTCCATTGCTCGCGGATTTGTTCCACATCCTGATTGTGAATAAGCGCATGAAAGCTGCGCCCCAGCAGTTCCTGAGGCTTGTAGCCCAAAACACTTTCGAAAGTGGAATTTGCGAAATGGACGGTACCGTCCATGCCCAGTACCGCGATCAATTCCCGGGTGGAATCGAGCAAAATCTCAAGCTGTTGTGCCCCTAGCTGGATACCGGGCTCGCTAACCGTTTTCTGTGGCATCGAAACGCATCGCACGCCGGGTGCGAACCAGAAACTGCCGGCGGATCCGCGGAACCCTCCGAAGAATCACCCTGGCCCTACGAGCTTGAAAGCTTTGAAAGGAACAGAACTTCTTCTCTAACAGTAAAGATTTCCAATCGAATGGTAAATGGCCAAGCGGATAGGGATTGCCAAAGGAAAACTGTCCTAAAGGACAGGTCGATGAGGGCGTTAGCAATAAAAGTCTATGGAGCGACTCAGTGGAGCAAAAATCCAGTGAGGGCGATGGTGAGACCGACAAGGCCCAACAGCATGCCCGAATACCAGAAGATTCTCTTTTGCGTCAAGAGCGTGAACGAACAGAGTATCAGGGCCATTTCCAAAAGAACTTCGCCCGCCTCGCAACGGTCTCCGCGGCGTCCGACGCGAATCCTTTCCTGCCTCAATTCCTCGGCCTTGTCTTTCGCCTCTTTCTTTTCATTGCCGTAGCGTTCCGCCTCCTTCAAATACTTTTCGCGCAAAGTGTCGGCTTTTTCCTTGTCTACCGACGTAAGCGTTGCAAGCATATCTGCTCCGGTTTGCATTCCATGCTGGCCGCTGTTTTTCGCCTGGAAAAAAGCCCATTGATCGGATTCCTGATTCTGCAGCAGAAGCTCTTCCTTGGCGGCCCGATGTGCGAGGAGCGTCACAACAGCCAGCAGCACTGCCAGAATAGAGAGCGTCACTGTCACCGGTATCGCGAACGGATTGTCGGTGTGTTCTTCGGCTCCTGCAGCCCCTTCGAATACCTCACTCATTTGAATGTCTCCATCGCTTGATTTTAAGTAGTTTGCTGAGCGGAAATGGCGTTCATTACCTCGGCTGCCGCGCGAATAGTTCGGTCAATGTCATCCGGCGTATGGGCAGCGGAGATAAACGCCGCTTCGAATTGCGACGGGGCAAGAAATATTCCGCGATCCAACATCTCGCGAAAATAGCGAGCGTACATTTTTGTGTCCGATGTTTTTGCATCCTCATAATTCGCTACAAGTTGAGGGGCGAAGAAAATCGTCGACAGTGAACCTATGTTGTTGATTTGCGCTTTGAGGCCGGCATCGCGAATAGCGTTTCGCAGCCCCGCAACCAGTTTCTCGGCTAGTCCTTGTAAGCCTTCGTAGAGTCCCGGCCGGCGTAGCTCTTTTAACGTGGCAATCCCCGCACTCATTGCCAGCGGATTGCCTGCCAGAGTTCCCGCCTGATAAATGGGGCCGAGCGGGGCGACGTTGTTCATTAGCTCCGCGGTGCCTCCATACGCAGCGACCGGCACACCTCCACCAATTATCTTGCCCAGCGTAGTGAGATCTCCCTGGACACCGAGAAGCTGTTGCGCCGAACCATTGTGAAGTCGGAATCCGGTTATAACCTCGTCCACAATCAGCAACGCGCCATTTTTCCTGGTGATTTCTCGGAGGCCGGGGAGAAAACCGTCTCTTGGAAGGACCACGCCCATATTTGCGGCTACGGGCTCCACAATCACGGCGGCGATTTTATCTCTATGTTGAGAGAAAGCCTGCTCCACCGCGGCCAGATCGTTGAATGGAACGTTGATTGTTAATTCCGCGAGCGCTTGCGGCACGCCCGGACATTCCGCAATGCCCAAGGTCGCAAGCCCCGAGCCTGCCTGCGACAGAAAGCTATCCGCGTGGCCATGATAGCAACCGGCAAACTTTACAATGAAATCGCGCTTGGTAACGCCGCGCGCCAACCTCACCGCGCTCATCGTGGCCTCTGTGCCGCTCGAAACGAAGCGTATTTTCTCAATGAAGGGAATGGCGTGGGTGATCATCGTCGCCAATTCAAGTTCCAGCTCCGTAGTAACACCGAAACTGGTCCCACGTCTCGCTTGATCTGCGATAGCAGCGGTGACGGCGGGACGGGCGTGCCCCAGAAGCATCGCTCCCCAGGAGCAAACGTAGTCCAGAAGCACATTTCCATCGGCGTCATACAAATTCTGGCCGCTGCCGCGCTCGATGATCAGAGGTTCTCCGCCAACGGAGCGGAATGCACGAACCGGGCTATTGACGCCGCCGACCAGAACTCTTTCTGCGCGCCCAAATATCTCCCGCGAGCGCCGGCGATTGGGTTTAGCGTTTATGGGGGTCGCACTCATCCGGGCCTTTTAGGACTTCAGCCAGCGGGCCGCATCTTTGGCGTGATACGTCAGAATAATTCCTGCGCCGGCGCGATGAATTCCGGTCAGGATTTCCAGCACGACGCGCTTCTCTTCGATCCAGTTGCTTTGCGCAGCAGCCTTCACCATGGAATATTCCCCGCTGACATTGTAAGCCGCCAAGGGCACGTCGAAGCGATCGCGCACCATGCGCACGACGTCGAGATAGGGCATCGCCGGCTTCACCATTACCATATCCGCGCCCTCCGCGATATCCAGCGCCACTTCTTTCAGCGCTTCACGGGAATTGCCGGGATCCATCTGATAACTTCGCCGGTCGCCGAATTGCGGAGCGGATTGCGCCGCTTCGCGGAAGGGCCCGTAAAAACCGGAACAATATTTTGCGGCATAGGACATTATCGGGGTATTTTCAAAGTGGTTGCCGTCAAGCGTCGCGCGTATTGCCGCCACGCGGCCGTCCATCATGTCCGATGGAGCGACCATGTCGGCTCCGGCGCGTGCGTGCGCCAAGGCTTGTTCGGCCAGGATCGCAAGCGTGGGATCGTTGGCGATTTCTCCGTTCTCGATTACACCGCAATGTCCATGGTCGGTGTACTCGCATAAACAAACATCGGTAATTACGACCAGGTTTAATTTTGCCTTGCGAATCGCTTCGATGGCCCTCGGAACAACCCCATCCGCGGCCACGGAACTCGCTCCTTGGGCATCCTTCGTTTCCGGTAGGCCGAAAAGAATGATTCCCGGAATTCCAAGGACTTCCAGTTCGCGGCACTCTTCTACGATTTGATCTGCGGATTGCTGGTAGATTCCCGGCATCGAACTAACTTCTTTGCGGATTTTCGTACCGGGACAAACGAACATCGGATAGATCAAGCCGGCGGTGCTCAGTCTGGTCTCGCGCACCAATCCCCGTAACCCTTCCGTGCGACGCAAACGCCTCGGGCGTTCAACTGGGAAACTCATGCGCGTTTGGCTCCGGCGGGCAGTGTTTCAACGGAATTCGAAAAGTGTTCCGCCAGCGCATGCAGCACCGCGGAAACATTCGTGTCCGCAGCGGAGAGAATTCGTCCAACACCGGCTTCGCGCAGGGCTCGCTCCGTAACCGGGCCAATCGCCGTGAAAGCGCTGGTGCGGGACAAAACGACAAATCGGGCAGCTTTCAGAATGTCTTGTAAATTATGCACGGCAGAAGGACTAAAAAACAAAACCGCATCGGCGCCCAGTTCCAATTCCTGCAGGTAGTCCTTCGTTTCCGCTTCCGTAGGGAGAATGGTTTTGTAAGCCACTGCTTCGGTTACATACGCAGCAAATTGTTCGAGCGCCTGAACCAGATCTGGATTGGCGCGATCGCTCCGCGGCAGAAAAATCTTTCTATCCTTCACAATCGCGGACAACTCATGGGCCAGAGCCACACCTTGGTGCTTTTTTGCAACGTAGGCTACTTCCATGCCGCTATGCTCAATGGCTTCGGCCGTGGCCGGGCCCACGGCCGCGATTTGGACGCCCTTGGCCAATTCTTGCAACGATAGTCCGAGGAACGCACAGCGGTTTTCCAGCGCTCGGAGGGCATTCTGACTCGTCAGAAACAGCCAATCAAACTGCGGCAATCGCCGAATGGATTCATCCAATGGCGCTGGATCTTCGGGAAGCGCAAAGGTGACCATCGGTAACAACACTGGGATGGCGCCCGCTCCGCGCAATGCCTGGACCAGCGCTTCGCTCTGTTCCGCGGCGCGGGTCACGATGACGCGCTTCCCTTGCAACACTTTGTAAGTCTCACCCACGATTTCTGCCTACCTCTTCCAAAATATGCTGCGCGCCGCCTTGGATCAGTAATTGCGCCATGCGCTCGCCCAATTGCGCAGCGTGATCGGGCGGCGAAGTTTCGCGGTGCCGGACATATTGAACGCCGTCGATGGAACAAACCACCGCTTCCAAGACCAATTCGCCACGCTCGATGCGTCCCCACGCTCCCAATGGCACCTGGCAACCACCGTGCAACGCCTTCAACAATGCACGTTCAGCGATAATAGCGGTACGCGTTTCCAGATCGTCTAATTTTTCCAGTATTTGGCTGATTTCTTCGTCCTTCGCGCGTGATTGGATGGCGATGGCACCTTGACCCACGGCGGGTAGTGATACTTCCGTGGAGAGCACCTCGGTAATCTTCTGGCTCCAACCCAAGCGGTCTAAGCCCGCTTTCGAGAGTACTATGGCATCATATTCGCCACTCTCCACTTTGCGCATTCGGGTATCAACATTTCCGCGCAGGTCTCGAATGTCCAGATCAGGCCGGTTGTGCAGCAACTGCGCTTTCCGCCGCAAACTTCCGGTGCCCACTCGCGCGCCACTTTTCAGATTCGCCAGCGCCTCGCCATTATTGGAGATAAGGCAATCGCGGACGTCATCTCTGCGGCAAACAGCAGGGAAAGACAACCTCCCGGGAGTGTCCGTCGGAATGTCTTTTACGCTGTGCACCGCCAAATCAACGCTCTCATCCAGTAGCGCCTCTTCCAATTCTTTGATGAAAATGCCTTTGCCGCCAATTTCGGTTAGCGGGGCCTGTTGCAATTTATCGCCGGAAGTCTTGATGATAACGATTTCGGCTTCGACTCCAGCCAGCTGAAACAGTTGCTTGCGGATGGATTCGGCTTGCCAGCGCGCCAGTATGCTACCCCTGGTGCCGATGCGCAGCGGCTTCACGGCTTCTCCCTGGCCGACAAGAAAAGATCGCGTAGCGCTTCCACGTTTTGAATTTTCCTGCGCAATTCCTTTTCCGTGCGCAGGCGCTCCGCGGGTGCAAGTAGGAGTTGTTCGATCAGTTCATCCATCATCACGCCAATTTGCTTTCGTTCTTCGGAGCTAAATTGATTGCTATCCGCCAGCTTTTCCCGAAGATAGGCGGCGCGGCGCTCCTGCAAGTTGTTGCGCAAGGAATCCAGTACGCTGATCAATTCGACGCTGGCCTGCCAGGAAATAAATTTTGCGACGTGTTCTTCGACCAGAGAATCGGCTTTCGGCACCTCGCTCTGACGGGCGCTGCGGTTTTGCTGCACAATTTCGGTCAGGTCATCCAGGGTGTACAGGTAAGCGTTGTAAATTTCCGCAACCGACGCTTCCACATTTCGCGGGAAACCAAGGTCCATCAAAAACAGCGCGCGGTTGCCACGAACAGCCATGGCCCTTTCGATCATCTCTCTGCTCAGGAAAGATTCCTGCGCGCCCACCGCCGATACGATAATATCCGGCAATTTCAGCGCTGCATCCCATTCGCCCCATTCGATGACGATTCCGTTGTATTGCTGCGCCAACTCCTGCGCTTTTTCCCTGGAGCGATTGCTTACATAGAGGTGAGAGATTTCGCGGTCTCGCAATTGAGACACGACTTGCTCGCTGATGCTCCCCGCGCCCAGCACGAGCGCCGTGCGTTCTTTCAGCTTTCCAAAAATGCGCTCCGCAAGCTTGATGCCTGCGGAAGCGACTCCCATTGGCCGGGTGCCGAGATCGGTTTCCGCCCGCACGCGCTTTCCAACCTCCAAAGCGGCCTGGAACAAACGGTTCAACACCGGTCCAGTAAACTGACCTTGCTGCGCCCGCAAATACGCTTCGCGAACCTGGCCAAGAATCTCCGCCTCGCCCAGCAGCATCGACTCCAACCCCGCCGACACCCGAAACAAATGGCGTACGGCATTGTTGTCGTAGTGATGGTAGAGAGACGAATTCAGAACGTCTGGCTGAATGGCATGAAATGAACTGAGGAAACTGCCGAGTGCGCGAGCGGAATCTCGCTTGGCCGTGCCGTGTACTCCATACACTTCACTTCGATTGCAGGTGGAGAGCACCAGCGTTTCTTCCAAGATTCCCTGCGCGCGCAATTCCGCCGCGGCACGCTGCGCCTGATCGATGGAAAAAGACACCCGTTCCCGCACCTCGACGGGCGCTGTTCGAAAATTCAGGCCGACCAAAACAATTTCCATGCAGCTCGATTCCGCGCTCCTATAAGAAACGGTGATGTTGCGAAAAATAAAGATTCACAACCGTAAAGCTCAACACCACCAGAACAAAATTAAAAACACAGAGCCTTGATGCGCGTGCGCCTCGCCACGTAGTCGTGCGCGCTAGTTGGAAATACAGTACATAGAGCAGCAGCACCAGCAGGGTCATTACGTACTTGGGATCGTAAAACCAGTACTGCCCTGTTTGGCGATCCACCGCCACAAAACCCAGTAGCGTACCCCCGGTGATCGTGATCAGCCCGACCAGCACGCTGGTGCGGCTCATGCGTTCGAGCAAATCCAGCGAAGGCAGGCGCCACACCACATCGCCCAGGCGACGCATGCGCAAGAGGTGTTCTTCAACGAGATAAATCAGACTCAGCACGCAGGACAGCGCAAACGCGGAATAGGAAAGAATGCTTAGGGTGACATGGAAAGCAAACACAACGCCTCTTGCCGGTGGCGTTGAGCTTGGATGATCGGGCATGAGATACGCAGCGAAGAAGAAAACCAGAATTATGGGCACCACAAAAGCGCCCACGGTCCTCTGCCGGTGATAAATCTCGAGGCAAAGATAGGTGACCGCGAGCAGCCAGCCAAACAGCGACATGGAGCCTTCCAGGTCGTGATAAGGAACCGTATGAGTTCCCCGGGAACGCAGAAGCAGCGCAACGTAGTGAGCGGCCAGCCCGAGAAAGAGCAGCAACGTCGCGAACCGGCCGGTATTCTCCTGGCCTGTGTACAAAAAGCGAATATACAGGCCCATGCTGGCGAGGTAGGCGAAAACGGTTAACCAGACGAAAGTTTGACTCATCGGCTCGGTCCACGACGGACTGGGTGAAGGTAAGAGCGCGCGATAGTCCAGTGTGCGCGTTTCATGGATATTTTTAGTATAGCGTAATACCGCGTTCGCCGGGCTGTCCCGCCAGCCGGGCACTTGCCTGTGCCCAACACATCAAGCGTCAGATTCCTGGCGGTTCGCACGCTACGCGGCAAGAACTGCGTGGATTTGTTATTCTCTTCGTAGTGAAAGCATGATTGATCCGACCACTTCGCTGACACGTAAAGAACTTCTGTTGCGCGCGTGCCGTTGCGAGCCCGTCCCCCGGCTTCCGGTGTGGATGATGCGGCAAGCCGGGCGCTACCTGCCGGAATATCGCGAAATTCGCGCCAAACACTCTTTTCTGGAAGTGTGCAAGACGCCGGATCTGGCGGTGGAAATCTCCATGCAGCCGTTTCGCCGCCTGAATGTAGATGCCATCATCATTTTCTCGGACATTTTAATCCCGGCAGAGGCCATGGGCCTGCCACTCGAACTGGGCGACGCCGGGCCGAACTTGCTGGAGCCGGTGCGCAGTGCGGGTGACGTCCAGAAACTTCGCATCTTTGACCCAGAGATGGACACGGGCTTCTTGATGGAGGCGATTCGGCGGGTGGTGAAAGTGGCCGGACCGGATGTGCCGGTGCTAGGCTTTGCCGCGTCTCCCTGGACCTTGGCCTGTTACATGGTCGAGGGCCGCACCAAAGAGGGATTCACGCAGGTGAAGAATTTCCTATACAGCGAGCCTAAAGTATTTCGTGAGCTTCTCCACAAAATCACGCAGGCTACAATTTTGTATCTGAAGGCGCAAATTGCCGCCGGCGTGAGCGCCGTTCAACTGTTCGATACCTGGTGCGGTGAATTGAACTTGCAGGACTATGCCGAATTTGTTGTGCCGGCAATGCAACAAGTGATTTCCGGACTGGGTTCTTCGGTTCCTGTGATTTATTACACCAAGGCATCGCATCATCTGCTACCTGCAATTGTGCGGGTTGGCGCGGATGTATTGAGCGTGGACTGGCGCATACCGCTCGGCGAAGTTCGCAAACTGGCAGGTCCAGGCGTGGCGATTCAGGGCAATCTCGATCCCGCGATCTTGTTCTCTTCGCACGAGAAAATCCGCAGTACAACTCGGGACATCGTCGCGGAACTTTCAGGTCATGGCCATATCCTGAATCTGGGACACGGCATTCTGCAGCACACCCTCGTCGAAAACGCAAAACTTTTCATCCAAACTGGCCAGCAAGCGACCCTGAAGACCGTCAGATCGACTTCCGCTAACTCGCCGGTGGCAGCGCGCACGTGAGCGGTTGAGGAGGATTTTCGCTTGTCGTTGATGAATCCGACCATTCCAGAGATGCGGGAAGAACTCTCCGTGAGCGAGGAGTTTGTCGACCGCTACAATCGGCCCGGACCGCGCTATACCAGTTACCCAACCGCACCGGTCTGGAGCGATTCCTTTGGGCCGGACGATCTTGAAGCGGCGATGGAACGAGCCGAAAAGGAGAAATCGCCGGTCTCCTTGTACATGCATCTGCCATTTTGCGAAAGCCTGTGCCTTTTCTGTGCCTGCAACGTAATTATTCAGAAGAATAAAAACGTTACACCACCTTACCTGGGTGTTCTTAAAAAAGAAGTGGACCGAATCGCACATCGCGTTTCGTGCGGACGGCCGGTTACGCAGTTCCACTGGGGCGGCGGAACTCCGACATATCTTTCTCCAGCACAGATCGAGGATCTCTTCGGCTATACGCGCGAGCGGTTTACGTTCGCCGCGGATGCGGAAATCGGCATCGAAGTCGATCCTCGCGTCACCAGCCGCGAGCACCTGGAGACTCTGCGGAGGTTGGGCTTCAATCGACTGAGCATGGGCATCCAAGACTTCAAGGCCGAGGTGCAGCAGGCGATCAACCGTATTCAGCCTTATGAAGGCACCCGCGATCTGATCATCCATGCGCGCGAGCTCGGCTTTGAAAGCATTAATGTCGATCTGATTTACGGGCTGCCGTACCAGACCGCGGAGAGTTTTTCGCATACCGTGCAGCAGATCGCCGGGCTTTCTCCCGATCGCGTCGCCATGTTCAGCTATGCGCACGTGCCCTGGCTCAAGAAACAACAAGGTTCCTTTGTTGGGCATTTACCGGAGGGCATGCAGAAATTCGAGATTTTCCGCAACGGTTTGTTGAGATTTCTGGAAGCAGGCTACCTCTATATCGGAATGGATCATTTCGCCAAGGAAAACGATGAGCTGGCGGTGTCTCAGCACAACCGCACGTTGCACCGCAATTTTCAGGGATACACCACCAAGGCTGGAGCCGACCTCTATGGCATGGGCATTACCGCCATCAGCGGGATTCAGAACACCTATGCCCAGAATTTTCGCGATATGTCCGCTTGGGAGCACGCTGTCAATACACGCGGGATTGCGACCATGCGCGGCTACCAGCTTTCTACCGACGACATCCTCCGCCGTGAAGTGATCAGCCGCTTGCTGTGTCACACCGTCATCGTCAAAGATGAAATTGCGAAACAGTTCGGAATTAATTTCAATGAATATTTTGCGCCAGAGCTGGAGCGGCTGGAAGCGCCAGAGCAGGATGGACTGGTAGGCGTCAACGATAAGGAACTCCGCGCAACATGGCTTGGCAGGATATTCATTCGCAATCTGGCAATGGTTTTTGACCCTTACCTCGAAAAGCAGCAACTCGCTTCCAAACCGCTGTTTTCGAAGACGCTCTGAACCGGCCAACGCCTCTCATGCCCATAAAGATACAGGTTTTGGTGATTGGCGCAGGGATTTCCGGCCTCACTTCCGCCTTCGCGCTGCAAAAAGCAGGAATTGCCACAATGATCGTGGATTCTGCGGCGCGTCCGGGCGGCGTGATCCAGACTCTCGAACGCGATGGATATCTAATCGAATGCGGGCCGCAGAGTTTCAACGGGAGCGCCGAAACCAATTCGCTCTGCCAGGATTTGGGATTGCAGAATGAGTTGGTCTATGCCAATCCAAAGGCGGCTCGGTTTGTTCTGATCAACGGAGCCCTGAAATTCGTTCCGCTTGGTCCTTCGATTCTGGCTTCCTCGCTTTTTGGTGGCGGGACGCGCAGCGCTATCGTTCAGGACATTCTCGGAAATACTCAGCCGCCCGAACCCGACGAGTCGGTGAGTGCATTCATGCACCGAAAATTCTCGGATACTTTACTCGATCGACTGGCCGGACCCTTCGTTTCAGGTATCTACGCAGGTGATCCGGACAGGATCAGTTTGCGTGCCGCTTTTCCGGTTCTTCATGAAGCGGAGAAAACGTCCGGCAGCGTCGTTCGCGGGATGTTAAAAATTCGCAAGGAGAAAAAACGAAAACAGTTAGACGGCCCGAAAGCAGAGTCTACCCTGCAAACGTTCAAGGGCGGAAACGAAACGCTGGTCCGGGCGCTGGCAGAAAACCTCGGCGGCCGGCTGTCGTTACGCGTAAAAGTCGAAGCGCTATCCGCGCTTGATCCAGGCCTTGAACCACTGGCCCCGCGTTTCCGGGCTAACTTGCGGACGCTCAAGGGACTGGAAATCGTAGAAGCCGAGCGTCTCGTAATTGCGGTTCCTGCGGACGCCGCAGCGAAGATGCTCGCGCCGATCGATTCACCATTTGAGACTCAGCTTCGAAATCTCGAATACGCAGGTGTCGCGGTCGTTTCTCTTGGGTATCGCGAGGATCAAGTTAGAAAGTCGTTGAAGGGTTTTGGCTTTCTTGTGCCGCGTTCCGCAGGGTTAACGGTGCTCGGTACGGTTTGGAATTCTTCGTTATTTGCCGGGCGTGCTCCTGAGGCCCAGGTGTTACTGACCAGTTTTGTCGGGGGCGCGATCAATCCCGGAGCGGTGCAACGATCAACCGGAGAGCATTCCGCTTTGGTGCATCGTGAAATCGCACCCATTCTGAAAATACGCGGTGAGCCGGTGTTCAGCAATGTGACCATTTGGCCAAGAGCCATTCCGCAATACAATCTCGGGCATACGCAACGCGTCGTGGCTCTTGAAGCCGGGCGCGCCAAATTTTCAGGCTTATACTTTGCGGGCAATTATTTGACGGGCCCGGCAATCGGAACCTGTGTGCAGCGAGCGTTGAACGTCGCGAATGAGATTCGAATCAGTTTCGCCAATTAATGTCGTTAGAAATTCCAATTGTAGGGGCACGATACATCGTGCGCTTGATCCTGAACCTGCGCAAGTCCGGGAAATCAATGTAAAAACACCTCCGTACTAACTTCTCTTGCCCAGGCGATGCGCCAATCGAATCTTGCGGCGCTGCGCAGCTTCCCGCCAGCGGCGCTTCTCTTCCGCGGTACGCAAAATCAACGGCGGTACGATTTTTGGAAGTCTGGTGTGTTCATCGATGGCCACAAACGTCACGAATGCCGTGGTCGTCCGCTTTCTCTCGCCGGTCAGCAAATTCTCGGAAAACACTTCCACGCCAATTTCGAGGGATGTTTTGAAAACGCGGTTCACGTGAGATTTTAACATCACAATTTCGCCCAGATTCACGGCGTTCTGGAAATCGATGTAGTCCACCGACGCGGTCACAACGTAACTATTGGAGTGGCGGCTGGCCGCCATGGCCGCGACGATATCAACCATGTGCATGACATGCCCGCCCAGCAATTTACCGAGCGCATTGGTTTGCGCCGGGAGTACCACTTCGGCCATCTCCGACGCAGAAGCTCTGACCGGCTTACCCTTCAGCGCCAATAGTATTTTTCGACCCTCTTTAGCAGCAAAAGTCTTCTTCATTGCTCCCCTTAATCACAGTATTTCGCGCAACCGACCCTGCCAAAGCTCTCCTTTAGGCTCGCCTATCCCGCAGTTATAATAAGAAAGACTACCATGAGCGAGCAAACCAAAAGCCGGCGTCAAAAACTTGAACAATTTCTTGCGCAGCATCCTGAAGACGCTTTTTCGCGTTACGGACTGGCACTCGATTGTTTCCGACAAGGCGACTTGATCGCCGCCGAATCGCATTTTCGGAAGCTGCTGGCCACCAACCCAGACTATGTTCCCGCGTACCAGATGTACGCGCAAATGCTGGCGCAGAACAACCGCACGGGGGAAGCCAAGTCCGTGCTTGCCCAAGGCGTAGACGCCGCAATCCGCCAGGGCAATCAACACGCCCGCTCAGAAATGGAGTCGCACCTTTCCGACTTGAGCTGAACTGAACCATACCCCATCCGTTGAGCGGGTTTAGTTCTAATTGTTTTCTCCGAGCACCAAGCCAACCACGGGGATTTCCCCGTGCTATAAGGTCTAAGCTTTAGGATTCTTTTTCTTGTGTCTACAATAGTTCGTGCGCATCTGCCAAGAACGTCTAAGATGAATGATTCGTGCACACAATCACTCGGCCCAACGTCAAAGTCAGAATCGCCGAACACTATGATGTTGTAAGCCCCTCCTAGTTGGCTCTCCGAGTGAGCATCTCCACCACGGCTACTGGCTGACCGGCGATGAATCGAAGGACCTGGCACAGGTCCAACTGATCGAGCATCTGGCAGATCTGGCCGATATAAAATTCAGTTCGGACGTCCTCGATATTGGGTACGGGATCGGCGCCAGCAGCCTGTATCTGGCAAAGCATTTCCACGCCTCGGCCATCGGTATCACCATCTCTCCTGTGCTGTTGCAAATGGCCAACAAAGCCGTGAACCGGTCGGTAGTCGCAAACGCACTGCCAGGCCTCAACAGTTTGGCCGCTGCCGCAATAACTTTGGCCGGTCGTGGTAGTGAGAAATCACTCGATGGACCAGAGCAGATCAAACTTTTGATCGAACTTCATTTCTTCCGCATCCAAGAAAGACGGTCTCACTGCCGCGCAAGCCACCAAAAACATCGACCCAATCGAACGGGGCAAGTTCGTCGAGCTGCAGACCCCGAATACGAGTCATTTTTCACCTCAAACGGCCTGCAGATCACGCATCGCGAGAATCTAAACAAGAATTGCGCCAAGACCTGGGACATCTCGCTCGATATCATCGGCCACAAAGCCTTCTGGGACCTGGCTCTGCGCCACGGCCCGCAATTCGTCGCCCACCTCAAAGCATTTCAGACCATGCGTGCCGGCTTTGCTACCGGCAATTTTGTGTATGGCCTGTTTGTCGCAAAGGCTCCTCCCCCTCCAGGACACGCATAAGCCGGTCTTTCCAGGCCCTCGCCCTTTGGTATCATGGCTACTGAGCTTATGAGGCCGGAACGCATTCCGCTCTTTCCCCTCAACATCGTCCTTTTCCCAGACGAGCAACTTCCCTTGCACATTTTTGAACCGCGCTATCGGCGGATGGTTCGCGAATGCCTCGACAACAAGACTCCTTTTGGAATGCTGCTCGCGCTTCCCAACGGGGTTGTCCGCGTGGGCTGTACCGCGGAAATTCTGGAAGTAATCAAGACCTATGAAGACGGCCGCATGGATATCATCACCGTGGGCCGCGAACCGTTTCGCGTCGTTGAACTTTTCGACGGCGAACCCCTTCTCCACGGCGTTATAGACTACCTGGACGACCGCGACACGCAGGATGAATCCCCCAAACGGCGGCAGTTAGTCGAACTATTCGAAACTTGTCACACGCTCCTGTACTCCTCGCTTCCCAAGGACGTCGAAGAAGAGCCACATCGGGAGCTTTCCTACTCCATCGCCTCGACGCTCCCGCTTGATCTGTTGTGGAAGCAGCAGATTCTGGAGCTGCGCTCCGAAGAAGAGCGCCAGGAGCGCCTGCTAACGTATCTTCGCGACTGGGCGCCGCATCTACAGAAGGAAGAGGTATTGCGCCACCGCGCCGCCGGTAGCGGACACGGTTTGAATTAATTTTGTTCTTCAGTACGTCAAATTGCATCCTAAGTACGAGCGACCCAACCTTTGGTTCGCGGATAGAGGCCCTATGACGGCGAGCAGTTCACTGCACCCAACTTCAGCCCACCCACGCCCGCGCACAATTCAAGAATGGAAGCGCATCCCGGACTTTGACGCAAGCTCGACGTCTCTTTCTGTGAAGGATGAAATTCGCCGCAATCTGTTTCGTCGCATCGAGCGCAACGAGCCGCTCTTCCCCGGCGTCCACGGCTTTGAAGACAGCGTAATCCCACAGATTGTGAATGCCCTGCTTTCTCGCCACAATTTTATTCTTCTTGGGCTTCGCGGACAGGCCAAAAGCCGCATTCTACGCGGGCTCATCCAGCTCCTGGATCCGGAGATCCCCGTGATTGCCGGCTGCGAAATCAACGATCACCCGCTCCGACCCATCTGCCGCGCCTGCCGGGAACGCGTTGCCGCCGACGGAGACGTCACACCGATCGCATGGCTGGCGCGCGATCAGCGCTACGTTGAGAAACTTGCGACTCCAGATGTCACCATTGCCGACATTATCGGCGATGTCGATCCCATTCGCGCCGCGCGCGGTGGCCGGGATCTTTCCGACGAACTGACCATACACTACGGCCTATTGCCTCGCGCGAATCGCGGTATCTTCGCGGTCAACGAACTTCCCGACCTTGCCGGCAAGATCCAGGTTGGCTTGTTTAACATCATGCAGGAAGGCGACATCCAGATTAAGGGCTACCCCCTAAGGCTACCGCTCGATGTGCTGCTTGTTTTCACCGCGAATCCGGACGATTACACGGCTCGTGGCAAGATCATCACACCGCTGAAGGATCGCATCGGCGCGGAAATTCGCACCCACTACCCTTCCACGATTCAAGAAGGAATTACGATTACGGCGCAGGAAGCCTGGACCGACCGGAATGACTCCATCAAAGTGGAAGTGCCAGACTATCTCCGCGAGATTGTTGAGGAAACCGCATTCCAGGCCCGTGATGACAAGCGCGTCGACAAGCGCTCCGGCGTCAGCCAGCGGCTGCCGATAACCACCCTCGAGAGTCTGGTTAGCAGCGCCGAGCAACGCGCCGCCAGGACCGACGAAGCGCGAACCGTTGGCCGCATTACCGACCTCTACGCTGCGCTGCCCTCCATCACTGGAAAACTCGAGTTGGAATACGAAGGCGAGTTGAAAGGCGCGGAAACCATCGCACGGGAGCTGATTCGCGCTGCAATTGGCCGCGTTTTCAGCAAACATTTCGCGGACGTGAACTTCCAGGCGGTCATTCAATGGTTTGAACTGGGTGGCGAATTGAAAATCCCCGACCTCATCTCCACAGCGGCCCGTTACCAGCAGCTTGCGAAGGTACAAAGCCTGTTCGATCACATCGACAGGCTCGGCGTCACCAACCGCGAAGACGAAGGACACGCCGCCGCTGCTGCCGAATTGATCCTGGAGGGCCTGTGGGCCCACCGGCGCATCGGACGCAGCGAAGAGCGCGGGTTCTACGCTGAAAAGCAGCAGAGGCCGCCGGAGACACGGGAATCCTCGAGCCGCCAGCGCCGCGGTTACAACTAGTGAGCAACACTTGCGCGGCGCATTCGGTAATAGCAGAGGGCCATTCATGAAAGTAATAAAATACGGCAAGTACACTGGCGAGCCTGCCGACGTCGTCGATCTCGACGAACTGATGAAACGCCTCGGCGATTTTTTCCTGCAGAGCGGCTTCGAATCGCAATATTACGGACTTTCGGAATTTGATGCTGCGAATTCCATGGAGGCTCTGCGGGAAGCCATTCTGCGTGCGCTGCAGGAAGGCGACATGTTCCCCGATAATGCGCTGAGCGAAGAAATGCGCAAGATGTTGCAGGATCCCGGCGCGCTGAACAGCAAGGAAGTTCGCGATTTAATTGAAAAACTGGTGGAACGCCTGGGACAAGAAGGGTTCATCAATCCGCAACAGCCGCCGCAAAT
>CAAGKR010096722.1_pt1 | contig 29289 bp, 25 predicted proteins | sample 2556971 | NCBI WGS metagenome assembly CAAGKR01 (sample SAMEA5207829, study PRJEB30636) | soil metagenome | biome: forest; feature: boreal; material: soil | place: USA | collected 2011-09 | depth 1 m | reverse complement strand
GGCCTCCGTCCCGCCGCTGGTGAACACGATCTCCTCGGCCTCGACGTCGAGCGCCGCCGCGACCTCGACCCGCGCGGCACCCAGCGCCCGAGCGGCGGCGGCACCGCCCGCGTGTGCCGCCGCCGGATTGGCGTAGTGCGCGCGCGCAGCCTCGGCCATCGCGGCCAGCACCTCATCGTCCGGACGCGTCGAAGCGGCGTTGTCGAGGTAAATCATCGCCGCCAACTATAGAGCGGTTCGCGCGTCGCTTGGCCGATCCGGCTTCCTTGAGGTAAATGAGAAGGGTGGATATTGGCGGCCGGGCTAAGAAAATCCTGCACGCCGTGGTGTCCGAGTATCTCGCCACCGGCGAAGCCGTGGGGTCGAATACGGTCACCCGACGTTACGGGCTGGACGTGTCGGCAGCGACCGTTCGCACCGTGATGGGGGACCTCGAAGAGATCGGCCTTCTGCGGCACGCGCACACCTCGGCCGGGCGCCTGCCGACCGAGCGCGGGTTGAGATACTACGTCGACATATTGCTGCGGGTCCGCAACCTCACCGCTGGCGAGAAGGACGATATTCGCGAGCGACTCGCGCCGGCCAGCGGAGACGTGCCGGAAGTGATGCAGCGGACCTCGCGCATGCTGCGCGAGCTCAGCCATTTGACCGCAGTGGTGCAGGCGCCGCGCCCCGAAAGCGACGTGGTGGAGCACCTGGAGTTCGTCCACCTCCGCGACGGGCAGCTCTTGGCGGTCATCGCGGCGGCCAGCGGACAGATCCAGAACAAGTTGGTGCCGATAGATTTTCCCCTGACGCCGAGCGAGCTGGATCGGATCAACAACTTCCTCAACGGCCTGGTCAGTGGGCTGACCCTGGATCAGATTCGAACGCGGCTCCAGGAGGAGATCACCGGCGAGCGCGCCGAGCACGACCAGATGATGGCGCGCGCGCTTCGGCTGGCGCGTGCCGCGGTCCCGATCGACGCCGAGCCCGAGGTTCTCGTCGACGGGCAGTCGAATCTGCTGGCCGGGAAGGCGGACCTCGAACGGGCCAAGGTTTTGCTTCGCACGCTCGAAGAGAAGGATCTGCTGGTGCGCTTGCTGGAACGGACCCTGAGCGCGCCCGGGATTTGCGTTTTTATCGGCGCAGAGGCGAACCTCGCCGATCTGACCGACGTCTCGGTGGTGGCGGCGCCCTACGTGGCGGACGGCCGAGCGCTCGGGACCATCTGCGTCATCGGGCCGGCGCGCATGAACTACTCGCGGGTCATCCCGCTGGTGGATTTCACGGCCGAGACGATCGGCGAGGCGCTGGGCAAGCCCCAGTCTTGACGAAAAAAGACGAGTGGACGAGACCAGACGTTGACGATCAAGAGAGAGATGAGCCGAAGATGAGCCAAGATCAGAACGTGAACGAAAAGGAAGCTCCAGCCGGTGAGGGGTCGGCGGACCCGCAGCCGGCCACGCCCGAGCGCACCGCCGCGCTCGAGGCCGAGCGGGACGAAATGAAGGACCGGATGCTCCGCATTGCGGCCGAGTTCGATAACTGGAAGAAACGCGCCCGCAAGGAACAGACCGATGCCGTCGCGCAGGCACGCGAGGCCGTCCTCAAGGATGTCCTCGAGGTCGCGGACAACCTCGAGCGGGCCACCGGCGCGCAGGCGCAGGCCGGCGGCAATGGCGTCGTCGACGGCGCCGCCCTGGTCAAGGGCGTCAACCTGGTGCTGCGACTCCTCCAGCAGAAGTTCGAACGCTATGAGGTCCGGCCGTTCGAGGTGGCGGGGCAGCCATTCGATCCGCGGGTACACGAGGCCATCTCGCGGGTCGAAAGCGCCGACGTCCCGGCGGGGTCGGTCGCGACCGAGCTGCAGAAGGGTTACCGCGTCGGCGAGCGGTTGCTCCGGCCGGCGCTGGTCTCGGTGTCGACGGGCCCCAAGTCAAAGACGCCAAACCATTCAGAGGGCTAGGCCTGCCTCCCGATTACTACCAGACGCTGGGGGTCGACCCCGGGTCGAGCGACGTTGAAATTAAGGCGTCGTACCGGCGGCTTGCGCTCAAATGGCACCCGGACCGCAACCCGGGCGACGCCGCGGCCGAGGACCGGTTCAAGGAACTGGCGATCGCGTATGCCGTCCTCTCCGATCAGGACAAGCGGGCCCACTACGATCGTTTTGGTTCGGTCGACGGCGTGGGGCCGCTCGGCGGCGCGGACCTCACCTCCGCGACGGAATTCTTCGACGCGCTCTTCGGCGATCTGTTCGGGCTCGCGCGGCGGCGCTCGACGGCCGGGCGCGACATGCGCTACACGCTGGAGGTCGACTTCGAGGAGGCAGCGCTCGGTTGCGAAAAGACGATCGTCTTCGAGCGCCCGGAGGATTGCAAGAGCTGCCTCGGGACCGGCGCGGAAGGGGCGGCCGCCGGCCTCACGACCTGCACGCGTTGCGGAGGTGAAGGGATCATCCGGAAGAAGGCGGGTTTCCTCACCAGCCGGCGCGAGTGCATGGGGTGTGGGGGAACCGGTCAGGTGCCGCGCGTCCGTTGCGCCGTCTGCGAGGGGGCGGGGCTGGTCGACAAGCAACGGAGCTATGCGGTGCGAATCCCGCCCGGCTCCATCGGCGGCTCGACGCAGCGCTTGCCCCGCGAAGGGGCGCCGGGCCGGCGCGGCGGTCCCGCCGGCGATCTGCACGTGATCGTGCGGGTGCGCCCGCACCCCTTCTACGGGCGCGAGGTGAGCCGCGACGGCGACGTGCTGCTGGTCGACCTGCCGCTCACGTTCGTCGAGGCGACGCTGGGCGCCGAGGTCGACGTGCCGGTGCTCGATGGACGCTTGCGCATGCGGGTACCGGCCGGCACGCAGTCGGGCGCGGTGTTCCGCCTGCGCGGCAAGGGGTTCCCGCGTGCGGGTGGACGCGGAGACGCGCACGTGCGCATCTTGGTCGAGACACCGACCGCGGTCTCCGACGAGGCGCGCGCGCTGCTCAGCCGCCTCGGCACCGCGATCGACGAGGCGGAGTTTCCACGCCGCCGCGCTTTTCGCGCTGCCGTCCAGGGCGGCGGCACGGCACCCGACGCCGAAGCACCGCGCGCCCAGGTCGCGGGCGAGCGGAGCGAGGGATGACCGACGGTCCACCACCCCGGCGCCGCCCACGGCTGCTCCTGCACGCCGGACTGTTCCTGGCGACGTTCATCACGACCACGGCGGCAGGCGCGCTCTTCGTCCACGGCCAGCTGGGTGGCGCAGCCGGCTGGGTGGCGATCCTCCCGATCTCCGACGGGCTCTCCTATTCCCTGCCGCTCATGCTGATCCTGCTGTCGCACGAGCTCGGGCACTACGTGGTCGCGCGCCTGCACGGGGTCGACGCGTCGCTGCCGTACTTCATCCCGCTGCCGCCCAGCTTCGGCCTCGGGACCATGGGCGCCGTGATCGGCATGCGCAACGTGACCACCGATCGCAAGAAGTTGATCGACATCGGTGCCGCGGGGCCCCTCGCCGGTCTCATCGTCGCGGTGCCGGTGATTTTGTACGGGCTCGCGCGCTCGCCGGTCGGTCCCCTGGTCGCCGGTGGCCTGCAGGAGGGGAACTCGATCCTTTATGCGCTCCTCAAGCGCGGGGCTAAGGGCGCATGGCTTCCCGACGGCCACCACGACGTCTTCCTGCACCCGACGGCCTGGGCCGGTTGGGCGGGCCTGCTGGTCACGATGATCAACCTCATTCCGGTCGGCCAGCTCGACGGCGGGCACATCGCCGCGGCGTATTTCGGCAACGGCTACAATCGCATCGCGGTGCGCCTGCATCGAATCCTGCCCCTCGGCGCGGTCGCAGGCTTTTTCTGGGTGCTGCGCCAGGTGCGGATCGAGGCCGACGGCCACTGGGATCAAGCGATCGGGGTTTCAATCGCGATCGGCGCCGCGCTGCCGTGGCTGGTCTGGTACTTGCTGATCCGGATCGTGCGGCGCGCGTCGGGCGACGTCAATCACCCGCCGGTCGACGACACCCCGCTGCCGCGGAGCCGCCGGAACCTCTTCTGGTTGATGGTCGCGGTGTTCGTGATGGTGTTCATGCCGGTTCCGTTTCGCTCGACGTTCGTGGGCGGCACCGCGCCGCCAACCCCGCCCGCCGCTGTCACCGCGAGCGCGGCCCCGCGATGAAAATTCCGTCGTTCGAGATGCCGCTGGACGAGATCCGCGCCAGCCTCGAGAAGCTGCGCCGGCCGCTCAGCGTGGCGATCCTGCGCGCGCGAAACCCGTTCAACGTGGGCGCCATCATTCGAGTCGCGCATTCGTTTTTGGTGCGCGAGATCCTGCTGGTCGGCACGGCGCCTTACTATGAGCGGGCAGCGATGGGGATGGATCGCTACGAGAACATCGTCGCCCTCGCGACCGAAGCCGATCTCATCGCGCGCGTCCGCGCCGCCGGCCGCCAATTGATCGTTTTCGAGAAGGACGTCGCGCGCGTCGATCTGTGGCACGCCGACCTGCCGGAAGACTGCGTCATGCTGTTCGGCAGCGAGACGACCGGCGTTTCCGAGGAGATCGTCGCGGCCGCCGATCTGGTGGTCGGGATCCCGATGTACGGCATCAACCATTCGTTCCCGGTCACCGTAGCCGCCGGCATCGCCATGGCCGAGTGGACCCGACGCCACTACGCGAGCTAGGTACGGTGGTCCCGCTCCTCGATGAACTATTGGATCCCACGCGAGAATGAGGCGCGCGCCACCAGCGCCAGCGTCTCGACGTGGGGCGTGTGCGGGAGCATGTCGAACGGGGTGACCGATCCGGTTTGGTACCCGCGCGCGGCGAGCCAAGTAAGATCGCGGGCCAGCGTTCCGGGATCGCAGGAGAGGTAGGCGATGGTGCGCGGGGCGAGACGGGCCACTTCGGCAAGCACCGCGGTCGGGCAGCCCTTGCGCGGCGGGTTCAGGACGACGACGTCGGCACGATCGACGGTGGCGAGGGCGCGGGCGGCGTCGCTGGCGACGAAGCGCGCGTTGGTGATTCCATTCAGCTCGGCGGAGGCGGAAGCGTCCGCGACCGCGCCGGCGTGTGACTCGATGCCGATGACCTCGGCCGCGTCGCGCGCAAGTGTGAGCGCGATGGCGCCGACTCCGGAGTAGGCGTCGACGACCCGGTCGCCGGCGTTGATCCCCAGGCCGCTCGCGATGGCCGCGTACGCCAAACCGGCGACCTCGCGGTTGGTCTGGAAGAACGCGCGCGGGGACAATCGAAGCCGCAGGGCGTGCTCGCCGACATCGATTCGATCTTCGATCGCATCAATCCCAGCGAGGATCCGGTCCTGGTCGCCGGGATCGTCTTGGCTGTCGTGGGCGAAGATCGCGTTTCCCCGAGCGCGATTTTGGTGTTCGACGACGCCAAGCACCTCCGGGCGGTCGGCGCGGAACGCGCGCGCCAGCGCCTCACCGCCCTGCAGCGGCCGCGCGACCACCCAGACGGCCAGCACCTGGCCGTAGCGGTTGGAGCGCAGGACGACGTGGCGCAGATCGCCGGTTGACGTCCGCTCGTCGTAGGGACTTACCCCCGCCTGGTCGAAGAGCGAGCGCAAGGCGGTGGCGGTGTCGTCGTGGGGCGCCTCGGCGATCCGACAGCCGGCGAGATCGACGACTTCGTGCGATCGGGGCGCGTAGGCGCCGAAGATCAACCTTCCGTCGAGCCGAGCCGCGACCAACTTCGATTTGTTGCGGTACCCGAGCGAGCGCGGCGAGGCGACGCAGGCCGCCACAGCAAGAGGTACCGGCGACGGGTCCGCGCCCGGCAGCTTCCCGAGCGGCAGGTCAGCGAGCGCGTGGGCGACCCGACGCCGCTTCCAGTCGAGCTGTGCGTCATACGCCAGGTGCTGGAGCACGCAGCCGCCGCAGGCGCCGAAGGCGCGGCAGGCCGGCGCACGGCGATCCGCCGACGCGGTCTCGATCGCTTCGAGCTCGGCCCACGCGTCCGAGGTGTGGCGCGAAACATGCGCGACCGTCGCGGTGACCCGCTCGCCCGGAAGAGCGCCCGCCACGTGGACGCGGGGTGGCGCGGTGACGCAGGCCCCCTGGTCGTCGAGATCGGCGCAGGTCACCGCGATCCGTTCGCCGGGACGCATCTGCGTTCTTAGCGCGCGGGTCCGGCGCCGATCGCCGCCGCCAGCTTTGGCAGCGAGATCTCGGTGCGGTACGCCGTCGCGCGGTGGCCGTCGTCGAACTCTTCGTGCTCGCAGGCAACGCCGAGGGCGCGCAGCCGCCGCACCAAGATCCGCGCGCCCAGATCCAGGTTGTGCTCGTCCCGCGTTCCGGCGTCGACGAACACCAGCTTCATCCCGCGCAGGGCCTCGGCACGCTGGGCTGCCATCTCCACGGGGTCCCAGGCTTTCCAGCGCTGCCAGACTGCCCAGTCGATTTCGCCCGTGTCGATATCGAACGGCAAGGCCACCCCGTGCGGGCGGTCCAGGTCCGGCGAGTACGCCCCGGCTAACGCCAGGATCATCATGGTCGTGAAGTCGTCGCCGCTCTTTTGCTCGCGGGCCTCGAACTGGGCGATGAATCCGTCGAGGCCCCCCCGGCGCCGCAGCGTGCGCGCGGCGATCGCCAGATCGGGGAGAACCGACAGCTCGAAATACATGTCACCCGCGTGGCTGGCGACGGCTGCGAACAGATCCGGATTGCGCATCGCGAGCGTCAGCGCGCCGAATCCGCCCGAAGACTTGCCGCCGATGGCGCGTGTCGCGCGCGTGCCGATCGTTCTCAGGCGTGCGTCGACAGCCGGCAGCACTTCACGCAGGAGGTGCGTTTCGTAAAGACCGACCGCCGGGGAGTCCAGGTATTGGGCGCCGCCCCACCGCGTGAAGCAGTCCGGCGCCACGACGATCGCCTCGCCCATGCGGCCGCTTCCGACGAGGCGATCGAGGCGCGTGCCGAGGCCCGGCTGCCAGGGGCTTCCCGAAAACAGCATCTGGCCGGTCCCGGCATAGCCGGCCAGCCAGTAGACGACCGGATAGCGGCGCGCAGGCGCGCGGTCGTAAGACGGCGGCAGCCAGATCGCAATCTGCCGCGCGGTCGGATCGCCGAGCGGATTGCCCGCGAGCGCGCGGCTTTCGATGGTTTCGATCACGACCGACATCGCGCGGCTAGTGTGGCATAGTTGCGCGCGCCGTGAGCCGCCTTCGATTCCTGGCCGCGCTCGCCGTGCTTGCGCCGATCGGGCATCCCGGGTCGTCGCACGCCGCCGAACCGGCCAAGGCGGCGTTCGCCCCGACGGCCTCCGTCGCCGCGCCCAAGCTGGACGTCAAGAGCTGGACGTTGGCGAACGGCCTCCAGGTCCTGTTCCTCGCCGACCACAAGGCACCGATCGCGACGGTGCAGGTTTTCTATCACGTCGGATCGAAGGACGAGCACATCGGTATCCGCGGTGTCGCACACATGTTCGAGCACATGATGTTCAAAGGCTCGGCGCACGTCCCGCCCGAGGAACACGCGCGCCTGCTGAAGGAGGTGGGCGGCCAGGTCAACGCCTACACCACCGAGGATCTCACCGCCTACCACGACACCGTCCCCCCTTCGTACGTCGGTTTCGCGCTGCAGCTGGAGGCCGAACGCATGCGCCAGCTGAAGCTGTTTCCCGCCACGATCAATTCCGAACGAAAAGTGGTGGAGGAGGAGAAGCGCTTGCGCGTCGACAACGATCCGGTCGGCAAAGCGATCGAGCGCTTTCGCGCGCTCGCTTACACCCGGCACCCGTACAACTGGACGGCGATCGGCACCATCGAGGATCTCGACAAGGTGACCCCCGCCGACTGTCAGCGTTTCTACGACGCTTACTACCAGCCGAACAACGCGACCTTGATCGTGGTTGGCGATCTGGACGAGGCGGCTCTGCGAAAGTTGGTCGACCAGCACTTCGGGCCGATCGCCCGCGGTCCCGATCGAGCGCGCGTCTATCCCGTCGAGCCGCCGCAGACCGCCACTCGAACGGCGACGCTGCGGATCGAGGTTCAGATTCCGGTGGTGGTCGGTGGCTATCACATCCCGCCGGCCGCCGCTCCGGATCTGCCGGCGCTGGAGGTGCTGGCATCCGTTCTGTCGGGCGGTGAGTCGTCGCGGCTCAATCAACGCCTGGTCCGTCACGACCACCTGGCGATCGCGGCCGGCGGGATCACGGAGGCGCTCGAAGATCCGGGCCTCTTCATTGTCTACGCCGGATACCTGCCCGATCGCGACGGAGGCCGCGTCGACGCGGCGCTCTCCGAGGAGATCGCGCGGGTGCGCAACGAGCCGATCGCGCGCGACGAGCTCGACAAGGCCAAGAACCAGCTCGCCGCCGGGTTCGTGTTCGGCCTGCAGACCGTCGATGGGGTCGCGCAGGAGCTCGGGCGCGCCCAGTACGTCGAGGGGAACTGGCACCGGTTCGTCGAGGGTGCGACGCGATATCTGGCCGTGACCGCTGCTGACGTTCAGCGCGTCGCGCGCAGGTACTTGGTCGATGCCAACCTCACGCGGGTGACGTTGGCGCCGCCGGTGCCGGCCGCTCCGCCCAACCCAGGCGGTCCTGGGCCAAAGACGGAGCAGAAATGACCCCCTTCCGTTGTTTCGTTGCGCTCGCGCTCAGCCCGGCGCTGGCCTGCGCGGGGAGCGCGCCAAAGAGTGGGCCCGTCCACGCCGGATCGATCGACGTTCAATACGAAAACAACCCCACGGCCTCGGCGGGTGCGGCAAACGCAGCCGCGGCGAGCTTTTGGACCGGCCGCAAGGATCTCATCTCGGCGCCACCGCCGCCCAAGCCGGCGGCGCTGGCCTTGCCCAAGATCGATCGCTTCGCGCTTCCGAACGGGCTCGACGTGGTCGTCGTCGCCCGCAAGGATTTGCCGCTCGTCAGCTTTGGGATCGCGCTGCAGGCGGGCGGCTACGACGAAGATCGCGACACCCTCGGCGTCTCGGACTTCGTCGCGGCCATGCTCCGGCGCGGGACGAAAGGCCGCAGCGCGGACGACATCTCGCGCGCGATCGATTTCGTGGGTGGGACGCTCGACGCGCAGGCGACCAACGAGGGAACGACCGCAAGCTGCTCTGCGCTCTCGAAGGACACCGGCCTGTGCCTCGATTTGCTGGCCGACATCCTGCTCCATCCGTCGTTTCCCGAGAGCGAGATGACCGACGTGCGGGACCAGATGCTGGCTGCGCTCGCGTCACGCTACGACAACCCCTCCGAGCTGGCGGCGGCGCACTTTGACAACCAGCTCTTCGGCGAAAAGCACCCGGACGGGTGGGTGCTGACGCCGGAGGGGGTCCGCAAGATCGGTCGTCCCCAGCTGGAGAAGTTCTGGAAGACGTTCTACCGGCCGAACCGCGCCATCCTGGCGGTGGCCGGCGATGTCGACGTGGCGCGCCTCCGCCCGCAGATCGAGAAGGCCTTTCGGGGCTGGACCCGCTCGGAGGTCGCCGCCCGCCCGGCATGGAAGATCCCGGCGCTGGAAGGGACGCGCATCCTGCTGGTCGATCGGCCCGATCTGACCCAGGCGACGCTCCTGCTCGGCCACGCCGGGATCAAGCACGCCGATCCGCGCTGGTACGCGGTGACGCTGATGAACTACGTGCTGGGCGGCTCGGACTTTGCGTCGCGCCTCATGACGGAGGTGCGCTCGAAGCGGGGTCTGACCTACGGCATCAGCTCCTCGTTCGGCGCGTCCTTGTACGAAGGCGCTTTCCGGGTCAGCGCCGCCACCAAGAACGAGACTGTTTGGGAGGCGCTGCTGGCGACGGTGAACGAGATTCGCCAGATGAAGGCCGGCGGGCCCACGACGGTCGAGCTGGACAAGGCCAAGGGCTACTACGCCGGAAGTTACCCGTTCAGCTTGCAGACCGCCGCGGGTGTCGCGGGGGCTCTGGTGGCCGCGGAGCTGCACGCGCTGGGCGTCGCCTACGTGCGGGATCTGCCGTTGCGCCTGGCCGCCATCGATGAGGCGCAGGCCAAGGCCGCGGCGCGCGACACCTTGAGCCCCGACACCCTCCTGGTCGTCATCGTCGGCAAAGGGGACATCATCGAGCCCCAGCTCGCTGCGACGGGCATCAAATACGAGCGAATCAATTTCAAGGCGCCGATCGGCGCCGCGGCGCGGGCCGCCGGGCCGAAGCCTTAGGTCTTCCTGGGCGCGTCTGGCGTACCCGATCTCAGCGCAAACGCGCGGCCCAAGAAGGCGAGCAGGTAGCCAGCGAGCACGTCCGCGATGAAGTGCTGCTTGGTGGTCAGCGTCGAGATCGCCAGCATGGTGGCCATGACCAGCGCGACGCGGCCCAGGATCGGCCGATCCTTGATCAGCAGCAACGACAGCATGGTCGTGTGCGCCACGTGCAGCGAAGGGAAGACGTTGCCGGGCGGATCGATGTGCTGAACCGAGGCCAGGAAGGCGCTCGACAGATCGGCGTAGGGGGGATGGAGCACGGTGCGCGGATACTCCGCGTGCACGAGCAGGTGTCCCAGCGCGCCAATGAACATCACCATCAGCACCGCCCGGACCGTACGGTCGAACAGCCAGCGGCGCCGGAAGCCCCCGATCGCGATGAGGAAGGTGCCCGCGTAAAACGGCAGGTAGCACCAAGCGGTCCAGGGCCAAAACGGGAGCGCATCGTCGAGACGCGTGCGCAGCAGCTCCGTGGAGCGCTCGAGATGCGCGTGCCCGATGCCGAAATAGACGGCCGACTGGAGGAGCGCCAAGGAGAGTCCAACCGTCCACCGGTAGGCGGGGGTGGCGAGCTTCGCGTCACCTTCGTGCGGTGCGGTCATCGAGGCGCATCATAAGGCCACGACCGCAAATTTCAGGTAGTCGCCTTCGGGAAACTGGGAGATCACCGGGTGATCGACGGCGGCGCCGCGGACTTCGCGCAGATCGGCGTGGCGGCCGGCCTCGCGAACCCCGTCGCGGACGGTGGCGAGGAAGGCGTCACGACCGACGTGGCTGGAGCAGGAGGCCGCGCAGAGGATTCCTTCGGGCGCCGCCACCGCGGCACACAGCCGGTGGAGGCGCCGGTAGGCGGCAAGGCCGGTCGAAAGCGCGCGACGGTTCTGCGCGAAGCTGGGCGGGTCGGAGACGATCAAGTCGAACCGCTCGCCGGCCGCGGCCGCGCGCGCGAGGAACGCGAACGCGTCCTCGGCGGCGAAGCGCGCGCGCTCGGCTGGCAGACCGTTGCGCGCGAAGTTCCGGCGTGCAGCGGCGATCGCCCCCGCTGCGATGTCGACCGTGACGGTCTCGTGGGCGCCGCCGGCGGCGGCGTAGATCGAAAACCCGCCGGTGTACCCGAAGAGGTTCAGCACTCGCCGCCCCTTGGCGAGTGTCCGCACCGAGGCGCGGTTTTCGCGCTGGTCGAGAAACAAGCCGCCTTTTTGACCGCGCAGGAGATCGACGCCGAAGCGCAAGCCCTGCTCGCGAATCTCGATCTCACCTTCGGGCGTCGCGCCTAGGACGCTCACGGCGCCGGCCGAGAGCATCTCTTGCCCGATGCTCGCCTGGCGCGCGCGGCGCTCGACGACGGTGTCAACGGCGAGGCCCATCTGGCGGGAGACGTCGCGCAGGTGTTCGGGCAGATCGCGGTAGAAGGCGCGAGCCCCGGCGCCGTCGTAGCGGACGCTGAGCGACGCACCGTAGACGTCGACGTGGATGCCGGGCAATCGGTCCGCTTCACCGTGAATCCAGCGAAAGGCGTTGGTTTCGTTCCGGTCGATCGATTCCGAACGGCGTACGAGCGCATCGCCGATGCGCCGGCCGATCTCGGCCGGGAGATCCGCCTGGCGCACGTCGCCGAGAACGCGCACCGCGATCGGCGAATCGGCATCCCAGAAGCCACAGGCGAGCGGGCGATCGTTTGCGTCGACGACCAGCACCACCGTTCCATCGCGAAGCGGCGGTGTCTCCGCGAGCGCGTCGCGATAGATCCAGGGATGGCCGCCGCGGATGGCGCGCCCGAGGCGCTTGCGCAGCGTGACCCGCGCCAGCTTCACGGCCGATTCATCTAGGCGGTCGATCGGCGATAGGAGCGTCGGCGACCGCGACCGGACGGGCGAGGCTGGAGGCTGCCTTGGCGGCGGCCAACACCCGCGGGCCCGTCGGGAACACCACGTCGATCTTGCCGGCACCCGGCGAGCCCGCGACGACACCTACGCCGAAGCTCGGGTGCGCGATCCGCTCGCCCGGAGCATAGCTCGCGCCCGCGGCGTAGGGGCGTACCGGTTTCGTGGGGTCGAACGCCGGCACGGAGAGCACGGGCGAGGGCTTTCGTGATCGTGAGCCGGAGCGCCCGGAAGCGGGTCCACGCGCCGCGCGCGCCGGGCGGGCAATGTCGGCGGCCTCTTCCTCCTCGTTCCGGTAGCGATGGTTTCCGCCGCAGCGCTTGCAGACGACCTTCGCAATTCGCTCGCCCATCTTGGCCATCACCACGTGCCAGACCTGGCCACACCGACCGCAAAGCGCTTCGATGTCCTGCCCCACCCCCGGTGTCGTCGCCATGGACGTTAACTTAGCGCGCTAGACCTCCGCTGGGTCGCGATATTCACCGAACACATCGCGAAAGATCTGACAGATTTCGCCCAGCGTCGCATCCCGGCGCGCAGCATCGAGCACCGCCGCCATGAGGTTGCCGTCGCTCTCCGACGCCCGGCGAACCGCGGCGAGGCCTTCGCGCACGGCCACGGGGTCGCGTCGAGCACGCAGCTTCTGGATCTCCGCCAGCTGTAGGCGTTCGGGCGTGTCGTCGATTTTCAAGGTGGGGATGGACGCCGTCTGCGGCGTGGCATGCCGGTTGACGCCGACCACCGCACGCTCGCCGCAGTCGATCTGACGCTGGGTCCGGTACGCCGAGGCCGCGATCTCACGCTGCGGCCACCCCGCCTCGACGGCGGCCACGATCCCGCCCATGTCGTCGATGGTGCGGAGTATCTGACCCGCGGCCTCTTCCATGCGGTCGGTGAGCGCTTCGACGTAGTAGCTGCCCCCCAACGGATCGGCGACCGCCGGGATGCCCGACTCCTCGGCGATGATCTGCTGGGTGCGCAGGGCCAGGGCCGCCGATTCCTCGGTCGGCAGCGCGTAGGTCTCGTCGTAGCTGTTGGTGTGCAGCGACTGCGTTCCGCCCAGCACCGCCGCCAGCGCCTGGAGGGTGGTGCGGACGACGTTGTTGAGCGGCTGCTGCGCAACCAGGGAGACCCCGGCGGTCTGCGCGTGCGCGCGCAGCATCCAGGCGCGTGGGTTCTTGGCCCCGAATCGCTCGCGCATGATCCGCGCCCACATCCGTCGCGCCGCCCGCAGTTTGGCAATCTCCTCGAAGAAGTCGTTGTGGACGTCCCAGAAGAACGAAAGACGCGGTGCGAACACGTCGACGTCGAGCCCGGCCTGCCGGCCAAGCTCCACGTATCCGATGCCGTCGGCGAGCGTGAACGCCAGCTCCTGCACCGCCGTCGCGCCCGCCTCGCGGATGTGGTAACCGCTCACGCTGATGGTGTTCCAGAGCGGCATGCGTTTGGTGCAATAGACGAGCATGTCCCGGACGATGCGCAGGTGCGGCCGGACGCCGCAGATCCACTCCTTCTGCGCAATGAACTCCTTGAGCATGTCGTTCTGGATCGTGCCGCCGAGCGCCTCGGGCGGAATCCCGCGCCGCTCCGCCGCCACCACGTAGAACGCGAGGAGGGCCACCGCGGGCGCGTTGATGGTCATCGAGGTGGTCACCTCGGCGAGCGGAATGTCTGCGAAGAGGCGCTCCATGTCGGCCACCGAAGCGACCGAGACCCCTTCGCGCCCGACCTCGCCGGCCGAGCGCGGATCGTCGGGGTCGAGCCCCATCAGCGTCGGCATGTCGAACGCCGTCGAGAGCCCCGTCTGCCCCTGCGCGAGCAGGAACGAAAACCGCCGGTTGGTGTCCTCGGGCGTGCCGAACCCCGAGAACATGCGCATCGTCCAGAGCTTTCCGCGGTACATGCTCGCGTGCGGACCGCGCGTGAACGGGTAGCTGCCCGGCGCACCGAGCTGGCTCTCTGCGGTCCAGGCGAATCCGAGGTCCGCCGGTCCGTAGACGCTCTCGAGCGGGATGCCCGACAGCGACTCGACCTTCTTGGTGGAATCCGACATCGAGGTCGGAGAGTCTACCTGCGATCGCCGCCGACGCGGCGCCGCGCTCACGCCCGCGCGGTGGTCTCGGAGGCCGTCGTTGGGGCTTCTGGGCCGGCGACGACGACCGGCATGGCCTCGAGGGTCAGCTCCAGTGCCTCGTCGATCTTCTTGACGAACTTCATCTCCAGCTCTCGGGTGACGGTCTCGGGGATATCGATGATGTCTTTTCGATTTCGCTCGGGAAGGACCACCCGCTTGATCCCGGCGCGATGGGCCGCCAGCACCTTTTCTTTGATTCCCCCGACCGGCAGCACGGTGCCGCGTAGGGTGATCTCACCGGTCATCGCGACGTCACCGCGCACGCGCCGCCCGGTCAGGAGCGACACCAGCGCGACCGTGATCGCGACGCCCGCCGACGGGCCGTCCTTCGAAACGGCGCCCTGCGGGACGTGCAGGTGGATGTCCGTCTTCTCGAAATCGGTCGTGATGCCCAGATCCTCGACGTGCGTGCGCACCCAGGAGAGCCCTGCGCGCGCAGATTCCTTCATGACGTCGCCGAGCTGGCCGGTCAGTATCAGGACGCCCTTGCCGGACATCGCCGACACCTCGATGAAGAGGATGTCTCCGCCGGTCGGCGTCCAGGCGAGGCCGGTCGCAACGCCGGGGATCTCGGTCCGCTCCGCCGCCTCGGAGTAGTACTTCTGTGCGCCCAAGGTCTCGGCGATGCTGGCCGGCGAGATACTGGGGTCGTACGGCAGATTCTCGGCGACCTTGACCGCGACAGCGCGGATGACACCCGCGATCTCGCGCTCCAGGTTGCGAACGCCCGCCTCACGCGTGTATTGCTCGATGATGGTGGTGAGCACTTCGCCCGAGAGCTGAATCTTCTGGTCGTCGAGCCCATGCTCCGCGACCTGCTTGGGCACCAGATGGCGTTTGGCGATCTCCAGCTTCTCCTCGCGCGTGTAGCCCGGGATCTCTAGGACCTCCATGCGGTCGAGCAGCGCCGGAGGAATCGGATCGAGGATGTTCGCTGTCGCGATGAAGATGACGTCGCTCAGATCGAAGTTCACCTCCAGATAGTGATCGGAGAAGGTCGAGTTCTGCTCGGGATCGAGCACCTCCAGCAGCGCAGCGGAGGGATCGCCGCGGAAGTCGGCGCCGAGCTTGTCGATCTCGTCGAGCATGAAGACCGGGTTCCGAGTGCCGACCCGCCGCATTCCCTGGATCACGCGGCCAGGGAGCGCCCCGATGTAGGTCCGGCGGTGGCCGCGGACCTCTGCCTCGTCGCGCACGCCGCCGAGCGAGACGCGGATGAACTCACGTCCGAGCGAGCGGGCGATCGACTTGCCGAGAGACGTCTTGCCGACACCGGGCGGTCCGGCCAGGCAGAGAATCGGCCCCTTCTTGCCCGGCGCGAGCTTGCGCACCGCGAGATATTCGAGGATCCGCTTCTTCACCTTCTTGAGGTCGTAGTGGTCGGCGTCGAGGATCTCGCGCGCCTGGTCGAGGTCCAGCCGGTCCTGCGTCCGCTTGGACCAGGGCAGCTCGACCAGCCATTCGAGGTAGGTGCGCTGAACCGTGTACTCCGCCGAGGACTGCGCCATCTGCTTGAGGCGATCGAGCTGCTTGCGCGCGGTCTTCTCGACGTCGGCCGGCATCTCGGCCGCCTTGATCTTTTCCTCGAACGCGTCCAGGTCGCTCGCATCTTCACCTTCGCCGAGCTCGTCCTGAATCGCCTTTAGCTTCTGGCGCAGCACGGCCTCGCGCTGGTGCTTGCTGAACTCTTCGCGTACCTGCGAATCGATCTTCTGCTTGACCTTGATGAGCTCGACCTTGCGCTGAAGGAGGACCAGCAGGCGCCGCAGGCGCTCCGCGACGTCTGCCTCGACCAGCAACGACGCCCGCTCTTCCGGAGACAGATCGACCGTCGCCGCGACGATGTCGCCGAGGCGCCCCGGCTCCTTGTGCTGGTCGAGCACCTGTACGGTCTCGTCGGGGATGTCGGGCGAGATTGCGATGAGCTGCTTGGAGACGTCGTAGACCGCCATCCCGAGGCCGTCGATCTCGATGGGATCCTTCCGGATCTCCACCAACGGCTCGTAGGTCGCGAGCAGATAGGGCTTCTCTTGGGTGAACCCGGTCACCCGGCGGCGCTCGGTTCCGCGCAGCACCGCGGTCACGCGGTTCTCGGCCGCTTTGACGATGCGGACCACTTCGCCCTCGACGCAGGTCGTGTACAGATCGGCGCCGGCGGGCTCCTCGATATCGGCGTCCTTCTGCGTGCCGACCAGGACGCGTGCGCCTTTGCCGCCAAGCGCCTCGATCAGCCGCAGCGAGCTGGCGCGACCGATTTCCACCGGCATCACGGCGCCGGGAAACAGCACCAGGTTGCGGAGCGAGAGCAGCGGGAGAGTCTTGGGGGTGTCAGGGCTCATCGGTTTGACCTCTCTATACGATGCCGACCGGGCGAAAAAGGTATATCAGGGATCGGTCAGAATTTTCTCACGGGACCGGTTGTGGTACGGCGGGCGATTTCTTCGAACAGACGACGCGTTTCGGCGTCGTCGGGCTTGATCTTCGGCGTCACGATCTCGACGCGGCAGAATTGGTCCCCACGGGTGCCGTCGGCATTCTTGACGCCGCGGCCGCGCAAGCGCAACCGGGCGCCGCTGGAGGTGCTCGGCGGGACCGTGACCGTGACCGGGCCCTCCACGGTCGGGACTTCCATCTTCGCGCCAAGCGCCGCCTCGGTCATGGTGACCGGCAGCGCGAGCTCGATGTCAGCGTCCTGGCGGTGCAGGTGCGGATCCGGCCGAACTTCGATTTCGAGATAGAGATCGCCCGGGGCACCGCCGCGGCCGGGCGCCGGGGCGCCCTGGCCCGGGAGGCGCAGCCGGCCACCGCTCTCGACGCCCGCCGGAACGCTGACCTCGACGGTCCCACCGCTCCCGGTCCGCACCGTGCGCTTGGCGCCGAGCACCGACTCGGTGAACGACACCTCCAGACGTCCGCCGATGTCCGCGCCCCGGGCCGGTCGTGTCCGCGCGCGCGCCCACGGATTCTGGTTTTGGGCCCCTGCGCCGCCGAATAGGCTCGCGAAGATATCGTTCATGTCGAAATCGCCGCCCACCTCGACGCCTCCGGCCGTGGTGCGAGCGCGACCGCCGAACGTCCGCGCGAACGCCTCCGCGTCGAAACCCTCCGGCATGCCGTCGGATCGGACCGGCGCGTGTTTGAGGCGATCGTATTCCCTGCGCTTCTGCGGGTCGCCGATCACGGCGTAGGCTTCGTTGATCTCCTTGAAGCGTTCGGTCTTTTTCTTGTCGTCGCCCGTGACGTCGGGGTGAAGGTCCTTGGCCAGCTTCCGGTAGGCCTTCTTGATGGTCGCCTCATCCGCGGTCTCGGCAACACCCAAGGTCTTGTAGAGATCTTTCATCGCCGGGGGTTCACGCCATCATGACATGACTGCGACGCGCGGCGGTGGTTTGAGGCTGAAGGTCAGCTCGTCCGCGCCGGCCGGCCGATCGGCGACGATGGTGTCGCCGGGGTGAAGCTCGCCGGCGAGGACCCGCTTGGCCAGCGGATCTTGCACGTAGTGGACAAGCGCGCGTTTGAGCGGGCGCGCGCCGTACTGCGGGTCATATCCCTGGTCGGCCAGGAAGGTTCGCGCCTCGGGCGAAAGCTCCAGGTCCAGATCGCGCTCGCGCAGCAGCTTCCGGAGGCGCCCGAGCTGGAGGTCGACGATGCGATCGATCTCGTTCCGTCCGAGCGAGTGAAAGATGACGATGTCGTCGATCCGGTTCAGGAACTCCGGCCGGAACGAGCGCCGCAGCTCGTCCATGACTTTGCCGCGGGCGCCCAGATCGGTCCAATCGGTGAGGTGCTGGCTGCCCAGGTTGGACGTCATGATGACGACCGTGTTGCGAAAATCGACGGTGCGTCCCTGCCCGTCGGTGAGCCGTCCGTCGTCGAGCAGCTGCAGGAGCGCGTTGAACACGTCCGGGTGCGCCTTTTCGATTTCGTCGAAGAGGATCACCGAATAAGGGCGCCGCCGGACCGCTTCGGTGAGCTGCCCGCCCTGGTCGTAGCCGACATAGCCGGGCGGGGCGCCGATGAGGCGCGAGACCGCGTGCTTCTCCATGTACTCGGACATGTCGATGCGGACCAGGTGCGCCTCGTCGTCGAACAGGAAATCGGCCAGCGCCCGCGCCAGCTCGGTCTTTCCGACGCCGGTCGGGCCGAGGAAAATGAACGATCCAATCGGGCGGTTCGGGTCCTGAAGCCCGGCGCGCGAGCGGCGTACCGCGTTCGCCACGGCCGCCACCGCCTCGTCCTGGCCGACGACGCGCGCGTGGAGGCGCTCTTCCAGGTGCAGAAGGCGCGCCTGCTCGCCTTCCAGCATCTTGTCGATCGGGATACCGGTCCATTTTGACACCACGGAGGCCACGTCTTCTTCGGTGACCTCTTCGCGCAGGAACGAGCCGTGCTTCTGCGCCTCTTTGAGCTCTGCGGATTTTGCCAGCGTCGCCTTCTCCAACTCGGGGACGCGGCCGAAGCGCAGCTCCGCCGCGCGGTTGAGATCGCCGCGCCGTTGCGCCAGCTCCGCCTCGGTCTTGGCAGTCTCGGTTTCTTCCTTGAACTTGCGCAGGGACCCGATGAGGCTCTTTTCGTGCTGCCAGACGCTCTTCATCTGATCGGCGCGCTCGCGCAGCTCCGCGATCTCCGCAACGACGGCTCCGAGGCGTTTGGCTGAGGCTTCGTCCTTTTCCTTGCCGAGAGCCTGTTCCTCGATCGCCAGCGACGTGAGGCGCCGTTCGATTTGATCGATCGGATCGGGGCGCGAGTCGATCTGCATCTTGAGGCGGCTCGCCGCTTCGTCGACGAGGTCGATGGCCTTGTCGGGAAGTTGCCGGCCGGAGATGTAGCGGTGCGACAGCCGCGCCGCCGCCACCAGAGCCGCGTCGCGGATCCGGATGCCGTGATGAACCTCGTAGCGCTCCTTGAGCCCCCGCAGGATCGCGACCGTGTCCTCGAGCGACGGCTCGCCGACATAGACCGGCTGAAAACGCCGTTCGAGCGCCTTGTCCTTCTCGATGTACTTCCGGTATTCGTCGAGCGTGGTTGCGCCGATGCAACGCAGATCGCCTCGCGCCAGCGCGGGCTTGAGCATGTTGGCCGCGTCGACGGCGCCCTCCGCGCCGCCCGCGCCGACCAGCGTGTGCAGCTCGTCGATGAACAGGATGACGCCGCCCGCGGCCGCCTCGATCTCCCTGAGGACGGCCTTGAGGCGGTCCTCGAACTCGCCGCGGTATTTGGTCCCCGCGATGAGCGCGCCGAGGTCGAGCGCCAAAATCCGCTTGTCTCTGAGTGACTCGGGCACGTCGCCGGTGGCGACGCGCAGGGCAATCCCCTCGACAATGGCGGTCTTGCCGACCCCCGGATCGCCAATTAGCACCGGGTTGTTCTTGGTCCGGCGCGACAGCACCTGCATCGCGCGCCGGATCTCTTCGTCGCGTCCGATCACCGGATCGAGCTTGCCGCTGCGGGCCAGGTCGGTGAGATCGCGCGTGTATTTCGCGAGAGACTGGTACTTGCCCTCGGCCTCGGGGTCGGTCACCCGCTGCGTCCCCCGCACCTCGGCCAGCGCCTTCATGAAGTCGTTCTTGCGCACCCCGGCGTCTTTGAGCGCGCGGCTGGCCGCCCCGTGATCCTTGCCGAGCAGCGCAAGCAGGATGTGCTCGCTCGAAACGTACTCGTCTTTGAGCTCCTTCGATTGGCGGGTCGCATCCTCGAGGAGATCCTGCAGGCGGCGGCCGAGATAGATGTCCGCGGTCGATCCGCTCACCTGCGGTTGGGCTTCGAGTGTCTCGGCGGTGGACTTGCGGACCAGCGCCGGGTCGACGCCCAGCTTGCGCAGCAGCGCGCCGGTGACGCCATCCTGCTGGTCGAGCAGCGCGGACAGCAGGTGCTCGGGCGTCAGCTCCTGGTGGCCGCGGCTCCCCGCCAGCTCCTGCGCGGCCCGCATGGCCTCCTGCGCTTTGATGGTCAGTTTGTCGAGTCTCATGGAGTCTTTCAGAGGTAAGCACCCTGGCCTTCCCGACAAGTCCGCCGTCTGGGGTCGTCGCGGTCCGGATCGCGTGAGCGCCCGCGGGCTCGCCCGACGGTGCTTGTCGCGGGGATGAAAAGGACCCTCCCAGGGTCCTTTCTTATATGTCAGATTGCGATCGTGTCGTACTTGGTCCTGGCCCGGAAGTACCGCCCGCAGCGCTTCTCGGAGCTGGTCGGTCAGGAGCACGTGGCCCGGACGCTCTCGAACGCCATCGCCCAGAACCGGGTGCACCACGCCTTCCTGTTCACCGGGGCACGGGGGGTCGGCAAGACCAGCGCGGCCCGGATTCTGGCCAAGGCGCTCTCCTGCGAAAAGGGGCCCACGGCCGATCCCTGCGGCGTCTGCGACCTCTGCCAGGAAATCGTCGCGGGGCGGTCGGTCGACGTCATCGAGATCGATGCCGCCTCGAACACCAAGGTCGAGGAGACAAAGTCGGTCCTGGAAGGGGTGCGGTACCTCCCCGCACGCGCCCGGCGCAAGGTCTACATCATCGACGAGGTGCACATGCTGTCGGCGCACTCGTGGAATGCCCTGCTCAAGACCCTGGAGGAGCCGCCGCCGCACGTGGTGTTCGTCTTCGCGACCACCGAGGCGCACAAGATTCCGGCCACGATCCTCTCGCGCTGTCAGCGCTTCGATTTCAAGCTGATCTCGACGGCCCGCCTGGCGACGCACCTCGAGGGAATCCTGGGCGCGGAGAAGATCGACGCCACCCCCGAGGCCGTGAGACTCATCGCCCGCCAGGCGGCGGGCTCGGTGCGCGACGCGCTGTCGCTCCTCGACCAGACGATCGCGTACGTCGGGTCCGAGCGGCTGACCGCCGAGGTGACGGCCGATATCCTGGGTGTCGCCGACCGCCGGCTCTTGGTGGAGCTCGCCGGCGCCGTCCTGGACCGCGCGCCCGCGTCGGCGCTGCGGCTCATCTCGCGCGCCGTCGACCGCGGCGTCGACCTGGGCGAGCTCGGCCGAGCGTTCTTGGGTTTCCTGCGCGATCTGGAGGTGGTGGCCTGCGTGGTGGGTGGGCCAGGTGGGGGCAGCGGGATCGACCTCGGCGATTTCGTCGATTCAACGCCGGAGGAGATCGACGAGGCCCGGGCGCTCGCGGCCCGGGCCGGCTCGGGTCTGCTCACCATCCTGTTCGACCGCTGGGCGCGTGCCGTCGACGAGGCGTCGCGCCTGCCGACCCCGCGGCTGCTCTACGAGATGGCGGCGATCGATCTGTGCAACGCGGAGCCGATGGTTCCGCTGGGAGATCTCCTGCAGCGTCTCGACGAGCTGGAGGGGCGCCTCCGCGGCGCCGCGCGATCGGCTCCGGCGCCGAGCGCGGGTCCACCTCCGCTGGTCGCCACGGCCCCCCAAGCTCCGAGGCCACAGGCGCCAGCCGCGACCCGGCCTCGAACCTGGGCGACGGCGGGGGCTCCTCCCCCCGCGGAGCAGAAACCGGCGCCTTTCGCAGCCGCGGCGGTCGCAGCGCAAAGACCGGCGCCCGTAGCCCAGGCATCGCCCGTAGCCCAGGCATCCGTCGTAGCGCAGCCATCAGGAGAAGGACCTGCGGAGGCGTGGCGCCGTATCCTCGCGGGCCTGGAAGCCAAGCGGCCGCGTTTGGGGGCGCTGCTGGCCCACGCCGAAGTTGCGACGATGGCGCCGGGCGCGGTCACGCTGGTCTTCCCCGACAAGTTCGCGGTCGATCAGGCCGAGAAGTCGCGCGGCGAGATAGACGCGGCGATCTCGGACGCGCTCCGCCAGCCGACCCGGGCCGTGTTTTCGGTCGGCGCTCGCGCCGAAACCGCCGTGCGCTCCGAGGTCGGCGTCGAGAACGACGCCGCAGTCGCCGATCGCAAGAGCCGCGAGCAGGAGGCCCGCCAACATCCGGTGATTCGCAGCGCCCAAGACGTTTTCGGTGCCGCGCTCAAGGAGATCAAGACGTAGATGTCGATGCCCGACCTCAAAGGTCTGCTGGAAGCGGCGCAGCGGATTCAGAGCGAGGTGGCGCGCGTGCGCGAAGAGCTCGCCCGCGACACCGTCGTCGGGGAGACGGGCGGCGGCCTCTGTCGCTGCACCGTGAACGGCAAGGGCGAGGTCTTGTCGCTGGCCATCGACGACGCCATCGTCGGCGACAAGAAGATGATCGAGGACCTCGCGGTGGGCGCGGTCAACCTTGCGCTCGGACGGGCGCGCGAGACGGCCGAAGCGGCGATGGCGCGGGTAACGGGCGGGCTGCCGCTGCCACCCGGCCTCGCCGGGGTCTGACGGAGGATGGTCGCCTCGCCCATCGCGCGGCTGGTCCAGCAGCTCGGCAAGCTGCCCGGGATCGGCGAGAAGACGGCCGCGCGGCTCGCCTTCCACATCCTGCGCGCCTCCGCGGAAGATGCGGCGGGGCTGGCCGCGGCCATCGTGGAGGTCCGACAGAAGATCCGGTTTTGCTCGATCTGCTGCGATCTGACCGAGGCCGACCCCTGCGCCATCTGCCGGGATCAGCGGCGGGACGGCGCGCTCGTCTGCGTGGTCGCGCAGCCCCAGGACGTGGTGGCCATCGAGCGTGGCGGGGGCTACCGCGGCCGGTACCACGTGCTGCATGGGCTCCTGTCCCCGCTCGACGGGGTCGGGCCGGACGATCTGCGAATCCTCGAGCTGCTCCGGCGTTGCGGCGATGGCGTCGTGCGCGAGGCCATCCTCGCCACGAGCCCCAGCGTCGAAGGGGAAGCCACGGCGGTCTACCTGGCGAAGCTTCTCCGGCCGCTCGGCGTCCGGGTCACCCGCATCGCCACCGGCGTTCCGATGGGCGGCGAGCTCGAGTACGCCGATCAGGTCACCTTGGCCCGCGCGATAGAGGGCCGGCGCGAGATGTAAAGGTGTCCGCGGTCGGCCTTGTCGGGGTACAATGCTTGAAACCCCGATTCGCGAGTGATATTCGTGGGAACCATGGGGAGCACGATGTCGACCTGCCGAGGATTACGATGAGTGGCCCCGATGTGATGTACCCCGAAGAGCAGCAGCAGATGTCGCTGGTCTGCGCGCGGCTCACGCGGGATGCCAACGCCAAGGCCGTGTTGTTGATTGGCCGCGACGGTCAACCGATCGCCGACGCGGGCGACGTCGACGAGCTGGACGTGACATCGCTGTCGTCGCTGACCGCGGGCAACGTCGCCGCGACCGGCGGAATCTCGAAGATTCTTCGCGAGAAGGATTTCTTCAGTCAGTTCCACGAGGGAGAAAAGACCCATATCCACATCACGCTGGTCGGCGGACGCGCGATCTTGGTGGTGCTGTTCGACGAGCGGTCGTCCCTGGGGCTCGTGAGGCTGCGGGTCAAGAAGTCGTCCGACGAGATGGTGCGGCTCTTCGATTCGGTCGCCAGGAAGGCCGCCGCCAAGAGCGAGCCGTCCATCCTCACCGAGATCACCGACAGCGACATCGACAACCTGTTCAATGACTGACGCGCCGGGGCCGTTGATGGCGCTGGGCTTGGCCCCGCGGAGTCGCGCATGAGTTTCATCAACTACTCGTCGCGCGAGATCAACTGCAAGCTCGTATACTACGGGCCGGGGCTGTGCGGGAAGACCACCAACCTCCACTACATCTACGCGAAGACGAGCCCCGACGCGAAGGGGAAGATGATCTCGCTCGCGACGGAGACCGAGCGAACGCTGTTCTTCGACTTCCTTCCGCTGTCGCTGGGCGAGATCCGCGGGTTCAAGACCCGGTTCCACCTCTACACGGTGCCGGGACAGGTCTTCTACGACGCCAGCCGGAAGCTGATCTTGAAAGGCGTCGACGGGGTGGTGTTCGTCGCCGATTCGCAGATCGAGCGGACGGAAGCCAACATCGAGTCGCTCGACAACCTCCGCCTCAACTTGATCGAGCAAGGGTACGACCTCAACAAGCTCCCGTACGTCGTGCAGTACAACAAGCGCGACCTCCCCAACGCCGCGCCGATGGAACAGCTGCGCGAAGTCCTGAACCCGACCAAGGCCCCGGAGTTCGAGGCTTGCGCGACCAGCGGCGCAGGCGTGTTCGATACGCTCAAGGCGGTTGCAAAGTCGGTCCTCACCGAGCTGCGCCGCGGGCAGTAGCCCGCGAGCCCACCGCCAGCGCTAGGCCCGGCGGAGGCAGGCCGAGGCGAATAGACCCGCGACGGCGGCCTGGCCGGCCAGCCAGAGCGGCTCGATCGCGTCGGGTATAAAACGAAGGTCGACGGTGTGGCCGACGGCGGCGAAGAGCAACGCGCCCGTTACGCCGAAGCCCAAGCCAGCCAGCGTGGGGCGCAGCCGGCGGACACCGTAGAGGAGCAGCGTCAACGCGACTGGAATGAGGGCACTGTAGAGCAAGGTTGCGCTCGACGGCCCGGTCGAAAGATCGGTGACGCCACCCGAGAGCACCGTGGCGACGGCGAGCGCGCGCGGCCAGGCTACGGGGGTCAGTCCCGGCAGAAGGAAGAGGCCGGACGAGCCGACCAGGAGCGCGACCGCGAACCCGAAGCCGAGTCGAGCGACCGCGATCCCCCGACGCCGCATGAGCGCCAGGCCCAGCAGCGACACCGCGAGACCGAGGCCCAGCTCGCCGGCGCCGCGGCCGTCACGCGCCTTGCGCAGCGCCGCCGCCGCGTCGACGATCCCCGCGCCGTAATGGTCGTCGACGCGTGCGCCCGCCGCGTCCCGCCCCTTCGGCCGCCGGGCCGTGCCGAGCAAGATCTCTTCGACGGCGTCCGGCCGGCGCACACCCGCGCCCATGATCAGCGCCGCCACGCCGGCCACGTGCGGCGAGGCCATCGACGTTCCCATGAACCACAGATAGTCGGTGCGCCCGATGTCGCCCGGCACGATCGTATGTTGGAGAACGCCGTCTGGTTTTCCGTCACCGTTCTGATCGACGCGCACATTGCCCCCCGGCGCGGCGATGTCGATCGCGGAACCCCAGTTCGAATAGAAGGTGGTGCTCTCGTCGAACTGCGTGGCCGCCACCGCAATGACGCCGGGGTAGCGCGCTGGATAGCTCACGCGGCCGTGCCCGTCGTTGCCGGCCGCCGCCACGATCACGACGCCCTTGTCGTGCGCGTACTTGACCGCGCTGGCGATCGCACCGACCGCGAACGTTCCGCCCAGGCTCATGTTGATGACCCCGGCGCCGTGGTCGGCCGCCCAGCGAATCGCTTGCGCGATGCCGCCCATCGATCCCGAGCCCTTGGCCGACAGCACCTTGAGCGGCATGATCGTGGCGCCGTAGGCGACGCCCGCGACGCCGATGCGGTTGTGGGTCGCTTCGGCGATGGTGCCGGCGACGTGCGTGCCGTGGCCGTGGTCGTCGGCCGCGTCGGCGCTGTTGGCGATGAAGTTGTAACCGGGGACGAACTTCGTGCCCGCGAGATCCCCGACCTTGGTGACGCCGGTGTCGATCACGGCGACCACCGTGCCGCTGCCGGTACCGCGCTTCCACGCCTCCGGGATCCCAATCTGGCGGAGGTGCCACTGATACTTGAAGCAGGGGTCGTTGGGAAAGCCGGCAGCGGTATCACCGGTGGTGGTGCCGCATTCCGCCTCCATCGATCCGGCGGTCGCGGCGGCTTCTTCGATCTGCTCGTCGGGAGGGATGGTGGCCTGCGAGTCGTAATCGACGGTCTCGACGTCGCGATTGTGGGAGAGCTTGGCCAAGGCGGCCGCGGCCTGGTCGGCGTCGTCGAAATGGATCCGGTAGAGACGGTCCTGGGCCGAGAGGTCGCCGATAGGAATTTCCGCGTAGCCGGTCGCGGCGAGGGCTTGGACCGAGATGTCGTCCCGAAAGTCGACGATGAGCTCGGTCGGGTGGAGCCCAGCGGCAAGGGCGCGCTCGGCGCTGGTCGGCGTCGGTTTTTCTACCGGTCGGGGGGCGTGAGCGCCGTGCCAGAGCATCGACGCTCCCGCGACAGCCGCCGTAAACCCGGCCCAGGGAACCCAGCCAGACATCCGCATTTTTTCATTATACGGCCAGCCAGACGCGCGCGCCGGTTCGGAGGTGATTTAAACAAGGCCCGTGATACATTGGGCGCACTTTTTGCTGAGATAAATCTCGCGCTCGCCTCTATTCCCGAAAACCCTCCGCCACGATGCGTCTGCTCGCTTGTCTCCTTGGTCTCCCGCTGCTCGCCGGCGCCGGGGTCGCGCGCGCCGACGTCGACGCTGCCGATTCGACTTCGCCGGCCACGTCGCCCGCGATCGACAAGATCGTGAAGCTGAACAAGCGAGCCGTCGACGAGTACGAGAACCTGAATTTCGAAGAGGCGCGCAAGATTCTCAAGGAAGCGCTCGCCGCCTGCGCGCAGGGCGGCCTCGACAAACATGCCGTCGCCGCGCGCTCGCACGTCCACCTGGGCGTGGTCCTCTTCGCGGGGTTCAAGCTCAAGGACCAAGCGCTGAGCGAGTTCAAGAAGGCGCTCGAGATCCAGTCGGACATCAAGCTCGACAAGACGCTGGCCAATCCCGAGATCCAGCAAGTCTTCGACGAGGCGGTCGAGGCTCAGAAGAGCCAAGGGGATACCGGGGCGAGCGCCGGCGGCGCCACGCCGCCTGCGGGCGAGCCGGTGACGCACGAGCCTGTCACCAGAGCCGAGCAGGGGAAGCCAATTCCGATCAACGTGACGATTGACCCTTCTCTTGGCGCGAAGAAGGTCGTTCTGTCATTCAACGCGGACGGGTCCGACGACTTCGGCGAGAGGCAGATGCACGAGGACTCTCCCGGAAACTGGACGGGCGACATCCCGGCCTCTGCGACCCAGGGCGCCAAGGTCGGGTACTACATCGAGGTGAACGGCGCCGATGACGAGCTGGTCGGGTCGAAGGGCTCCGCCACGGCGCCTCTCGTCGTGACGTTGCTCGGCCCCGGTGGCGCGTCGCTCGTGCCGGTCAGGAAGAAACCGGTCATTGCCCCGACAAAGCCGGAGGAGGCTGAGCCGGGCTGGCTCCTCGCGGTCGGTGTCGGGAGCGGCTTCGGGTGGACGACGGGCAACGGCGAGGCCAACGGGAACGACAGGATATCACCGGCTGGGTTCGCGCCGGCGACTCTGGTCCACATCGCGCCCGAGGTCGGCATCTTCCTGAGGCCGCAGCTTCTGTTGTCGTTACAGGTCCGTTTTCAGATCATCACCGGGACAACGCCTTACTACGGATGCGGCGGCGTTGAGTGTGCGGCGTCGAGCTATGCCCTGGCCGGATTTGGCCGTCTGCGGTGGCTCTTCGGCGAGGACAGCCTTCATCCTTTCGTGGGTGGCACGGTGGGGCTCGGAACCATCCGGCACGTGGCCAGCTTCGTCGCGCAGGCCACCTGCGGAGTCGGGAAAAATCTCACCTGCGTCGACACCGTCGAGTCCGGTCCGGTCTTCCTGGGAGGCACCGCCGGGATTCTCTACAACCTGACGCCGACGTTTGCGCTGTCGCTCGAGACAAACATCGTCGCCGGCTTCACGCACTTCACGTTCAACTTCGACGGCAACGTCGGCGTCGCCGTGGAATTCTAGGTCTTCTCCGGCTCCCAGAGCGGCTCGGGCTCGCCGTAGAGCCGGACGGCATGTCGGCTCATCACGAAGAGCGCGTCGGACAGCCGATTGACGTAAGGGATGACGGCGGCACCAATCGGCTCGGCGTCGGAGAGGCGGACGATGAGTCGCTCCGCGCGCCGGCAAACGGTGCGGGCGAGGTGAAGGTACGCCGCGACGAAACCGCCCCCCGGCAGGACGAAGCTGCGCAGCTCGGGGAGGGATGCGTTCCAGTCGTCGATTTCATGTTCGAGCGCGGCGCTGTGTCGCGCTTCGATCGCCGGTTGCGTGGGTCGGCGATCGGCGGCCAGCGTGGCCAGATCGCTGCCGAGGTTGAAGAGCTCGTTCTGCACGCGCAGCAGGACGGCGGCGAGCCGATCGGCGCCCGCCGGTGCGCCCGCCGCGCCGAGCGCCGTGCGTGCCAGCCCGATGCAGGCCGACAGCTCGTCGACGGTGCCGTAAGCCTCGATCCGGAGCGCGTCCTTGCGCACCTTCTGGCCGCCCACGAGACGGGTGTCGCCGCCGTCGCCTGCCTTGGTGTAGATCCGGTTCAGCCTGACCATGACCGCCTCATACCAGGAAGCCGCCGCCTTCTTCAAACCGACGCCTCGAGCGGTCTTGTTCGACGCGGGCTTCACGCTCACCTTTCACGACGGCGCGCGTATCGCCGGCTACGCGGCGAGGGCGGGCGTCCGCGCGGACGCCTCGGCGCTGGAGCGCGCCGAGGGCGCCTTGCGCGCCGAGCTTCGCGAAACGGAAGGTGTCACGCTGCGCACCCACGCCGACGGGGGCCACCGCTGGCACCAGCACATGTACCGGCGCCTCTTGGCGCTCGCCGGAACCCAGGGTGATTCCGATCTGCTCGACCAAGCCGCGTCCGTGATCCTGCGCGCGCATCGGGCGAGCAACGCCTGGCGCCGCGTGGGCTCCGGAGTCCCCGACGCGCTCGCGCGGCTGCGCGCCGCCGGCCTCAAGCTGGCGGTCGTGTCGAACAGCGAGGGAACGATCGAGCAGATGCTCGTCGAGACAGGCCTGCGCGACCCCTTCGACGCCGTGGTCGACTCTGCGGTCGTCGGGTTCACCAAACCGGATCCCCGCATCTTCCAGATCGCGCTCCACCGCCTCGGCGTCACGCCGGCCGAAACCATTATGGTCGGCGACTCGCCGTCCGCCGACGTAGGCGGCGCCCACGCAGCCGGGCTCCGCGCCGCCCTCGTCGATCCGCACAACCTCTACCCGTGGTGCCGGGTCCCTCACTTCAACGACGTGGCCGAATTCACGGCCACGCTGCTCGCCGCTCTTGAGGGGAACGAAGTCCCCCCCAAGACGGCAGCGTAGCGCCCTAGACCAAGGCGTCTTTGGCGGCCTTCACGGGCCGCGCCTTCAAGACCTTGCGCGCCGGCTTGGCCTTGATGGTGATCGGTTCCTTCGTGAACGGGTTGATCCCCTTGCGCTCTTTGGTCGCCGGCTTCTTGACGACGACGAACTTGGCGAAACCCGGGAGGACGAAGATCCCATTCTTCTTGAGCTCTTTATGTCCGACGCTGGCCAGTGACTCGAGGACGCCGGCGACGTCCTTGCGCGCCAGCTTTTCCTTGTGGGCTTC
>CAAGKR010123403.1_pt1 | contig 29454 bp, 21 predicted proteins | sample 2556971 | NCBI WGS metagenome assembly CAAGKR01 (sample SAMEA5207829, study PRJEB30636) | soil metagenome | biome: forest; feature: boreal; material: soil | place: USA | collected 2011-09 | depth 1 m | reverse complement strand
TAGTCTCCTGCCGATGTGTCGGCTTGACATCACGCGGCAGCTACCGCGGTATGTCAAGGTACGCCGCCATAGCCTTGACATTTAGCGCCACGCGGATCGGCGAGGCAGGCCGAGATCGCTCTGAGCAGACGAAGTACGTCGCTGAGCTGGCCGTGCTGCAGGGCCGATCTGGGGGTGAGCGCTCCGAGGTCTGAGGTCTCGGTTTGGATCCAGCGGGATAGGGCAACGAGCGACACTGGGGAGGCTTCCAGGACGGCGCGAAGCCCCGGCAGCAGACCGGACTCGGAGTCCGGATCGAACTGCCAGCGCGGGAGCCGCCATTCTCGGCCGATCTTGAGCCCGGCCAGGTCGCCTCGCTTGATAATCGCGCTTACCGCCTGAGCGCTGACACCGAGCAGAGCCGCCGCCTCCTCGCGCGTGATGCTCGTTTCGACGAGTGCTCGCCGGCGTTCGGCTCCGATCGTCGCGTTCCACGCCGCGGCCTGGGTGACGGCTTCGTAGGTCGGCTCCGGGCCGTAGATCTCGGAAGCGCGCAGTAGCTCTAAGACCGTCATGACGGTCCTCTCGGAAGCCTGCTCAAGCGCGGCGATCGCTTCGGCTCGGAGGTCAGTCGTCATGGCCGTAGCGTACGCAAACTGCGCAGTAAGCAATTTACGCAAATTAGAACTCCCGTGCCAGTGAACCTGTCACTGACCGGTCCCACGGTCCACGTCCACCCAAAACCAGCTAGAGGGAACCAGGGCCATGAAGGACCTCGAACTTCACGTACCGACCGAGGTCGGAACCCCGGACGAACGCGGCCGCGTCACCGTTGCGCTTACTCAGCCGGCCGTAAAGGTGCTGATGGCGTGGGATAGTGACCAGCAGATCAAGGCTCTGCACGAGTCGGGTCACACAGTCGTCGCGGCACTCCTCGGAGTTGCCGCCAAGACAATCGACATCAAGAACAAGTTCGGCGGGTGCTCGATCTTGGACAGCGACGACGATGAGCGACCTTCGATCGTGCGCGCATCGGCCCACCTGGACAAGGTTGTAATCGCGTTGGCCGGCCGAGAGGCCGAGATTCTCGTACTGGGCGAGCCGACCAACGGCAACTCGTCGGATGTCAGCGACGCAACCAGGTTCGCGAAGGCGTATTTCGAGGGTGGCATGGACCCGACGGCTCTCGCCGGCGGGATCGACCTCGATTACTTCAGCCCGCTGCCAACCGCCTTGGGCGAGGCGCTCTTGTCCTCGATAATCGAGACGATGACCACCGCTCGGGGCCGCGCCCGCGAGCTCGTAACTGGGCACCGCGACCAGATCGTGGCCCTCGCGCGGATCGTCTATGACGCCCGCCGGCTGTCCGACGCCGCCCTGACGGCGGCGCTTCGTGAGATCGGACTGGACCCCGATGCCGCCAAGGCCTGACCGCACCACAGACGCTCTCTCGACGGCGAGTAAGCTTCTCCGATCCTACCGAGGGCAAGGTCGCGCCAAGTCATGGGGAGATTTCGCGGAAGGAGAAGGACTTCCTGAGCCAGTTCCGGCCCGCAGATGGCATGGGTCGAAACGCCCCGACGCCCGAGGCTCGTCATCGATTGTGCTGTCCCGCCGTCGAGTCGGGGTGATCGTGCTCGGGGTGGCGCTCGCGGTCGCAGTCGTAATGCTGGCGCGCCATCTGCGGGGGCCAACGGCCACCGTCGAGCGGCTCAGCGGTTAAGGCCACCGCGTTGGTATGAGCGCCAGTTGCCGCCCAAGTCGTCCGATCCGGCGATTCTCCGAACAGGCGCGCGGATGTCGGCGATCGAGGGGTCTTGAGCGTCCGGACAACTACTCCTTCTCGAAGCCGAACTTGCGCAGGCGGAGGGTCCTGGCGTTTTCGGACACCGTGCGAATCGTCTGATCGGAGAAGCCGGTCTCGCCGCTATGGCTTGCCTCGATCTCGACCCTGACTGTCAGCGTCACGTCTGGCTGCGTTGCAAGCGGGCCGATGATCTCCTTGACGAGCTTCTCGAGTTCCGGGAAGGGCGTGCACGGATCGGCCAGTACGGCCTCACCCGAGAACCGACCAACCCCCTTCGGAGGAGGCGGTGGGGGCGGCAGGGGCTTGGGCGTCCCGTCGGGGACCAGTCCGGGCAGCGGGTCTGTGAGGACGGCACCGTCCACTATGAGGCTGGTGGACGTGATTGGCGTCTCTGCGACACGACCTGCCACGAGGCCGCGATACTCCGCGGGTTCTTCTCGCGCGGCGGCATACGCGAAGGTCTCGCTGCGCCACAGAAGGTTGCCCGCACCGTCGCGAACGGCCCCTTCGAGCACGGACTCGTCACGCAAGCGAGGCAGATACACGTACCGGGCGAACCAGGACCAAAGCTCCTTGAGGCCCACTTGACGGTTCGCGACCCAATATGTGCCTAGTTTCTGGTCGAGGGCCAGCCGCAGGTTCACCCCTCCAAACTTGACGATCAGCAACTCTTCGTTGCGAAGCTTGGCCCCGGCGCGGATCGCGAGCGGATCAACGCCCGAACTGAGCTTGACGGTACGCAGGCCAACTTTCGCGGTGCCGTCCGCTTGCTCCGGGACCAACAGCCAGATGTAGGTTTCGGCGATCCGGACGCGAGCGGTCTCATCGGCAGCATCGCGCTGGCTGCGGGCCTGGCCGCGCTGGTAGTTGTCGAGGTCGAACTTGCCGGCTTCCCCGTCCTCGCTGATCGACTTCCAGGCCAGGTACTGACCCGCGGCGTCTGTCAGCTCGGCCAGTCGGATGGAATCCGGCGCGATGAAGACGAGCATGTTCTGGTTGGTTCGGTCACCGGCTCCGCGCGACCCCAGGATCGCTGTGGCGGCCTTCATGGCGAGCGAGTCGGATGCCTTCGCATCGTGTGGATACTCCGGGCCGAGCGCGACAAGCGCGACTTCGTCTTCATCTGGCACGTCCGACCCACCCTTCGGCGACGAATGGACCCGCGCGAACGGTCCACGATCCGACAGTGCTGCCTTGACGCGCCGCTCGACTTCTACGGCGACGAGGTCGCTGCCTTTCAGCTGATCCGCCCGATCGCGCGCCAGTTGGTTCACGGACGGCTGCGTCGCGTACCAATACCGACCGCCCTGCTCGTACAGGAAGGTCGCCTGGCCTGCCAGCCTGCGGAGGGCATCGCCAAACGTGGCCGGCTGTTCGCCGGGCTGGACGGAGCCCAGCAGAATCCGCTTGTCGTCGATGCCTCGATTGGCCGCCGCGGCGAGAGGCGCAGACCCCAGGAAGACCGTCCGAGCCACCCGTCGTGCGGCTGAGTAGCGGCCGTACGTCCCCGCGTTTTCCCGGTCTAGCCGCAGCGGCAGTGACGAGACACCATCCACGTCGCTCTCGATGATTGGCGTCCAGTTGTCATCGAGGTACTGGGTGAGCTGAGGCAGGACCGCCGGATCGTCAAGCGGGATCGCAGCCGGCAGGATGAGCAGGTTCGGGTCCTGTTTCTCCCACAGGGCATGTACTACGGCCGCCATCAGCTTGAGGACGCCCCGCGTCCGCTGGAACCGCTCGAGAGTGCTCCAATCGTCGAAGAGCCGGTCGAATAGCTCGGGATGGATCGGATAGCAGCTGCGCAGGCGCTCGAGGTATGCCTTCTCCTTGGCGTGTGTTGGGAATACGCCGACATGTTGGGCGTACAACTCGGAGAAGCGCTGGACAACCTCGTCGCGGTTCTTGGCGTCGTCGGGGCCGATTGGCTCGAACAGCCGGCGGCGGACGATCTCGAACGATTCTTGGGCCGCTGCCGGCCGCCACGGTGCGTCCATCCGATGAACGACATGCTTGAGCGCCTCGAGAGCTCGCTGGCCGCCCTCGCCCCCGACCTCGATTGCTGAGGAAGGCAGAGACACGACAAGAAGCGCGCCGGGCACGTTGTCGATCGCCTGAGTGAGTTGCTGGGCGAACGAGAGTGCCGCATCGAATGTCCCGCCGGGAAGCGTGTCCTTGCCCCACTGCAGGCGGGCATAGGTGACCCACTCGTCGATGAGCACAACAACCGGCGCGTGCGCTGCCAGCAGGTCTCGCAACGCCTCAGCGCCCGGAGGAACGCCCTCACGGTCTGCCACGGCAACACGTGCGAAGCCGGCTTCGCGCCCGAGTTGCCAGGCGAGCTCGCCCCACAGCGTTCGGATCTCGGTGCCATCCACCACACGCGGGGTGACTGGCGAGTGCCACGTTCCGACAAGAGCGGCTCGCGCCACCTTCGGCAGCGAGGCAACGCCGGCCTCAACAAGAACCGCCTCCAGCCCAGGGAGATGCGCGACATCGACTGCGTTGTCGGCGAGGTGCCAGAGCGCGAGCATCGAGTGCGTCTTGCCGCCACCAAATGTCGTCTGAAGGTCAACGACGGACTCGCCACCTGAGCCCGAAAGCCGCTTGAGTGCGCCGACGAGCATCAGGCGCAGGCCCTCGGTGATGTATGTCCTCGCGAAGAACTCGCGCGGATCGACGTATTCTTTGACGCCTTCACCCCGCGCGACTTGGGCGAGGTCGGCCGCGAATTCGGCCTGTCGGTACGCGCCGGCGGCTACGTCGGGGTGTGGAACAACGACCGAGCGCCAGCCAGGCAGCCCTTTGGCGGGTTCAGCCGCGACTGGCGCGGATGCAGTAGCCCGCTCGCGGCTCTTCTGCTGCGCTTCGATCGACTCGCGCAGGACGGCCACCTTCGCGCGCATCAGGTCGTCGGTCTGCGGTGCCGCGATAGCGCGAAGAAGGCGCTCCGCCGTGTCGAAGGCTCGATACACATCGTCGGTCGAAAAGGGTTTTGCGCCGGCGTGCGCCCAGCGGTTGCGGGTCTCGCGCAGCTCGGCCACGTAGTTACGCTCCGCCACGCCGAGAGTCTTACCCAGAGTCTCCTTCCAGTGGAAGAAGACGGCGTTTAGCAGGAACTGCGGGTCGTTCGGGTCAGCCGAGGCGGTAGATCCAGTATCCATCTCACGTTTCGCCAGGACGACGGACACCCAGGCTTTGCCGTACGCCTTGGTGAACTCCTCGTCGACGACTGGTTGGAGGCCGAGCGCGAGCACGTCGAGCATCCGCCCGACCCGCTCCTTGTTCGTGACCGCCACGCGCGTTCCCCCTTACCTATTCGAGTCCGAGGCTTGGCTGTGAAGGCTCTCCCGCGCGAACCCGCTCCGCGCCGCGCAGAAGATCCGGCCATGCGACGACAAGGGCATTGTAGGCGAGGGCCTCATCGGTCCAGCCCTTTCGCTCCGCTACTTGATACAGCCGGTATGCGAGATCGCGAGCTTGCTCGCCCAGACCGCCCAACTTCGCCTGCATCTCGGCGGCCACCCCTTCGCCGCCATCCAGCAGCGCGTGGACGAGCCTCTGGGTCGCTTCCCAGGCGGGCAGCCGCGTGTCCTTTGCAGGATCCCATTCGGTGGTGTATTCGCTTCGCGCGAGGAGGCGAACCCGACCCCGACCGGCGGCAACGATCCCCGCCTCGACCAGCCCGCCGACCGACGTGACTTTCGCCCTGGCGAGGACATCGGCGACGCCATACTCGGCCTCTTTGAGGCCAAACTGCTCATACCAGGCGATCGCAAAACGCGTATCGGCATCGAACTCCCCCTCTTGCTCGGACAGAATCTCGTCGAGTGATTGGTTGATAAGCGCGAGGGCAGTCCGGATGCGCATTGGCGAACCGTCCGGATCGAGCACCTTCGAGTATCGGCTGAACACGGCCATACCCGGGCCGATGGACGCCTGGGCGAGGTCGACCGGCGCGATGTTGCCGTGTTGGAGCGTCCGGAGCGCCTCGGGCAACTCACGCTTGAGCGAGGCGACGAAGTCCTTGCGGGTGGTGATGCCGCTGTCGGCGTGGCGCGGGCGGCAAACGAGGACTACGGACGACGCGAGCGCGTTCGACCCCGTAGCACGCATGCGGTTCGCGAGTTCGCTTCGCATGGGCCAGGTGCCGACGATGGCCAGATTCGCCTCAAGCAGGCCTTCAAGCATCGCCTCCCACCCGGTTGATCCGACCTCAGATACCTGTCCATCAACTGGGAGAGATTCTGATTGCTTGAAGGCGTAGTAGACGGTAATCGGATAGTCAGGGTGACACGATTCGGAGACACGAGCGAAGGCCTGTCCTAGACCCATCATGAACGCTTGACGTGCCTCCTCTCGTCCCCCGTATCTGTGGGAGTCGGCCACGAGTTCATGCACCTTCGGTGCCGCAACCGTCGAGAAGATCTCGGGGTAGACATCCGCAAGCCCACGGCGTAGCCAGGGGTAGAAAAAGTCTGAAAGGTCCGCGTACGGCACATTGTCGAAATAGGGCGGGTCGGTCGAGACGAGCCATCCGCCTATGCCCTGATCGGCAGTCGCATCGGCCATCGACACGACTGCCGGACGACCGCTCGGGAGCTCCTGCAACGCCTCTGAGACATACGCCAGTGAGCTCACGAGGCTTCCGGAGGCGTCGCCGAGGGGGTTCCCTTCCGCGAAATCCCAACTCATGGGTAGCGCCTGCCGCCCAAAGGTGTCGCGGATCTTCATGTATCCCGTATGCAGCGTACACAAAGAGGAACCGTAGGCTGCCACCTTGTCTAGGGCGAGGGCCAAGTACACGCAGACTGCGGCTGCGTAGGCCTTCGAGTCTCGGGGCTCGTTGCTCAAGCCCTCCGATGTCTCGCCAGCCACATCTCGCGTCACCCGGTTTCGGACTTCAGCCAACAGATCAACGAGGGTGGTCAAGGTCACGAGCTGCCGGTGGGTGAAGAGGTCGGCGACCCGAGTCATCCCGTAGCGGGGGGCGGCCATGTACTGAGGGTGAGTCGATAGTTCGAGGTCAGGGATCCACGGCGGCGGGGTAGAGAGAGCAGCGTCCTTCTCTGCCGGTGGAGGCAGGCAAACTCGTCCGCTGGGCGTATCCACAATCACGCCCGTCGCAACCTGCCCCATCTGCCCAGCCCTGCCCTGAGAGCGCAGGTAGCCAAGGGGAATCGGCGACTCACACACAACACAAACTGCCCCTTGTCGGCCGACGGTGCCCGGCCTCGGCCCTCCGGAGCCATGCGCGACCTGGAAACCAACAGTCCTTGAGGACCGCTCCACGATGGGCTCAACCCACGTCTCGGAGCCCTTCTTGGTGTGGACCCAGAAGCTGTTTACGAGCGGCGTGCGAGCGCCACAGGCTGGGTTCGGGCAGACAACCGTTCGCGCCCACAGCCAAGCCATGGGTCGCCCAAAGCCACCTCCATTGTCACGAGGCAGGGGCACCTTTGGATACAGGTGACCGACGCGGCGGTCGGCCTCATCCCTTAGCCACGCTCCGTATTGCCGAACGTCCTCCGCCAGCCCAGTTGAGCCTTTCCAAGCGCCGGACGCGCCAACCCCTCGCCGTGCATCGGGATGCACCGGTGCCAACCCGCCGAACGCCTGCGGAATCTCGATCAGCGCCTTGGTGATAAGCACTGCGACAGGGTTGAGATCACTGGCATGCGCAAGAAGACCGAGGCGCTGGGCCTCAAGCGGAATGGACCCACCGCCTGCGAACGGGTCAAGGACGGGGGGCGGATTGCCGTCGGTCGACCGCAGGATCTCAGCCCGAGCCTCGCCGAGGACTAACTCATCGGTTCCGCTGTCCCATTGAACCAGTCTCTCGATGATGCCAAAGAGCCTTGCGCGCTCATCTCGCTGGGACTTCTCCGTCGGAAAGCGTTCAGGATCGGCAGATGGATCGTCGACGAGCGATGCAAACAGGACAGCGCGACACGTGGCCAACGGCTTGCGAGACCACCACAGATGCAGGGTGCTCGGATGACCGTGGCGGATGCTCTTCTCGTGCGCCGATGCGACGTTGATCGCTTCGAGCGGAAGTGCGACTTCGATGAGCTTGCGCTTGTAGGTCATCGTCCCAATCCCGGCTTGATGTGGATGTTGTTCACTTGAAGCCAGTGCTTGGGCGTCTGGCCATCGGGTGCCCACGCGCGCCCAACGCCAACCGACAGTAGCACCTCGTCCTGGTCGACCCGACGTTTCATGTGCGAGATCGCGGCCCTGTTGGGCTCACTAACGTCAACCTCGAACAGCCTAAGGTCGGTCACCGTAGTGGTCAGCAGATCACCGTCATCTCCAAGAAACGCCATGCGCACTTTGCCGTATCGATCGATCACTGGTCCGTCTTTCTGGCGTGGAGAAATGATCCCAAGAGATGCAGCGCCTTTGCCCTCATCGAGTGCCCATGTGCGGCCCTCGCGATGGAGGTCGGGGCCGAAAACTGTCCCAAGGTTCGTACACTCCGCCGCTTTCAGCATTGCCCATAGGTCCCTGTCGCCGAGCAGACCGCTGACGTCGCAGTCGGCCGCTCGGAAGAAATGATCTTCGACTTCCGGAGCTGAGGGCTGAGGAAGCATCGCAGTGAAATGCAGGATCGAACCTATCTGGATCGTCCCGCCAGGTCGATCCAGGAAGCTCAGGGGAATACGACCTCCGGTCACCGGTCGGATGTGATGTCCCGTAGCCCGGTCGAGCCCGGCAATGCAAATGTGGCCGTCGTGCATCCGCGTGAGATGAGTCACGACGACATCAACCGGCCCAACGCGCGTCACAGGTGGATCGTCTGCAATTCTGGAGCAACGGTGCGCCGAAGGTAGTCGAGGACGAGGCGGCGGTGGCAGCGCTCTGCTGTTGGCTCGCTACACAGGAGCACGGTCGGCTGAGATCCCCATTTGCCGAGATCTACCGAGCCTTCGACACGCCGCTGCGCCATCAAGTCCAGGAACTGCCTCTCGTAGTCTGGCCAGCTGATCGTGCCCTTGCGATATGCGTCGAGCATGTCGGCCGTGGGCGCAAGGTCAAGACGATGTTCATAGGCGCTGCCGACCACGCGCCGAAGGAAGAAATCGAGGTCGTCTCGCTTCGAATACCCGGCGAGCTGCGACACGTTGTGCAGCCGGACGTCTACCAGGAGTCGGATTCCCGCTCGCTCGAGCGCGCCGAAGAACTCTGCGGCCGGGCGTTTGGTGAAACCGATCGTGTAGACCTCCATGTGTCCTCCTCGCTCGTGAACATGCCGATCTGAATCCGCTCCGGGTGAATTGCGATCTCCTCGACGCGCACCTCAGGCTCTGTTTGGAGCCTTCCGTCACCCCGAAGATGCAAAACAGTTACGCCTTCATCCTCGAGGACCCGACCCACGAGCAGGCGGCGATGACAGTCGATAGGGTTCTCTTCAGAGCACATGATCGCAATCCGGTTGGTTCGAGCGCCCGTAACCAGTCGTTCGATTCCTGCCCGGAAGAAGTCCTCGCGGGCGACCCGCGCGTACACAACGTGCCCTTCCGAGTCGTAGAGGTGCGAGGCGCTCGGGCGGCCACCGAGCTGTTCTCCCATGGGAACGAATTTCAGGTCCACGGCCTGGGCACCAAGCCTCAGGTCGGGTTCGTTGAATTGCGGGACATACCGGCTATACGGGCTCGTGCGAACGTCCGCAAGAACCTCCACGCCGGCGTGAACGAGCAATTGGAGGAACTGGTCGCGTGTCACGTTCGAATGACCCACGGTGATGACAGTTAGTCTCTCGGCCTCGCTCATGCGCCCCCCTTGATCAGTTCGCCCTGAGCTAGTAGATCCTTGATCGGGTAGTTGGCAGAAGACGCGGCGCTCTCGAGGGTCTGCGTGAACGGCCGTCGTAGGTATGTCGGCCCGACTACTTCGTCTCCATTTACCCCAACGATCGCCAGATACCACTGGCTTGGCACGTTGAACGACTTGGCAACCTCGTTGCGGCTCACCGTCACTGTCGTTGCGCCCTCGATGCGACCTTTGACCTCGATGAAGCGAAGACGGTCGTTCGGCTCGCGCGACTCGATGTCCCAGCCAACCTTGTCAGCCGAGACGTCGCGCGGCGTTCGGCCGGCTCGCACCTCGGCATCCATGACGGTCATCATGGCGAGCAACTCGATTCGGCGGGTCTCGCGCGCGAACATGTCCACCTCGTGCTCAGGACGGCCGGAGACCCGATCGAGAAGCCCTTGCGGGACGACGATCGCGCCACCGACCACAACCGGTGGCAACGCGTCGATCTGAGCCTCAAGGTCGAGCTCTCGATTTCGGGCACGCAGCCGGTCGCGCAGGTCATCAGCACGGCGGCGCGCTTGGAGGCTCGGAAGCTTCACCTGCTTGCCGGCCGCTTCCTGCTGAGCAAGCTTCCAGGCTCGGCCGTCCCAATAGTTGATCTCGTAGGTGAGGCGGCTGTGGACTTCGCGCCTGGTTCGCTCGATGCGAGTCAGCGCACCCTCGCGAACCTCGGCAAGATGCGCTCTGCTGAGTGACTCGATGGCATGGTTAAGAGCCCGACCCTCGACCTCCGAGCCTGTCAGCCAAGACTCTCCGCCAATGACGGGATCGAGCAGAGCGCGCTCCTCGGGGGTGGTCGGCCTGTAGTCGAGGTAGGGCGCGGCACCAGCGCCCCTGGAGGCATTCCCCGTCAGCTCGATGAACTCGAGCCGGCGCGACACCACTGATGGTCCGCCGTTGCGGTTGGGGCGTGCATCCACGATCGAGTGTTCGAGGTAAACGAGCGCGGCGAGATCATCGGACGGATCAGCAGGGTTCACCAGCAGTGCGCCACGGCGCAAGAGATCGCGGTGGTCGGTCAGAACCAGATCAATCGTGGCCTCAAGCAGCGGATGTCCCGGACACACGAACTCGGCGAGCGGATGGCCCTGCACCGAGACCAAGTCCTTCTCGAACGCGACTCGCTCGTATGACTGCTGAACTGCCGGGCGGTATGCCGCCTCACGGGCGCGCTCGCGGATGCGGCCCGGCACCTTCGTCAGCTCATACCGACCGGGCTCGCGCTCCTTGGTGGATCCGCCGAGGCGGCGGAACGCGTCAAGGAAGAAGCCCCTTACGTAGTGGGGCTGCAGCTTTCGGGCCTCGGCCCGTTCGAGATCGTCGCGGACTGCAGCGACAGTCCGGAGATCAAGGATGTCCGCGCCAAGGGCACGCTCGTCCAGCAAGGCCTGGAGGTGGTCGTGGTCGAGGGCATCATCTAGAACGTGTGTCAGCCAGGCCCGGACTTCAGGAGAGTCGCCTCGGCGTACGGCGTCGATGAGTAAGTCTCGCAAGGAGCGGCCGTCGTCGAAGGTCAGTCGGCCCAGGACGTCGAACACCGCGCCGCCAAGAGCCTCTTTCTCGATCTCTAGCTTTTCCAGGAGCCTCGTGTAGACATCGCCCTCGCGAGTGCGGTGCGCGACGAGGTTCCAGAGGTGGCAGGCCTCCGTCTGCCCTATGCGGTGGATTCGGCCGAAACGTTGTTCGAGGCGGTTCGGGTTCCAAGGCAGGTCGTAGTTGACCATGAGATGAGCTCGCTGGAGGTTGATACCTTCTCCAGCAGCATCGGTCGCGACCAGGACGATTGCGTCGGCATTCGTCTTGAAGCGGTACTCGGCCGCGCGGCGCTGATCGCGCGGTAGGCCGCCATGGATCGCGACGATCGCCTCCTCGCGTCCGAGGAACGTGCCGATCCGCTCGACGAGGTAATTGAGGGTGTCCCGATGCTCCGTGAAGATCACGAGCTTGCGACGACCTCCGCCGGCGTCAAACATCTCGGGTGCGTCCTGGAATAGCCGGCTTAGCTCGTTCCACTTGGTGTCGGTCGCCCGCCGGCGCACATCGGCGGCAGTAGCCTCTAGCCCCCGCAGCGTCTCGATCTCGGCGCGCAGCTCGGTGATCGTGCTGGCGGCCGTCGCAAGATCGACCGTGCTCTCTTCGGTCTCCTCGGTCTCCTCAGCGGTCGCGTCGTCTGGGTCGTATTCGCCGTCGCCCTCGGAGAGTTCACGAACGGTTGCCAAGCTGATCTTGTCGAGCTCGGGCTGATTGAGACGGGCTTCCGCGCCCAGGCGGAGCTGTTCGGTCTCCGCGAGGGTCCGCTCGAGGCGTTCGCGCCGGCGGCGCAGGCTCTGGTAAATCGCCTCCGGTGATGATGCGAGGCGGCGCTGAAGGACGGTGAGCGCGAAGCCGACGATCACGCCACGGCGGCCCTCGCCCTGGGCCTTGAGGCGGTCGGCTCGGTTCATCTCCTCGCGAACGTACGTGGTGACCTGCTCATACAGGCTCGCCTCAGGTCCGGACAGCTCGTACGGCACGACGTAGGCGAAGCGCGGCGGGAAGAGCGGCGTGCCGTCCATCTTGACGAGACGCTCCTTGACGAGCCGGCGCATGAGACCGTCGGTCGAAGCGGCAGGCTGTTCCACCTCCGACGCCGCGCGCTTGTGCCCGGCAAAACGATCGGGATCGAGCAGGCTCATGAAGAGCTCGAAATCGGCCGGCTTGCCGTTGTGCGGGGTTGCGGTCAGGAGCAGGAGGTTGCGCGTGTGCGAGCGAACTCGCTCGGCGAACCTGCGCCGCTTCGTCTGCTTCACCTCGTCACCGAAAAGGGTGGCCGAGAGCTTGTGCGCCTCGTCGAAGACGATCAGGTCCCAGTCCGGAGCGTTCTCGAGAAGGAGCTGGAGGTCTTCGTCGCGGGCGAGCCTGTCCAACCTGGCGATGAGTAGGTCGTGTTCGGCGAACGTGTTACCACTGGCGGCGTTGTCGATCGAATCGTTGCTCAGCAGTTCGAACCTGAGGTGGAACTTCTCGCTGAGCTCCTGCTGCCATTGCTCAACAAGCGAGCCTGGAGCGACTATCAGGCAGCGCCGTAACTCAGCCCGCACGAGGAGCTCGCGGATGTAGAGCCCGGTCATGATCGTCTTGCCGGCTCCGGGGTCATCGGCCAGCAGGAAGCTGAGAGGCTGTCGGCCGAGCATCTCGCCGTACACCGCGGTGAGCTGATGCGGCAGCGGGTCGACGAGGCTCGTCGTTACCGCGACATAGGGGTCAAACAGATACGCGAGGCTGATCCGCTTCGCCTCCGAGGCGAGCTTGAATGCCTCGCCGTCGCCATCGAACGACCAGGGTCGGCCCTCCGCGACAAGCTGGATACGCGGCTCGTCGTCGCGGTAGAGGAGCTTCTCCGCGACAGCGCCATCTGCGGCACGGTAGGTCAGCGTGACGACCTCTGAGCCGTGCCAGGCGACGTTGACCACCGTCACGTGCGCATCAGGAACTATGCCCGCAACTAGGGCCCCCGAGGTCAGTTCTTCCAGGCGAGCGATCGCTTCTCCCTCCACGCGTGATGGAGTAGCCAGTATGGGCGTCGGAACGCCCGGCTCACGAGCAGTTGAGACCCGCTTCCGTTCCACCTATCGTGGCACAAGACCGAGGCCCCGTTGGAGGCTCCGTCGCAGCGGCGATGCAATCGGAGGCACCGTCGGGCAGAACCCTGCCCTAGGATAGAAGCCGGGACGGGCGGACGCGGCCTGCCGGGGTGAGGCGACGTAGTGGAAACAGCGAGGCGTGCAATTCAGCCTGGCGCACCTGTGCCATACAGATGGCGAGCCCACCCCTTAGTGTGGGCTCGAAATGGCCCGTAAGTCGCAAACCGCTTCAGATCTTGACGGCTCCACGGAACTCTGGGGGAGCCCGAGTCGTGATGGGCAACGCGTGCCCTCCGAAGCGCTTGAGCCAACGCAAGACGCCGACGAGCGTCGGTGGCGTGCCCAAACCGTCGTCGCACCCATCGAGCAGCTCGTACGTTCGCTGGCCCATGCGCAGATCGGGGACGACGACTACGACGTCCGCCGCCTGTCTCACCGCGCGATCGATCTCGCCGTCCGCTCGATGGGCTTTGCCCAGGAGACGACCGACGACGAGGTTGTAGAGGACCTGGCCGCCATGGCGCGGGCCATGCGGCCGGACGCCGCCCCAGATGCCTGGCGCGATGTCGCAGGCAAGGTGTTCCGAGGCCTCCTTAACGAGCAACACGAATACGACAAGTTCCGCTTTGTGGGGATCGGCGGAGACAGCATCCGGCGACCTTTCAGCTTCCGCATTCTCGAGCTCAGGGAAGCCGGAACGGGGTACGCGGTCGAGGCATCCAGCGAAGCGATAAACGTGTACCTCTCGGCGCTGGCCGAGGTAGACCCCTCGGACGCCGACTTCGCGTTTCAGACGCTGCTTTCGCGCCAGCTGGAGGACGGCCGGCTAGAGCAAGCCGCGGCAACTGCCGCGATCGCAGGGCGCGCTTCCATCGCGTCGGCTGCGCTCATCACTGACGCCATAGAGTCAGCCAAGCGAGAGGTCGATTCGGAGCGCTGGGCGGCGGAGGTGGAGCCAGAGCTTGCCCGAGCTGCATCCCGCGTCCGAGCGAGGATCGCCGAAGACGATCGCCTCGTCGAAAAGGTCCGAGACCTTACCGAGCACGAAGAGCTCGAAGTCCGCCACGCAGCGGGTCGCGTTGGGGATATCGTGCGTGAAGCTCGCCAGGTCCACTTGGCGCTCGAAAGAAGGCTCGTCGCGGCTAGGCCTTTGTTCCTCGAAGCTCTGAGACACCAGAAGCTCGCTCGCCGACCGCGGTTGCGATTGCTCTCGCTCGATGCTGGCCTGTTTCGCCCGACGCTGGCACTCCCGAGACCGGCGGCTCTTGAGGTCACGGACCGGTTCGCGGAGGAAGCGTTGGGGTTCATCGTGCCGCGGATCATGCGTCTCGACCACATGATCGACACGTTCTTGATGCCGATGGCAGCGCGGGAGGCTCGGCCCATCGAGGCCGAACCGATCAATGACGGCGACCAGGCACCCGATCCGCAGCGCTTCTCGCCAGAGTCGATGCGATCCGCGGGCGGTGTCCTTGCCACCTCACGAGTCGTTCCGAGACGGCTCTCGTCGATGCTTTCCGAAGCCCGCGACGCCGCCGAACCGGATGTGACCGTCTTGGTCCGGTTGGCGTCTCTCTTCGCATTCGCACCCGAGCGGTCAGACGACGCAGACGAGGAGGAGACGCGGCCGGGCGACCTGGTTGACGACCTCTCGGCTCTCGACGATGGAGCACGGCTAGATGACCTCGAGTACGCCGGCGCGGACCTACTCGTGGGGTCAAGCTCAGCGATCGCCGACGTGGTGGCGGCCAATCAGGAAGACTGCACTGTCCCCGAGGGGCCCATACCTATCAACCGAGCGAGGCTACGCAGATGATCAGACTCGAGGACGCAACTGCCGCCTCTGCCCTCTTGGGCTCAGTGCTTCAGGGACGCCCCCTTACCGATGGCTCCGACTACGGCCAGGTGTACGGCCGATATCGGACCGACGCGGCATTCCGCGAGCTCGTCGACGCGATAGCGTCCGGCCTCCAGCTTGTCGCGCTTGGCTCGCCCCCGACCGGCATGGTTCTCTCGCCCAACGATGGCTCGGCATTCGACTTTCGGTTGGGTGACCTGCGGCCATCTTGGAGTGCGGACGAGCGGCTCGTAGCCGGCCTTGTCTTGCTTGGGATTGCCGCGCTCAAGTACCCGCGCGAGGAGGACCTCGACGAAGTCGGTGCGCCAAAGATCCTCTCGATTGACCAAGTTGAGAAGTTCATGAGGGACGCCATAAAGCCGCTCGCGGCGACCGAGGCTGAGCTGGGTTCGATCGAGTCATACGCTGCCAGCGCCGCCGAAGCGTACGAGAGGATGCCAGGCGTGCTGCGCACGGAAAAGAAGGGTCAGAGGAAGCGGGGCTGTACCACCAAGGTTGTAGCGGAGGTCTTTGACCTGCTTACCGAGCAAAAGATGGCTCGGCCAGCGCCACGATATGGGAAGGACACCTACGTTTTGACAGATCGCTTTCGCGTTCAAGTCGGAACGATCGCCGGGTCCGAAGCTCTCAAGACGATGCGGGGCCTTGCGCCAGCGCATCAGCCGATCGAGGCATAGCCGTGTGGAGGATCCGTCGCGTCTACCTTGATGGCATCGGCGCTCGGGCAGCCCGATTCCGGGACCTCGAGCTCGACTTTACGTCCGAGCGAACAGGTGCTCCGCTCCACTCTCTCGCCTGGCTCCGCAACGGTGGTGGAAAGTCAAGTCTGATCGCGCTCATTGGCGCGCTCATCAGGCCGGACAAGGACGAGTTCCTCTCGGCGACCAGCAAGCGACGCGACGCCGGAGGACGCTGTCTGGGCGATTACATCCTTGACGGTGACACAGGACACGTCGTGATCGAGTGGGGCGAGGCGGACGGACGAAGACTGATAACTGGCGCGGTCTACGAATGGCCTGACAGGCAAGCGCCGTTGGATCCGAACCGAGACCATGATCGGCTGCGTCAGACTCGGTACCTGTTCGTACCTGTAGCAGGGGTAGCCGAACTCGACCGTCTGCCATTCGTGACCTCCGGGAATCGCACCCAGGCTGAGCACTTCATCGCCGCCGTCCGTGCTTGGTCGTCGGTAACGGAAGTTGACATACCCAAGAGCCAGGCTGACTGGAGCTCGCGTCTCGACGCACATGGCATCGACTCCGACCTGTGGCGGACGATCGTCGAGATGAACAAGACCGAAGGCGGAATCGACGACCTATTCCTGTTCTCCAATCCCAATGACTTCGTCAGGTTCCTCCTCAAGCTAATTGTCGATCCCAAGGAGATCGACCCGGTCGCTGGACTCCTGAAAGACGTGTCCGAGCAGCTGGCACTGCGACCCGACACTCTCGCCGACCTCGCGTTCGCCAATGGGGCAATCGAACGGCTGACGGAACTCGAGCATGCGTACGACGACGATGTTACGGCTCACCAACTCGTCGCCGAGGCTGAGGAGACTGCCAGGAGCCTCCGCGCTTCGCTTCGAGCCGCAGCAGACATCGCCCAGGAGCGAAGCTCTGCCGCAGAAGTCGATCGGACGGTGGCGGCAGCGGAGCAGCGCGAGAATGAGTCTGCCGCTGATGCGGCGCGGTTCACCGCCCTCGAATTCCGACGTCTCGCCGCCATCTTCCGCCGTGAGGCGGCGAGTGACCGGCTCGGCAAACTCTCCTCTGACGTCGCCGCTGCCGAAGACGCGGCCGAAAGTTGGGCGGCCACGACGGACGTGGCTAGATACAACAGCGCGGCCGATCGTGTGGCCACGCTCCGCGACCAGCTCACCCGCATCACATCTGACGCGGAGCCGTTGAGGGAACGCGTCGCGGTGTCCGCCGGACAATTGGCTGCCGCTCTTGACCACATTGCCGAGACTGCCGATCGCGAGTCTCGAAATGGGCACGAAGAGTCAGAGGCCCTCGCTAAGGCGGCAGCGCATGCACGTGACGAGCAAATGCACGCGGAACGCACAGCCGCCGGGCTCGAGGTAAGGGCGCGCGAACTGGGCAAGCGACTCGTGGAGTTCGACGCCGCCCTCGAAGCACTTCGTACTGAGGGGGCGGTCGAATCCGGTGAGAAGCCAGTTACCGCTCTGGCCCGAATTCAAGCCACTGACAGCTTCCTTCGACGTCGGACCGAGGAAGTTCAGAACCAGGTCGGGACGATCGAGAGCACTCTCGACGAGGAACGCCGAAAGCTGACGGAGACCGGTCGCTCGATCACTGTGGCACGGTCGTCATTGGAGTTGGTCATCGGAGAGCGCGATGGCCTGCTCGGCACGATCGCTGCATTGGCCGGTGAGGGTCGTCTCGAAGCGCTCATCCAAGCCGATGTAGATCCGGTTGGAATGATCGACACCCTCCTGAAGCGCCTGGAGGCCGAGATACGGCGAGCCGACCGAAGCCTGATTGCGATCGGTGTCGAAGGAGCAGAGGATACGCGCGCACTGGAAGGGATCGACGCGGACGGACTCCTTCCCCCGCAGCTCGACCTGTGCCGCGCGCTAGAGCTGTTGGCGACGCATCAGGTTCCGGCCGTCGCTGGGTGGACGTACCTCGCGGACGTCGTGGCCCCAGAGCGTCGGGTCGAGGCCTTTCTCGCCGCGCCGCTCCTGGCAGGGGCCGTGCTGGTGCAGGATCCAGCCCTGCTCGGCAAGGCCCGTCAGCTTCTCGAGGATGCCGACCTACGTCCATCGTCGGTAATTGCGATCGGCACAACCGCCGATCTCGATGGCGCTGGCGAGTCAGACGCTCTGGCTCTGCCGATGATCTTCCCCAATCCATCCCTTTATGACCGAAGCCACGCGAGAGACGAACGCCAGATTCGAGAGGCCGCCAAGGAGGCACGGGAGGAACTAGATCGGGCGATCGCCGTGGCAAGAACCGCTGATCGGGCCCTGGTGACGAGGCTCGAGTCGCTGGTTCTCGCCTGCCCGCCAGGCCACCTCGACGAGCTTTCTCGCCAGATAGACGCCTTCGAAGAGCGGCTTCGGATTCTTGAAGATGCCGAGCTCACGGCGGGCTCGAAGATAGAGGATCTGGTCGAGAACATCGGCCACCTGGGTCGCGAGCTTCTGAGAGGGGCCGAGGACCGCAGGAGGCTCGCGGGCTTTGCCGCGCGTCTGACTTGGCTCGCCGGCCAGTCGGAAGGCATCTCCGCCGAACGTCGCGAGGCATCCGAGATCCCGACCGGACTCCAAGTCGCGAGGGAGCGAGCGCAAGCAGAGAAGGACAGAGCCAAGGCCGCGCAGCAGGCATCGTCGGACTCTCATGATCGCGCGGTCAGGCTTGCGGGTCAGGCGCGCGATTGCCGGGACCAGCGACGCGCGTTGCCACCCGAAACGGTCCCGGTCACTCCTCCGGACGGAATCAGCATGGATACGCTACGCACTGCGTTCGCCACGGCCGACCAGGCCTGGCGTCAGGCGACCAGCGAGTCTGTCGTCGCCGGGGAGCTCCGTTCGGCTGAGGCGACCTACGAGGAGGCGGCAAAGCCGCTCCAAAGCCGAGCGACGACTTTGGTCGCTCAAGCGCGAGATCTGCTAGTCACATCGGAAGGCTCTACGCAATCCGGACGGGATGAGGCAACCCGCGCCGCCCGTTCCACACATATGAGCCTGGTTCGCGAACAGGGTGAATGTGAGGGCGAGCTCAAAGCCGCCGATCAGGAGGTGCTCGCACTTGAGAGTCGGTTCTCGGGCGAGCGCGACCGCTTCCGGACTGTGGAGATGCCAGCGAGTCGCGATGAAGCCTTGATCAACGCCGCCCACTGGGAATCCGAGCAGCAATCTCGCTCCAATGCAATGTCGGCTGCCCGTGAGCGAGCGGATGCGGCCCGAGGTAGACGGGACGAGATGGCTAGCCTTACCGAACTTCTCCTTGGGCAGGCCATGGCGATCGATCTCTCAGACGACCCCGAGCCGCGGGTCTATGTCCCCTTCGCGGGTACTGCGGCTGAGGCGAAAGAGGCCGCCCGCGCCTCCAGAAACGCAATGAAGGTCGCATATTCAGAGGCCGCGAAGACTGGCGAGGCCATGCGGCAACTATCCAGCCGGACGCTGTATTGGGCCAATCAGGCCGAGTTCCAGCATGTAGCCGCCGAGGTTCGTGAGCGGTTCGTTCGCTCGGACTACGCCGCCGAGACTGGGCCGGACTCAGGTTCGCTCCGTCGCCAGTTCGAGATCAGCCGGGACGGTCTCGCTGCCCACTTGGGCCGGCTCGAGGAACACAGGGAGAACGTCGTCTCCCGCGCGATTGGCCTGGTCAGGATCGCCCTCCGTGACATTGAGCGGTTCTCTCGTCTCTCCGAGGTGCCAGAAGGATTAGCGGGCTGGACGGGCCATCGCTTCGTCGATGTCTCACCGCGGACGGCTCCTGATCTGAAGGACCCTGTCATGCGCGATCGAATTGGCCGGGCAGTCGATTCCATCATCGATCGCCGTAGCACGATTGATGGCCTGGATCTCCTTTGGCGATCGCTTGACGCCGTCGTCGCTGAGGGCGGGTTCCGTGCCAGAGTCCTCAAGCCTTCGGCATCCCTGGCGCTAGAGCATGTCTCGATCGAGCTCATGGGCAAGTGGTCTGGTGGCGAAAAGGTGACGGCAGCGATCCTGCTCTTCACCACAGTTGCTCGGCTTCGCGCCGCAAATCGAGGGCGGACGGTGGTCGGAGGCGCGGGTGCACTCATGCTCGACAATCCGGTTGGCAAGGCCAACTACGTCGGCTTCCTCCAGCTCCAGATCAAGATCGCTGAGGCCGCCGGAGTCCAGCTCGTGTTCTTCACTGGAATCTCGGATCTCCGTTCGATCGACCGCTTCCCCAACATCCTACGGATGCGCAATAGCGCGGCGGGCGCCCGCCAGTACGTTCGGACTGGCGATCGCGAACAAGACGAGTCTGCGCTCCAGGTCGCCCGCGGTCAGCGCGTAGTCGAACCCGCTCAGCTCTTCCCGGCATGACCATCGCTGCAGACCCGCTTGACCATAAGCTTGCCGAAGTCGTTGCCAGTTGGCCTCGGGCGAGGATCCCCATTGAGGCCCTGCGCTCGGCGGCGCTGGCCTCAGACAGCTCGCTCGCGGGGTCGTCCGACGCTCGGCAACGGCTCCTTGGGGCAATCCTTCGTCTCGAAGCGCGCCGGATTTGCCGCATTCCAGCAGGTCAGGACCTGTGGGAGCAGCTCCCGCGGCCGGCGTTGCCCCGATGGGTTATGAAGCCGGCCCCAGTTCGGCGGCCTCTTCTCGCACCGCCGCCGGTTACGTGGCATTCCTCTCTTGGATGGGCCGCTCTTGGATATCAAACTGGCGATTGGACTGAAGCCGAGACCCGACTCCTCTTGGCGGTCAACGCTTTCATCATCGCCGGCGGCGCACAACGCTTGGTGCCTATCGCTGAACGCAGTCTTCGTTTGCTCGGCGATGAAAAGGCAATTAACCCGCTCGCGCGCGGCCGTCTGTTCACGCCCGGTCGGCTTTCCCTCGAGCTCCTCGGAGCAGTCCGGACTCCCCCACCCTTCACTTGGGCACGGGTGGGCGACGGACCGGTCCTACTTGTTGTGGAGAACAGCGCGACCTACTGGACGCTTACTCACGCAAATCGGGAAGTCGACTCCCCGCTCGGAATTGTCGCGTTTGGGCAGGGCAACCACTTTCCCTCCGCGGTCGAGTACATCGTGGACCTGCCCACTGCGGCCGGCGTGCCCGGCCTGACTCAGATCAGGTACTTCGGCGATCTCGATGAGGAGGGTCTGGACATAGCGAGCCGCTCGGGGACTGCAGCTCACGCTGCTGGCTTGCCACCAGTCCTACCAGCCGTTGGCCTGTATTCCAGGCTCTTCGCGCTAGGAGTCAGAGCACCAGGACGGGCAGTGGCGCGTAAGCGTGCCGAGGCTCTTGCCGCATGGCTTGGCCCGACACTCGCCTCGGAGGCGGTCGCCACGCTTCTCGCCGGGCTCCGAATCGCCCAGGAGTCGGTCGGGACGGACCAACTGGCGGGCGACGCGTCTTGGTCATCCATGGGCTCTCTTGGGGCTTGCGACCTGCCTTAGGGGCGAATAGGGCCGGGTGTCGAGGGAGCTCGGAGTCCATCACAACCCACACCCGCATAGCAGTGCGACTCTCCCGCACCCATACCTCCCTCCGCAAACGTGTTTGCTGTCGAGGCCATACGCGCAGACACGGCCTTGAGCGTGGATGATGATGGCAATCTCCCACATCTCACACTGGTATCATTCCGGCTGCATATATCGCGACACATGGTGACCCTCCTACTAAACCATAGGACACTCGGTTCTGAGAACGTTGCTCCTGCATCTGTTGAGCCGACGTTCGAATACTGGCGTGTGAGCATCTATCGAGCTGCGAGCCCAGTCGTCGTCCTCTGAGCTGATCGGAGATGCTTTGCACCCAGCAGACCCGCTTTGCTTCTCATTTACGATCACGCTCACGCAATGTGACGAGTATCGTCGAGCAAGGGTAAGGGTCGTGTGCGAACCAACCTTATATAGCGCCGCGGCAGGTGACTCGCGCATAATATATGCCATATGGTCTAGGGTGTGCGCATGTGTTATATCTCTAGCGCCAGCCAGAGTCGTCCAGCCGGAATATTCGTTTAACCACTTGACAAGGCGAGCCGCCGTGGCGTAGGGTGCCAACCCGCGAGTCTCAATCTGGGCACGCAGATATATGAGCAGTCCGAAAGACAGGCAGATCGGCATATGCGGCTAGAGCGTTCTCCACGATCGGGAATAGTGGCCTGGGCCGCCGACTTTCCGGCTGGTCGTCGAGGGACTAGGAGTGTCCGTGAGACCTGACGTCGCGGCCATCGTGGGCCGGCGCATAGCCTCCGCGATTGGAGACCTGCTTCGGCTTGATGCCTGCGGCGATGCCGGCGTCGGGATCGACGATGTCGTCCGTCGACATGCGTCTGATTTGACGCCCTTGTGGCTTCGACTCGCAGTGGAGCAGAGCATGACGATGTCGATCGTTAGCTACCTCGCGTTCCACCGACTCCCGTCTCCATGGCGGCTGGTTGGCGCTGAGGTTCGACTGGGACGAGCTCGGTTCGACCTCATGTGGCGCTCAGACCATTCGGGCTGCGTATGCGTCGACGAGCTGAAATCCCGCACCGATCCGACTTGCCTCGCACCGCGCACTCGTGCCCAGTGCCTGATGTACCTGGTCGAAGGTCGGGCTGCATTCGGCGATCGCTTCGTGGGCGTTCGGCTGATCTCCCTCGCCGACCATCGCGATGCGAAGCTCGTCCGATGCGCGTCGGACCTTGTGCTGACCGGTTCGTGAAGACTGATCCTGTCCAGTGGGTTCAGGCGCGCCAGGAGGCGCGTACGTACATGGCAGCGTACGGGCATCTGCCAGATTCTGAAATTCGTCGCCTAGCCGCCCTACTCGAGATGACGTCGCGATCCGTCCGCCGCAGGTTGCGGCGAGAACCAGGCCGGAATGTCCGGCACGGAGGCCAGTTCGGCGTTCGCCTGACCTCGGTCGCCGACGGTACATGCCGGCAGCTCTCCGGACGCGAGTCGGACTTGGGTGGGCTACGGTGAAGACGGTCGACCCTGTCAGATGGGCGCAGGCCAGCAAACAAGCCCACGCATACAAAGCCGAACATCGCGGGCAGATGGCTAATGCCGAGGTGCGTCGTTTGGCAGCCTGGCTCGAAATCACGAATCGCGCATTCCGACGCAAGCTTAAGCACAAGCCCCGATCTGAACGGCGACGGTGGCAGCTCGACGGCAGACGGCTCGCACTGATAGCCAAAACCGGCTCCGTCCGCGCCGCAGCCAAGGAGGACGCCGCCGCTGTTGATGCTAGGTCGAAGTGGACGTGGTACCGAGCCTGGCGCGCTTTGCCCCCGGCGGTCCGGGTAGGCCTCAAGAAGACCGAGGACGACATGCGCGACCTCCTCGTCTACAACACCGAGATCGCCGACGAGGTCAACGAACAATGGCAGCTTGACACGAGTTTTCCTGCGCTGGATACCCCAGAGCTGCAGGCTTGGCGACGGCTTTCGGACGCGGAGAAGCTATTCATGCCCAGGCCGGACCTCTGGGTCTTCGTCGGGACGGACGCCAAGAGCCATCGGATCACGTGCTGGGGTATCGGGCTTGTCCACCCGAACGGGGCCGATGTTCTCGAGGCTGTCGCTGAGGGCATCAGGAGGTACGGCGCGCCAATCAGGATCCGATGGGACAACGCGCTGGAGCAGATAGGGCGAGCCATCACAGGCGGCATCAAGCGAATGCTGGTCGAAGACGTTAAGCCGTCCTACCCCTACAGCCCATGGCAGAAGGGTAAGGTCGAACGGTTGAACGGCACGCAGAAGACAGAGGTCTTCAGACTCCTCCCAGGCTGGAGGGGTCGGCCGAGTTCGCCTCTGACAATGATGCGCGGCGGCCGGCACCCGGATGAGGGACAGCCTGAGACTCTCGAGCAGATCCGGACCGAGTTCGCTGCGTGGGTCAAGTTCTACAACGAGAGCCGACCGCACTCGTCACTCGGCGGCCTCGCGCCGGATGCCTTCTGCGCTACCGAGATCTACGAGGTTCGGCAGCCAAGCGACGCAGCGATCGCTCTCGCCCTGCTGGCACGCGGCGAGGAGCGCACGGTTGGCAAGGACGGCATTGGCTATTTGGGCCAGACGTTCAATCACTGGAAGCTGTCGGACGTGGGCAAGGAGACGGTCCTCGTGGTTCCTGATCGCAATGACCCGAAGTTGCTGTTTGTGACATACCGCGACGATTTCGTCTGCGTGGCCAAAGACATCCGCTTCCTTACGAAGCATGAGATTCACGCGATTGCTTCGCACCGGGAGAAGATCGTGCGCACTGTCCGAGAGGCCCTTGGTGGTGCCGCGAAGAGCCGCGACCGGCACCCTGCAACGAGACCCCAGGAACCGTCGAAAGTTGACGAGGAGGCCGCGCTTGACCAGCTCCTCAAGCTCGACGATGACCCTGATGAATAGACGGCCGAACTGGCCGACGGCCTCGTCGCTGGCGGCCGTCGGCTCCGAATGCATAGTCGGCCGGGATGGCATCGAGCATCGGGGTCGCCGGTATGCCCATTTCAGGCTCTCCGAGATGGGCGGCTCGATCGTGGTCGTCGTGCCCGAAGGCCCCGACGCAACTCGCGTGCATGTGTTCTCTGATACGCGGTTCGTCTGCACAGCACGGGAGATCATCGGCGGGGCCCGTCGGCATGGCTAAGCGGAAACTCGTTCTGCCGAGACCGGATGACCTCTACCTACCGGAGGGATGGCCGCCCGGAATACAGCTGGTCTCCACCAGACGGCTTCTTCTTGCGATCAAGGCTTTCCCGCTTGCTGTCTCACATGCAGACATGGCTGCCCTGCACGGTGCCAGTGGCACGGGCAAGACCACAGCCGCCTGCGTGGCCGCCGTAGTGGCCGAGGTTCCCTGGGCGCTCCTGGAGGTAGCGCCAGGCTGTAGCGGTGCCCAAGTCGAAATCCGGATGATTACGACGTTGAGCAGATTCGCGCCAGCCGGTTCGTACTCCGGACTCGCAGACACCCGCGCCGGCAGGCAGGATCAACTGCGCGAGCTGATGCGGACGGTCAGACTGGCTCTCATCCTCGATGAGGCGGACCGCCTCGGATTCGACGGAGCCGAGGCCATTCGATACGCCCGTGCGCAACGGGCCTTGTCGGTCTCGATCATCCTCGTCGGTCACAAGCTCGATTCCTTCCTGCGCACCAACCCCGCAACGGAGACGAGGCTGGAGGTCCTCGCGGAGTTCAAGCCCCTGGCTGGGCGCGAAATGCTTGAGGTGGTCAAGAAGCTCCACCCGCTAGCTGCAGCCACCCCGGACGAGATGCTCCGGCAGATTGACCGCCAATACAGTAAGGGCTTGCTTCGCCGTTGGGCCAAGTTGCTAGTGAGATGCGCACGTCTGGCCTCGAAGGTCCAGGCAACCACGATCACTCCAGACCTGTATGCCATGGCGCTGGCTACCCGCGGTGTCCACCCTTGATGATCCTCGTGGGACCAGCCAAAGAGGCCGAGGATCAGGCAATCCGAACCCTTCACGCCCCCCTCTCAGGAGTGGCGGTCATCGACGTGCCGCCCAACGCATCGCCTGCCCGACTATATTCCGAGTTCTTGATGACTTTGGGCAAGAGCCGTTGGAATACCGCCGTGTCGCTGCCCGGCGACCGCTTTCGGGTCGCGGCTGAGTTGTGGCTTCGTGCATACGAGATTGAAGAGGTCGTCTTGCTGCATGCAGATGCGGTCGATCGCGAGGCCTGGCGAGGGTTGGCGGCGCTTGAGCGGGATTGCGCCCTCCGACTCTGGCTTCTCGTCGATTCGCACCGGCTCGGCAAGACCCGGCTCGCTGTAGGGATTGCGCCTGTGGTTCGATCAACTCTGTTGGAGCTGACCAAGTCAATCACGGTCGCAGCCGCGCCAAACGGAGTCGCCGCCGCTGTCGACGCGACACCCGACTCTTGGCAGCGGGAGAGCGACCGCCTCCGTGCGGATCCGGTCCATCTCGATGCCTATCGCCTGGGGTTCGTAGACGCCGCGGCTACGCCGATCGAAGGTAGGGCAAACTTGGCGCTCGTCGCGACGGGTGCTCGCGATTCCGCTGAGCAGTTCGCAGATCGACGTTGCCTGCTGTCTGCCCTTGAGGGCATGAAGGTGGCCTTTGTCGAATACGGCTGGCGGCTGATGATCGACGTCGACTTGTTGGCCGGCAAGGCACGCCAAGCGACCCCACGCGAAAGGTTCAGGCATCTCGACGCCGCCGCGGTTGCGGTGTACGCCGACCCCCTCAGCGCCAGCACCATGACCCTCGCGTCTCTTGAGCTGTCCGAGCGCGAAATGCTGACTGTCGTTCGCGATGATTTCGCCAACGACCTCACGTGGGTCAGGATTGGACGCGACGTCGTCCCCATCGAGCCTGTCGCCAGGCCATTGTTGCGCGCACAGATGATCGCGGGCGAGGAGCTCGGTGCAAGCCCTCATCATCCCTTTCTTGGTGATCCCAACTCGATCGGGATTCACCGACTCCGCTCTACAATCCTGGATCTGTACGACGACCTAGACATCGGCCTAACGGTGGGTGAGCTCCGTGATCGGCCTACTCGCGACATTTTGTGGCTCGCCGACCGTGGCGTGTCTATAGAGCGTCTGCCCACCTCTCGCCGGCCCGCTCGAATCGCCGGCATCTACGACCCGATTGGCGAGATGGATCGCTTCCGAGCCTCCTTGACCGACGATTGGCGTGCTGCCACGGTCGGCACGGAGCCGTGTGCCTGTCTTACCCGGCACCTACCGCCCACGCTGGATGCGCTGCCCAGTTGGCCGCCCAAGCCCCGGCGAGCGCCTGCCAAGAGAGGTCATCCATGGCTCTTTGGTACGCGTCCCGCGCGCCGCGCTGGGTTGGGAGGCGGGCCGTCAAGCACGGACTCCTCGCCGGTGCCGAACCAACGTTCGAGTCCGAACCTCAGGTAGTGCCTTGCCGCAGGCCGGCACTCTCCCGCATTGGGGAGCAGCGTTCAGTCGGCGATGGACTCTGGTCGCTCGTCAGATGTGATCTCGACCCAGGAAGCCGTTAGGGTTTCGGTCTGCGCGGTGACCGTTTCCTTGCCGGTTAGCTGCGCCAATCGCCGTTCACGTTGTCCAGCGACCGCGTCGCGGTCACGCTCGGCGTTCTGCAGGTTCTTCCTCCAGACAGGGAGAATCCGCTGTACATCTGCGTCAGTAGATCCGCTCAAGCGCTCGAGCGTTGCCCGAACGGCGGCCACTTTCTCCTCTGCGGCCGTCCCCTTGTACGCGTAGAACCGTTCAAGCTTGTCACGCTCCTGGGCGACGCGCTCGCAATTGCTGATCTCTAGTTCCGCCTGTCGCGAGATCAGCCGAGTGAGCGCGAGGTCTCTCGCAACCTGCACGGCATCCTCGAAGGCAACCTCTCGGGGCGGCAACGCCGGTTCGTCCCAGTCTTCGCGCTTCACCTTGAGGGAGCGATCCAGGAGCCAGTCTGCCAGCCCAGAGTCGACAACCCCGTCCGCGGTAACGAAGACAGCGAAGACCTCTTTCAGGCTCCGAACCGCGTCGAACTCGAGAATGAATGTGAAGAACCAGCCTTGGGCGGGCGACTGTTCGTTCGTCTTGATCCGCCGCACGCTGGTACGGCCCCCGTGCTCTTTGGCCCGGACGTAACCGATCAGGGCATCGACGATCTCATGGCCAACTGCGAGGAACTCCAGATCCTCGTGATCGCGTGCTACCGACGGGTCGAAGGTGACGTGTCGAACCAGACCGTCACGGGAGAATTGCGGGAAGTCGTTCTCGAACTTCCCCTTGAGGCGCAACTCAAATGAGCCGGAGATACGCTCGTCGCGAATGATCACGGCCCCGAGCTCTGCCAGAGCACCGAGAGTGAAACGCTTGAGCGCGTCTGTGTCGACGGGACCACGACGGCCCAAGAGTTCGTCTACCTCGTATGCGAGGATGGCCTCGAGGTCATCCGGGTAGCCGAGGATGTCGACGACACCCTCTCGAGCGAGGACTCGTCCCTCAGACGGCTTTCGAGATTCACGACCCGACCAACTAACCAGGCCCCAGAGCGCTGTTCCGGCGCAGACGAAGGCCACCAACGCCGATGCTCCGCACATTGCGGACCGCCTCTTGCGGACCGCCTCATCCGACTATCTTGACGAGGGCGTCGGCCGCGGCCTTGCCAACGCGGATGTACTTGTCCTGTGCGGCCACGCTGAGCACGGCAACGGCCCGGTGATCCCCGATCTCGCCCAGCGTCCTTGCGGCTGCCTCGCGTCGCACAGGCTCCCTCTCCTCTTTGAGGACCATCAGAAGAGGTTTGACTGCCGCAGGCCCGATCTTCGCGCACTTCTCCCACTCGCCCCTTCGTCGCCCAGAAGGCGGCTCCAGCAGTGCCCCGGTTGGGTACCCAGCCGAGTCTTTCGAGCGCCTCTGCTGCGCGCTTCCGCACGAGCGGGGCCCCGTCGTTGAGCGCCCCGACGAGAGAATCGGCGGCTCGCGACTCTCCAACGGTGCCCAATGCCTCGGCCGCGCCCGCCCGCGTGAATTCCTTCGTGCCGAGCCTTAGTGCCTCGCTTAAGGGGTTTACGGCCGGCCTGCCGATCTCTACACACCTCGACCAGTTCTCAACGGCCGCCCAGTACGCGGCTCCAGCCTCGCCCATGTCCGGGATCCATTTGGTTTCGTTCAGCGCCCCAGCGACCGCGCCCCTGACGGCCCAGTCCCGGTCTCTCAAGGCACCGACGAGGAATTCGTTGGCGCTCGGGTCGCCAATCTCGCCGAGAGCTCCGGCAGCCGAGTCGCGCACAGACCGATCGGGATCGTTGAGGGCACGAGCCAGGGCCGAGACAGCACGCTCATCAGCAATCTCGCCAAGCGCATTGGCGGCTGCCCCGCGGACGAAATCCTCGGGGGCTTTGAGCATCCGGATCAATGCTTGCGTGGCAGCACGGTCACCGATCTTGCCCAGAGCGTCTATGGCTGGCAAACGCACGAACGGGTCGGAATCCCTGAGCTTTCGGGTCAGGATCGGGACCGCACGCGGGTCGCCAATGTTGCCGAGGGCATCGGCTGCATGTCGGGACACGAATACGGAGTCGGACTCCTCCAGCACCTCCACCAAGGAGTCCACAGCGCGCGGGGAGCGGAGCGTGCCGAGGGCGTCAATCGTTGTCTGGCGCACATCCGGGTCGGGGTCGCCCAGAGCAACGATGAGTGACTCCACGGCACGCGGGTCGTCGAAATGTCCAAGAGCCTCGGCAGCGGCCTGGCGAACTCCTGCGGTCGGGTTGTATAGGGCGTAAATCAGGCCCGGAACGTTCGCCTTGCCCTTGAGCTTGGCAACCGTGGGACCAAAGAGACTAAACGACCCTATCGGAGAGTCCGGCTCCGGCGAACCCGGCTCCGCACCAACAATCCGTGCGACCGACTGCCTCCGCTTGAGAAGCCTCATCACCCATGCCGATACCGGCAAGATGAAGATGAAGACGCCCCAGACGAGCGCTGCCCCGATCCAGTCGTTGATGGTCCCGAGCGTGAAGTTATTCACGGTTCCCCCTCCGGGTCCCTGGGCAGGACGCTCCCGCAGTATGCGCGCGTTGCGTCGGCAACACGAGGCAACACGGCTACACGGCCACTCGGCCGACTGGCTTCGGCGCAGCAATCGGGCTCCGGTTCGTCGCCCAGCGCGATGGTCGAGATAAGCGATGGCGACATCGAAAACGCTGCCTGATCGCTAGAGGCGGGTGCGC
>CAAGKR010403568.1_pt1 | contig 29534 bp, 32 predicted proteins | sample 2556971 | NCBI WGS metagenome assembly CAAGKR01 (sample SAMEA5207829, study PRJEB30636) | soil metagenome | biome: forest; feature: boreal; material: soil | place: USA | collected 2011-09 | depth 1 m | reverse complement strand
CTCCCTCTCTCTGGTCTCCCCCAAAGGGGGTTTTTCAGTGGTCTCCCCCAGAGGGGGAGATGTTGCAGGTACGAAGCAAGTTTTTACGCAGGGTGTTGAAGCACCGGAGCTCAAAACAGGCAGTCGGCCTTCGTTTTTCAACACCCTGCTAGGCCTGGCGGCGTTCGGTCGCCTTCACCTTTTGGTACTTGCGATAGTCGTATCCGGTCGCCATTGCCATCAACAGCGGTTCCATGCCGCCCTCGCGTTCGCGGCGGAGAACGCGGAGCCGATCGAAAAACTCGCGGAAGTCCTTGTCAACCCGGTTCTTGCCCTCTATCGGCTGCAGAAAGAAATCATGCAGGCGGGTGACGGTGAAACGCAGCGAGGAAAAGCGCAGCTCGTTGGGAAAGGCGTCCCATTCGGCGAGTGAAAGCGTGCGGACCGATTCGTAGCCCGACAGCAGATAGCGAAAGCGGTCGAGTGAGTAGGAGCCGTCCACGAAACACAGTGCATTAACCGCGGTTGCGATATCGAAGATGAACTTGCCGCGGCAGGCGGAGTCGAAGTCGAGCATCGCGGTCAATTTCTCGCCGCGGAAGAGAAGATTGTCAGAAAAAATGTCGCCGTGGATGACGCCCTTGGGAAGTTTGCCCTCGAGGTAGCGAGTCAGGTACTCGACCTCGTCGTCCAGTGTGCGGCAAATTTTGCGAAAATAGTTGGGCAGCCGGCTGCGGACGGTCAGGTACAGGTCGGCGATCCGCTCGAAACTGAAACGGTTGTCGATACCTTTCTTGTAAGCCTTGCCGATCACGTGAAGGTCGCCGAGCGTATGGCCAATCGTTTCCAACTGACTCGGCTTCAGTTTCGACGGGGGTACCACGCGGCCTTCATAATACTTGAACAGCGAAACGCATCGGTTGTTGAAATTGCGATAGAAGCGGCCCATCCGATCCTGAATCGGATGCGGGCACGGAAAAGCGTGCTTGCGCAGGAAGGTCAGCAGATCGATCTCGCGCTTGAGCTCGTTCTCGCCCTTGACCTCGTCGATGCGCAGCAGGAATTTGCCCTTGGCGGTTTCGAGAACGTAGTGGGTATTAACCGAGCCTTCGGGAATCCCGATCGCGCTGGAGACGCGCCCGAGGCTGTAATCGTCTGCAAGCTCCTTAAGGAACGGTTTGCTTAGCTCGGTGTATACTGCCATGAGGGCGAATCGGTCGGGAACTATCGCGGCAAGTCTAGGGTGTGACCGGCACTTCGTCAACCAGGGTCCCGAAAGTCGCATAAACTGAACATTTTGGAGCGAGCGGATTGGATCGGGATGTCAGCGGCGGCGCGCGCGAAGTTGCGTCACGGGTGATGCACGACTAAATCAATCCCCATGCCAAGGACCACTATCAAGGCTCCGAAGAAATCGGTCGCAGGAAAGAAATCGGCCACGAGCGCGGCAACAGACAACGCACGCGTCGCGCTCGAAGGCAAGAAGGCGCCCAACTTCGCGCTTGATGATGCAACCGGCAAAAAGGTCGCATTGAAAGATCTGATCGGGTCGCAAACGCTGGTGCTGTACTTCTATCCGAAGGATATGACGCCGGGCTGCACGACTGAGGCGTGCAGTTTCCGCGACAACGACGCGCGGCTGCGTGCGGCCGGAGCGAAGGTGGTGGGAATCAGCGCGGACTCGAGCGCGTCGCACGACAAGTTTATCGCGAAGCAATCCTTGAATTTTCCGCTGCTCAGCGATCCCGGCAACCAGGTCACGCGGGTCTACGGGGTTTATAAGAAGAAGTCGCTGTACGGGCGCGAATACATGGGAATCGAGCGGACCACGTTCCTAATCGACAAATCCGGAATCGTGCGCAAAGTGTTTCCCACGGTGAAGGTCAACGGACACACCGACGAGGTGCTCGAGGCGCTGAAAGCTATCGGTTGATCAACGGTGCAGCGACCGATGAAGCTGCCTCAGGAAGCAGCCTGACGGCTGGTCTCGAGCAGATTGTCACGCAGGAACGCGCGCAATTCAGGCTCGACGCTCTTGCCTAGATCGTGCGGGCCCTTTGGGAAATAGCAAGTCGATACCTTGGCCCCGCGCGAGCGCAGTGCCTCCGCCAGCTTGACCGCCTGCTTCACCGGCATCTTATTGTCGCGTTCCCCATGAATGATGAGCACGCTGCAATCCAGCCGACGCGGCATATTTTCAATAACGCTGCGCTCTTTGAGCACGCGCTTGCTCGGCCATACCTCGCGCAGGATTGAGAGCTTGGTGCGGAGCGGAGCGTCGGGCCACAGGGAGAGCATATCGTAGGCGCCCGACTGCAGGATTAGCGCGCGCGGGCGCTTGTCGTAGTCCATCAGCAGACCGGCGGCCAACGCACCGTGGTCGAGGCCCCATACCGCGATTCGGCTCGAATCGACGTCCGGGCGAGCGGCGAGCAGATCCAGCGCGTGGCGCGACGCGATCACAGACGGCTCTCCGACAAAGCGACTGGGTCCCGACGAACCGCCATAGCCAGGGATACTGACGCAGGCCACCTGGATTCCCATCGTGCCGACGTCCTGGCTCATCTCGACGCATCGCTCGAGGCTGCCGGACGCGCCGTTGAGTACCAGCAAACCGGGCAGGCGGCCGGCCTGCATGTTGTGAGTCAGGTATCCTTCAATATGGAACTGTCTATTGCCGAGCGCGATGTCGAAATTGAACGGCTGGACGTTCTTGTATCGCGAAGTAATCGATTTGCCGGGAAGGCGACAGGCGGAAAGCGTCGCGAGTGCGATCAGGGTAAACGCCAGAATCGATGCGCTCGCGCGGAGCGGCGACCTGTGGGGTGACGGATTTGATAGAGGTTCCTTCGAACAGCGAAAGCAATCACAGTCCTGATAACCACAAGCGACTTCAACAAGCATGGTGCCCTAATCTACTCGCCGCGGTCACAATTTGAAAAGAGCTTCACAATTGGAAAATGGAAAGACGCGCAGCCGTATCGCCGAGAGTCGGCCTCGCGCATTGAATCGGATGCGGCTTTCACTGATACTGCTTGATTCACAAGGTATTTTGCATCCGGCGGAGACATGGCGAAGCAAGCATCAGCGGCGATAGATTTCGACAAGAATGGCGGCGTAGTTCCGGCGGTAGCCGTGGATCATGCAAGCCATCGCGTGCTGATGCTCGCGTACATGAATCGTGAGGCGTTTGAAGAGACAGTGGCGACCGGGCGCGCGTGTTACTTCTCGCGCTCGCGCAACAAACTGTGGCGCAAGGGAGAAGAGTCCGGGAACTTCCAGATCGTTCACGAGATCAGGATCGACTGCGACGAGGACACGATATTGCTGACAGTCGAGCAGCGCGGAGACGCCGCGGCCTGTCACGAAGGATATGAGTCGTGCTTTTTCCGCAAGCTCGAGGACGACGCTTGGCAGGTCACGGATCAACGCAAAGTAGATCCGGCCAAGTACGGTCCGGGCTATGGACATCAGCCGAAGAAAAGTTGACCTCGCGTGGTTCAACGGAAAACAAATGCCGGCTGAGAAGATACTGAAATTTGGAATCCCTAAGGGAAGCCTGGAGCAGCAGACGCTCGAGCTGATGCGCAAGTCGGGATGGCGCATCACGGTGGGCTCGCGTTCGTACATACCGAGCGTTGACGATCCGACGCTCAGTTGCCGGATTTTGCGCCCGCAGGAGATGCCCCGCTACATCGCCGACGGCTCGCTCGACGCGGGTATAACCGGCAGCGACTGGATCGTTGAGAACAACGTCACGCTGGAGCAGGTGGAAAGCTTCATCTACGCCAAGGCCACCCTTACGCCGTCGCGCTGGGTCTTGTGCGTGCGCGAGAACTCGCCGGTCAAGCGGCTCGAAGACCTGCATGGTAAGCGGATCGCAACCGAGATAGTTGAGTTCGTCAAGCGAATCCTGGCTGAACGAAAAGTTAAAGCAGAAGTTGAATTTTCGTGGGGCGCGACTGAGGCCAAAGTCGCCGAGGGAATCGTCGATGCGGCGGTGGACGTGACGGAGACGGGATCGTCGATCCGGGCCAACGGACTCAGGATCGTCGAGGAGCTGTTGGTCTCGAACCCGGTGCTGGTGGCAAATAAGAAGGCGTGGGGGGACCGCTGGAAGCAGGCCAAGATTCGTCAGATAGGGGTGCTGATTCGCGGTGCGCTGGATGCGGAAAATCGGGTCGGGATCAAAATGAACGTCGCGAAGGAAAACGTCGAAAAAGTTATCGCGCTGCTACCCTCGATTACGGCGCCGACCATCTCGCATCTGTATCCGTCGGCGGCGCTCAAGGGAGTAGAATGGCTCGCGGTCGAGACCGTCATCACCGAACAGACCGTGCGCGAGCTGTTTCCCAAGTTGCTCGAGGCGGGCGCCGTCGGAATCGTCGAATACCCCCTCAACAAGATTATTGGCTAGCTGGAGGTCTCGCTCTCGGACCAGAAAAAAGCTCGAAATCTTTGCGCGACGGTGCTACTACTCGATTCATCGCGTGCTTGAGTGTCTGAACAACCAGCACGCCCAACGGAGGTACACATCATGGGTCTGCCAAACGGAGTGCACCATCTGGCAATCTGCACCAAGGACATCAAGAAGCAGATCGAGTACTTTACGCAAGTCGTTGGGATGGAGCTGGTTGCGCTTTACTGGATGCACGGCGTCGACAATACTTTCCACGGCTTCTTGAAGTTGAGCGACAGCTCGTCGATCGCCTTCGTGCAGCATCCCGATGTCGCCAAGATTCAGCCGATCAAGGGCGTCTCGCACGCCGGTCATACCACGCAAAACGTCGCGGCGGGTGCGATGCAGCATCTGGCGCTCAATGTCGACAGTCATGCCGACCTGCTGGCGATTCGAGACCGCGTGCGCTCGCACGGGCACTGGGTCATGGGCCCACTCGATCACGGCTTCTGCAAGTCGATCTATCTCGCCGCACCGGAAGGAATCATGCTCGAGTTCTCGACCTCCGAGGGCGGCTCGATCGATGCCGAAGCGTGGATCGATCCCGAAGTGATGGCGCTCGCGGGAATTAACGCGCAAGAGGTCGAGATCTACAAGCATCCCACGAAGTTCGAATCGAAAGGTGGCAAGGTCGCGCAGCCGAAACCCGATCCGTCGAAGCCCTTGATGGATTTCCCGCCCGACGATCGTATCTGGACGCTGAGTGACGAAGAGGTGTTCCGGCGCATGAGTGAGACCACGCCTCCCGTACAGCCGAAAAAGAAGCGCAAGGCAGCCTGACGCGGTCTCGATGACGACGCATGACATAACCTTCCCGGCCGGCGACGGACATTCGATGAGCGCGGCGTTCGCGATGCCGGCCGGGGGCGAGAAGCATCCCGGGGTAATCGTGATCCACGAGATCTTTGGGCTGAACGATGACATCCGGCGGATTACCGGGCGGGTTGCCGATCTTGGCTATGCGGCGCTGGCGCCCGACCTGTACGACGGTCCGGGGCCGCGTTTGATTTGCATCGCGCGCACGATGATGACGCTCAACCGTGGGGAAGGCGATGCGTTCAAGGACCTCGATGCGGCGCGCAAGTTCCTGCAGCAGCAACCGGGCGTCGATCCAGGCCGGACCGGTGTAATCGGCTTCTGTATGGGCGGCGGATTCGCCCTGATGTTCGCGGTGCGGGCGGCGCTGGGCGTAGCCGCCACATTTTATGGCGACGTTCCGAAGACCGCTGAACAGCTACGTGGCGTGTGCCCGGTGCTGGGTGGTTTCGGCGAGCAAGACCGCATTTTCGCCAACCAGGGCCGCCGGCTCGAGAAGCTGTTGAGCGAGATGGGTGTCGATCACGACGTCAAGATATACGAGGATGCCGGCCACAGCTTCATGAGCCAGAATAGCGGCGTGCTAGCCGCAATCGGCAAGATGAGCCCGATGAAGGCGCAGTACAATCCGCAGGCGGCTGAGGACAGCTGGAAGCGAATCGACGCCTTCTTCGGGCGTCACCTCGGAAAGTAAGCGTCCCTGAGTCTGGTATCTGATAGCGCGGCGCTACTTGACCAATCCGACTGATTGACGCGACTTGGCAATTCGCTCGCGCGAAGCAACCAGGGCTTCGACGTTCTTGGCGCCGCGATAGCCCATCTGATCCGCCAGATATTCCGCGAGTTTGCGTTCCGAGATTTTCGGCATCGCCTTGCGCTTGTCTTCGGCAAGCTCGGCAAGGGTGGTTCGGAGAGTTTCTTCGGAGTCGTGAATAGCTTCGCTAATTGGGGAAGGAATCGCGGAATAGATCTTCATGCATCACCTATGCGAATAGAATAGCACAGTCCCTTGAAAATTATTGCACGCTAAAGTCAAACCTCGCGGCGGTCGCCGAGGCTCAAAATGGTTCCCGTGCGGCGCCTTTTTTGGCGGAAACGCAGTTGCCCAACAAGGGTGAAAGTGATCCACACCGTGAGCGAAATTAATCAACTCTGCGGATCTTTGAGATGCGGGCGGGTGGCGTAGAAATAATCCATGCCGGGGACGCCACGTGGCGTCTCGTCGTCAAACAGAACCGAAACCACGCCGTAGAATGCGACGATTGCCCAAAATGCGCCAGTCGCGAATGGCGGCAGCGCTACCGTGGCCGCGACGCCGGTCAGCGCCGCGACCACGTTGCTAAACATCGCAAGTTCGTGCATCTGACCCGTCCGGCCGGTGAGGGGCATTTTACGCCGAACCCGGCACTATTCTCCGGTCCAGTTGGGCTTGCGCTTTTCGGAGAAAGCCAGCGGACCTTCGATTGCGTCCTTCGATCGGAAAAGCTTGCTCTGCAAGTCGTAGTGCTTGGCGATTGCCGCTTCGACAGTCATGCCGAGGCCGTTCATCGCAGCTTCCTTGGAGGCCTGGATCGACAGCGGCGAGCATTCCATGATCTCGCCAGCCCATCGCTCAGCGGTCGCAATCAGATCTTTCTGCGGCACGACTTCGTTGGCGATACCCAAGCGATGCGCCTCCTGCGCGGTTATATGCTTGCCCGTCAGCATCATGCCCATCGCGATCTTGAGCGGGATATGGCGCGGCAAACGATGTACTCCGCCCGCACCTGCCATCAGGCCGACCCGCGGTTCGGGCAACCCGAAGCGTGCGCCCTCAGCGGCGATAATAATATCGCAAGCGAGTGCGATTTCGAATCCGCCGCCGAGTGCAAACCCGTTTACCGCCGCGATGATCGGCTTGTAGATGTCATAGCGCGCGGTGATTCCGGCAAAGCCGCCCTTGGAGCGCATCGCCGTGACGAGCTCGCCACGATTTTCGGCCGTCCAGCGGAGATCGTTGCCCGCGGAGAAGGCCTTGTCGCCGGCGCCGGTAACGATCGAAACCCACATAGATTTGTCAGCCATGAAATCGTCCCAGACGTTGTCCATCTCGACATGACACGGCGGATGAAGGGCGTTCATGCGTTCGGGACGATTGAACGTGATGTAGGCGATATGCCCGCGTTTCTCGTACTTGACGAACTTAAGATCCATTGGCGTTTCCTCTCCGCGATTTAGTGCTCGTCGAGCAGTTCGAAGAATGCGTCGATGCTTTGCAGCAGCTGACGTCGAATTTGGGCGCGACTGCCCTCGATCAGATGCATCGTGACGCGACCGTTGGAACCATCCGCGAGAGTGACCTGCGCATCCTCGACTCCGGCAACGCCGCCCTGGTCGAAGATGCGCATGCCATAGACCAGCGCTCCGCGCTGCGACGCTCCCTTCACCAGTGTCAGCTTACCAGCCATCGGGGTCTCCCTCGTGCGATGCGAGTCGCTTGCTGTATAGCATAACGAGGCTAAACTGTGTCGCGCGCAGCCACGTTGACATTAGGGGGCGGGGGCAACAAGATCGCGCCGATGGATCGATTAGGTAGATTGATAATTCTCGCGGTCGCGACTGTCGGCATCGCCACAGGATGCGGGGTTGCCTATCAGGCGGGGACCCGAATCAAGGCTGCGCACATAGCGGATTCGCTGCGAGTCGGGCAGTCGTCTCCGGAAATCCATCGAAGGTTTGGAGAACCGGATATCAGGCAATATCTGCCGGGCGACACGGAAGTTTGGAGCTATCCTGCCAAACCAAACAGTAACGACCTGACCGCCGCACTGCTCTATACTTCGACCAAGGACGGCGACCAGGGGACATTTTTGGATTTGAAGTTTGCAGGGGGTAAGCTCGTCTCATGGACGAAGGCCGAGCACACGATGCCGCTGAAGGGACACACTGGCATCGGAATGGGTATCGGCGGCGGCCCGGTGGGAAACGGCACGGAGACGACCCCCGGCGCGGTGCATTATTAGACTTAAAATGTCTTGGCTAGCGCAGGAGCATCGGCGACGTCCTGCCGGAGCATACTTGCACCCAGGCGGAACCATCGTGTCTAATTGAGGGCGCAAAGTAGAGCATGGAAATAGCTGCCGGCGACAGCATTTTGTGCAAACGTGACTGAACGTGAACGGAGTTCGTTCGTCTGCGACCGAGAGGTTTCACGACTGATATAATGGCAACTGCGCGGAAGAGTTTCGAGTCAATTCTGCTGGACCGCTCATGGGTATCGCCACAGGATCTCGACAAGGCACGGCAACGCAAGAAGCCCGGTCAGGAACTGGCCGACGTGCTGGTCGAGATGGGCGCGCTCGAACCGCAGCGGCTGGCCCGTGCCCGCGCGCAGGAGTACCGGCTTCCGTTCCAGGCTCATATTGACGAGAACTCGCTCGACCCAGCGCTGGTCTCGAAGATTCCGATAAATTACGCGAAGAAGAATCGGCTGCTTCCGCTCTCGAGCGCCGACGGGACGGTGACGGTCGCGATCGCAGACCCGGCCAATTACGAGCCGCTCGACGATCTGCGAATCCTGTACAACGCGCAAATAAGTCCGCTGGTCGCGCCGCCCGAGATAATCGCCGAGGCAATCAACCGCGCCTACGATCAGGCGTCGGCGACCACGGCCGAAGATTTGATGATCGACCTCGAGGAAGAGCGGCTCGACGTAGTCGCGAACGAACTCGCGCAGGAGCCTCGCGACCTGCTCGAATCCGACGACGCCGCGCCGATCATCAAGCTGGTCAATGGCGTGCTGTCGCAGGCGGTCAAGGATCGCGCGAGTGACATACATATTGAAGTTTTCGAGCGGGAACTCGTCATTCGTTTCCGCGTTGACGGGATGCTCTACGACGTATTGTCACCGCCGAAGCGATTCCAGCCGGCGATAACCTCGCGCGTGAAAGTCATGTCGGGACTCAACATCGCGGAGAAGCGCCTGCCGCAGGACGGCAGGATCAGGCTGAGAGTCGCGGGGCGGGACATAGATATTCGCGTCTCGACGATTCCGACCGCGTTTGGCGAACGAATCGTGCTCCGCTTGCTCGACCGAGCGCAGGCGGCGGTCGACGTAAACCTCGACCATCTCGGGTTTTCGGGCAACAACCTGGAAAAAGTCGATCGCCTGATCCGGCAGAGCCATGGGATCATTCTGGCGACGGGACCGACCGGTTCGGGCAAGACCACTACGCTCTACGCGTGCCTGAGCCGAATCAACTCGCCCGAGAAAAATATCATCACGATCGAAGATCCGATCGAGTATCAGTTGCGCGGCGTCGGCCAGATGCAGGTGAATCCAAAAATCGAACTGACCTTCGCCAACGGCTTGCGATCGATATTGCGCCAGGACCCTGACGTGATAATGGTCGGCGAGATTCGTGACGGAACCACGGCCGAGATCGCAATCCAGGCAGCCCTCACCGGTCACCTTGTTTTCTCGACCATTCACACCAATGATTCGTTCGGCGCGATCACCCGCCTGGTGGACATGGGGATCGAGCCGTTCCTGGTATCCTCTTCGATTCTAGCGGTGCTCGCCCAGCGCCTGGTGAGAAAGCTTTGTCCGGATTGCCGCGAACACTACACGCCGAGCGACGCCGAACTGCTGCGAATCGGACTCAAGCACGAGGATCTGACGCCAGCGATCGCGCGGCCCAAAGGATGCCGCGCATGCCGCAACACCGGCTATCATGGTCGTATGGCGGTGCAGGAATTGATGATCATGGACGACGAGATCCGCGCGCTGGTGATGCAAAACGCGGACTCGGCGACGATTCGACGCCACTGCACGCGCAAGGGAATGACGTTGCTGCGGCAGGACGGAGCGGCGCGCGTGTTGGCGGGTGAGACTTCGATAGAAGAGCTGCTCCGCGTCACCCAGGAAGATATCGAATAACCTTGGCGGCCCGGAATTAGCCCATAAATGCCGGTTTTTGCATATCGCGGACTTGGGGCCGACGGCCGATCCGTAAACGGCGTAATCGATGCGGACAGCGCGCGAACCGCGCGCAGCAGGCTTCGCGCCTCCGGGATATTCCCCACCGACCTCGACGAGGAGGCAAACGCAGCGCAACGCGCGACGGCGCTGCGCGAGTGGCTGCCATCGCTATGGCGGCACAAGATGTCGTCGTCGGAGTTGTCGCTGATCACGCGCCAGTTGAGCGCGTTGCTCGGTGCTGGAGTGCAATTGGTTGACGCGTTGGGTGCGCTCAGCGATCAGTCGAGCCGCGCTGCTACCAAACGCATGCTGTCGCAAGTCCGCGAACGCGTGCGCGAGGGATCGTCGCTGGCGGACGCACTGGCGGCGCATCGTGACATTTTCTCGGACCTCTATATCGGGATGGTCCGCGCCGGGGAACAAGCCGCAGCGCTCGAAGTCGTGCTCGATCGGCTGGCGGAATACAGCGAGCGGCAATCGGAGTTCGTGACCAAGGTGCGCGGCGCCCTGACCTATCCAATCATCATGATGTGCGTCGGCACCGCGATCATGGCGTTCCTGGTGGCATACGTCGTACCGCAAGTCGCGACTATCTTCGAGCAGCAGCACGCCGCACTGCCGCTGGCGACCAAGATACTGATCACGTTCTCAGGCATCGTGACGACTTACTGGCTGCCGCTGCTGCTGTTACTGGTCGGGATGATCGCGGGAATCACCGCGGCGATGGCGACCCCGCGCGGACGCCGCATCTACGACACCCTGATATTGAAGATACCGTATATCGGCCCGACGATGATTCGGATCATATGCGCGCGGTTCGCGCGGACGCTGGCGACGCTGCTTTCAAGCGGAGTGCAACTACTGCCCGCGCTCGATGCAGTCAAGGGCGTCGTCACCAACGGGCTGCTGACCGAAGCGGTCGAGAAAAGCCGCCAGAGCATTCGTGAAGGCCACGGCATGGGACAGACGTTGTCGCAGAGTGGACTTTTTCCGCCACTGCTGATCGAGATGATCCGGGTCGGGGAACGATCCGGGGAACTCGAGCGGATGCTGGAACGAGTCGCGGACAACTATGAGCATGAAGTCACCCATTCTCTGAGTCAGATGACGACCATACTCGAACCCGTGATGACGCTGGCGATGGCTGCTGTTATCGTCTTCATGATGCTCGCTGTGCTGATGCCAATCTTCCAACTGAACCAGCTAATGCAATGAGAAATCCCCGGGAGGAAATCGCGATGAAATCACGTCGATACAATCAGGATGGCTTCACCCTGATTGAAATCATGGTGGTTATCCTGATCCTGGGACTGTTGGCGACGATTGTCGTGCAGAGTCTGCGCGGCGCGGCTGACAAGGCCAAGAAGGTAAAGGCGCAGGCGGACCTGTCCGAGTTCAAGACCGCGCTCGATCGCTTCTATCTCGACAACGGCTACTATCCGACCAGCGACCAGGGCTTGCAGGCCCTGGTGACGCCGCCGACCAGTGGGCGTGTGCCCGCCAACTACGAAAATGGCGGTTACATCGAGCGTCTTCCGCGCGATCCGTGGGGCAGCCCTTACTATTATCAGAGCGACGGAAATTCCTACGCGCTCAAGTCGTTCGGCCCGGATGGGGTCGAGAGCAGCGATGATATAGATGGCAGTCAATCGTGAAGAACCCATGAAGTCGCGTCTTCGGAATTCCTCGCCGGGATTCACACTACTCGAACTCGCGGTCGTGTTGTTTATCATGGGCCTGATGCTGACGCTGGCGGTGCCGTATCTCGGTGGCTACCGTCAGGCCGCGCTGCGGAGCCAGGCGCGGCGGCTTGCGGGACGCGCTACTTACATGTTCGACGAGGCTGCCGGGCACAAGCTGGTACTGCGGCTGATATTCGACCTGGACAACAATGGCTACATGGTGGCGAGCCTGGATCCATACGCCGCAAATCCGGTCTTCGCTGCCGATACTTCCGTCGGTGGACCACCCGTCATGATGCCGGATGCGATTCGGATTCGCGACGTAACTGTTGAAGGCGTCGGCACGGTAGGCCGGGGAACGGTCACGACGCAGTTCTATCCCGAAGGATACGTTGACGCGACCGTGGTTCATCTCCAGGACGTATCGGGACACGTGATGACGCTGGCGTTCACGCCGCTGACGGGGCGGGTCGCAGTGCTCGAGGGCGACGTGATGCCGCGCGACATGTTTCGATGAAGACTCGATTCAAAAGTACCCGTGGATTCACGCTGCTCGAGGTGATGGTGGCAATCGCGATCCTTGGAATCGCGATGCTTGGGCTTTTGGGACTGCATCATCAGAGCTTGCAGTCGGTGATTCGCGCGCAAGACACCACCCGCGCGGCGATGCTCGCCCAGGCCGTCATAACGCAGGCCGAGCTCGAACGCTTTCCCGATCCCGGTACTACCCGCGGCGATTTCGGAGGTCTGTTCCAGGAAAAATATCCGAATTTTCGCTGGGAGCGGACGGTCCAGGCCTCGGGAGACTTCCCCGACATACGCAAAGTGCGGGTGGTGGTTTTCTTCGGACCGCATATGGCGCGCACGTTCGCGGTGACTGAATTCCTGCACTCGCCGATGCCGCAAAACGGCACCGCGCCACAACAATGATGCTGCGTCCGCACATTAACCGCGTCGCCAGAGGCTTCACGCTGATCGAGCTGATGCTCGCAGTCGCGGTGCTCGGTCTAGTCCTGTCGATGCTTGCCAGTTCGTTCAGCGTGGTCGTGCACAGCAAGATTCACGCGGAGGGCCGGCTCGCAGTGGATCGCGAAGGACGCGCGGTGCTTTGGCAACTCAGCAAGGAAGTGCGTTCCGCCGTGCAAACGCCGGTCGCGCTGAGCCGCGTTTTACTGGTTGGAACCGGACACAACGGCAGCAGCGGCGCGATCGACTCGATTACGTTTTCAACCCTCGACGCGGGTCATCGCCGCGCGTTGACCGGCTTAGGCACCGAGATGATCGTCACTTACAACATGGTCAACAACCCGCAGCATCCCGGATGGTACCTGTTGCAGCGCTCGCAGCAGAGCGGGCTGCTGCTCTCGGGTACCGACGCGCCGGCGACCGTGCTGGCGGATAATTTGCTGTCGTTACGGCTGGGCTACTACGACGGGCAGCGATGGATCGAAAGCTGGGATTCCAACAGCATGCCGCGTTCACGGCAGCTTCCAGTGGCAATCAGAATCGAGATCCAGATGGCCGCGCCAGGGGGACGCGCGATGGATTTTGCGACCCGCGTCACGGTACCGATGGCGATCGCACAATGGTGAGAGCGAAGCTCAAGAACGAGCGCGGTGTCGCGTTGCTCGCGGTGCTGATGGGAATCGCGCTGATGACGCTGATCGTCGTGGACTTTGCGATGTCGGCGGGACTCGGCTTCGTCTCGGCTGCGAATCAGGCTAACGAGCTGCGTTCGTACTATCTCGCTCGCTCGGCCATCAATGTTGGCCTGGCTTTGCTCGCGCAGGATACGCGGCTCGATGCGCAATCACAGACGCCATTCGACAGTCTTCAGGATCCGTGGGCAGTACCGTTTCCTCCAATCCCGGTCGATGGTGGCGTGGTGGCGTTGTCGATTGTCGATGAAACGCGCAAACTCAGCGTGAACTCGCTAGTCGATACCGATGGCAAAATTAATCAGCCCGCGATGCAGAGGATGATACGGCTGTTCTCGGTTTTGGGCATCAACCCCGAAGTTCTGGCGGCGATCGTAGATTGGATCGATCCCGACAACATCGAGTCGCCCGGCGGTGCGGAAGCGGATTATTACCTCGGGCTGCGACCGCCCTATCAGCCGCGCAACGGGCCGATGCCGACGATTGGCGACCTCAAAATGGTCAAAGGCATCAACGAAGCGGCTTTCAATCGTTTGCGTCCGTTTCTGACGGTCATGCCGGAGACTCAGGTCAATGCCAACACCGCGTCGGCGGAAGTGCTCGCTTCCCTGGCTGACGAGATGATGGAAGATCCCAAAATCGTGCAGGCTATAATGGAGGCGCGTGCGAACCGCCCCTTCGAGAATATCACCGACGTCGCGAATCTGCCTGAGGTCGGTACTATCGGCAGCAAGCTCACCCAGGTATTAACGACGCGCAGCCAATACTTTACGATTAGCGGCGTTGGCACCTTCGCAGGGGCGCGCAAGATGGTAAATGCTACCTTTCATCGCGAACAGGCGGGCAACGGAACGCTCGCGTCCTGGCAGGAAGAGTGATCGTGGCTAAACTTTCTAAATCGCATCGCCGGAGCCAGCGCGCTTAATGGCTCAGCGAATACTCGCGCTGGAGATGGTCGGCGATAAGGTGCGCGCGGCTGCCGCCGACCGCTCGTGGAATTCGTTCCATCTCGCGGGAGTCTACGAAAAAGAACGCGCGCAGGACGAACCCGACCTGAGTGGCGCGTTGACGCGGCTGATGGCTGAAGCCGGTGATGTGGATATCGTAATCACCGCGTTGTCGGCAGAGCGGGTCGTGAAGCGGGTGCTCGAGTTGCCGTTCAAAGATTCCCGCCGTTTGCATCAGGTGGTCCCGTTCGCGCTCGAAGAGCATCTGCCATTTCCAGTGGATAACGGCACGGTCGCCTTCGCACGTATCGGAACAAACGGAGACAACTCGGTAGTGATGGCTGCGATGGTCCGCAAGCAGGACTTGCAGAGTCATCTCGATCTGCTGGCCAAAGCCGGAATCGATCCGAAAACCGTCACGCTGGGACCGCTGGCGCTGGCGGCTCTGTTCACTCGGGCTCGCAACGGCACTGGTCCAACCGCACACCTGGTGGTTGAAGGTGACGAGTCCGCGACCAGCGTGGTGCTGGTCGATCTCGATGGCACTCCGCGCGCGCTACGCTCGATGAGTGGCGGACTGATGCGCTCGGACGGATCGGCGGTATCGCAAGAGGTCGCGAATCCGATCCTGAATTCAGTGCGGCAGACTCTGCTCGCGCACGGTGGAGAAACTGACCAGACCGACGTGGTGGTGGCGGGCACTGCGGCGGCCAGCCCAAAAGTCCGGAGCCTGCTCGCCGAATCGCTCGCGTTGGCGGTGCGCGATGGCGGCGATTTTGATTACTCATCGATATTCGAGGGCTCGGTTCCCAACACCGGAAAGTTCGCGTCGTGCGTGGCGATGCTGCTGGCGGAGTTACCGAGCAGGCCAGTTGACCTGATAAATTTTCGCCAGGGCGAATTCCTGTTTCGCGGACGAATTCGCGGAGACCTGACGCCCTTCTATACTTCGGGAATTCTGGCCGCGGCTATGTTGTTTGCGATGGTGCTGCATTTCGCCTTTGGAGTGTCCGCCAATCTGCATCGTCTGAACCAGGTCAACCAGGAAATCTCCGAAGCCGCGGCGCCGGTCTTGGGTAACGTCGATCCCGCCGACGCCAAGGCGCAGCTCAAGGCCGGTATCTCGAAGATGAATCATCGGTTGCAGTTAATCGGCGGCAATCTGACCAGCCATTCCCCACTCGATACGTTGCTCGCTGTTTCGCGGGCGCTGCCACCGCGCTTCCCGATCGAAATGGTGGATTTGCAAGTCGATGCGAGCGCGTTGCACGTCACCGGACAAGCCGACTCGTTCTCGAGTGTCGATCAGGCCAAGAAGGCGCTCGATCAAAGTGGATATTTCGGAACGATCGAGGTGGCGCACGCCAAGGCCGGCTCAGATCCTGACAAGGTGGATTTCCGCATGGACGCGACGTTCAAAGACAGTCTGCCGTCCGCGGAGTGATCGATGTTTAGAGAATGGCTTGAAAATCTGCGCGAACGATTGACGGAACTGTTGCGCCCGTCCCTCACGCGGGCCGGCGCCCGAATCGATCCGCTGATCGCGCAGGCGCGCGGACGCTATCAGAAGCTCGAACCGCGCGAACGCCTGCTGGTACGCGCGGCAGCGTTCGTGCTCGGTATCTTCCTGCTTTACAATCTGATTTACCTTCCAATCGTCGGGCTGAGTTCGGGACTGCAGGAAAGGATTGCGCAGCGCCAACTGGACCTGGCCGACGTCCGACGGCTCGCCGAAACCTACGCGCGGCTAAAGGCGGACCTCGCAAGCGCCGAGCATCACACGGTGCCGGGTAAGGACTTCTCGCTCTTTTCGGTGGTCGAAGCGTCGATGAGCAAGAGCGTCGGGCGCGAAAAAATTGGCTCGATTACGCCGGGCGCGGATCGCAAACTCGCCGACGGCTTCACCGAGTATAGCGTGCAACTGAAGCTCGCCAACGTGAACCTTTCGCAGTTGGTCGATGCGTTGTACGCAATCAGCACAGTGCCGCAGCCGATTGGAGTCGCAAACATGCGCATCCAGCGCCGCAGCCCGGACACGCATTCCTACGACGTCGATATCACCTGCGTCGCGCTCGCAAAGAATGCCTGAGTTCGCGTCGTACTTCACCGCGCAATACTGGCGAGCCCATCTCGTCCAACTCGGATACGCGATTCTTGCGCTGATTCTTTTCAGTACGTTCCTCGTCTCGACGTTTCCCTACTCGTCCACGCTCGCAAAGGTGCTCGCGCCGATGGGGCTCGAGTTCTCGAGCACGGGACAGGCTATCCATTTTCCTATCGGCGCCGAGTTGACTGATGTTCGGGTGGACTCGATCAACTCGCCGCGCGCGACACCTCTGTTCGAAAGCCCCGCGGTCACCATCTCGCCGTCCATTTTGTTGCTGCATCCGGGGGTCCGTGTGAAGGCTTCGGCTTACGACGGAGTCGTCACGGCGACCGCTCGGCCGAGCGGAAAAGGGACTGCGTTGAGCTTCAATCTCGACGCGCTGGATATCTCGCGTCAGCACCTGTTTGAGACTTCCGGCTTGAACGCGGCCGGCCATCTCTCAGGAGCCGGGGAATTCTGGATTTCGTCATCGAATATAGGCGCCGACACCGGTGATGGCGAATTGCGCGCGGCCTTACTGACTCTGATCTCACCGATCGTGCAGGGACCGATTCGTCTGGGCGATGCGCATGCCAAATTCAAGCTGCGCGATGGAATATTAGCGATCGAGAGTTTCAGCAGCCACGGCGGGGATCTTGGAATTGAGGCCAGCGGCACCGTTCAACTCTCGCCGCTAGTCGGTGACAGTCGGATCGCGATTCAATTCAAACTGACGCCCTCGCCTGCCGCCACTTCACGTCTCGGATTGCTGTTCGCGATATTGCCGCGTCCACCCGGACCAAAGCCGTACCAATTGACTGGAACGCTCAATGCGCCACGCATCAGCTGAATGATTCACTTATGCTGGCGCGGACTTGAAGAATCGCAGCACTGATTCCTTGTAACGCTTGTCGCCCGGAGCGTTCAGATGGTCGCGGCCTTCGATCTTCACCAACTCGCTGCCGGAAATCGAATCGCGCAAGAGTTCCGGACTCCCGACCAGGGTATCTTTGGTTCCAATCACGATCATTACTGGAACATTTACGCGAAGCGCTTTCAAATCTTCGCTGGTCTGATCGGGACGGTCCGCGGCCATGCACGCGGCGAGCGCCTTAAGATCGTTGCCATTGGCTTCGGCGAAATTCCGAAACTGCTTTGCGGTCGCACTTCCAAGATGACTCGGATTGTCGGAAAGCAGCGCCTCGACGATCGGCTTGCGATCGAACGAAGTCACTGTGGCAGAAGTGGCGCCGATTCCGCCCAGGACCACCGCACGCAGTCTTTCCGGATGCGATTGCAGCAGCCCGAGCGAGATTCGCGCACCCATCGAGTAGCCCATCAGCAGCGTGCGCTCGATTCCGAGTTGGTCCATCAGGCGAATGACATCGTTCGCCATGATGTTGCCGGCGTACGCCGCCGGGTCATGCGGCTTGCCGCTTTTACCGTGTCCCCGACAGTCGAGCGCCACGACCCGATAGTGTGGCGACAACTGCATGTACCAACCCGTCAGTCCCCAATTGTGCTCCGCGCGGGACGCGAAACCATGCACCAGCACCACCGGCTCGCCAGTGCCGTGTTCTTCGTAGTAGATCTGCACGCCGTCGGAATCGAAGTAAGCCACGCGATTTCCTCCCATACGCCAGAGTGCTTTTATATTTCACAAATCGCGGTGGCCGCAATCACGACTTCGCCTTGCGGCGATCGCCGATTGGATAGAGAATCGCGCCAATTCAATTCGCGCGGTAATTCATCGATGGCACAGACAAGAAAACTCGGACTCCAGACCTCGGTTAGCGGCGGTAGCGGCCTTGCCTCGCGGCTCGCTCTCATCGCCGAAGCCGAAAATTCCGGTTACACATCTCTGTGGATCGCCGAGGTCTCGGGTCCGGATGCGTTCGTCAGCCTTGCCGCGTTGGCGCTCAACACAACGAAAGCGGAACTCGCAACCGGTGTCGTTCCGATCCAGATTCGCACGCCCGGCGTGATGGCGATGGGCTTCCTGACGATCAACGAACTTTCGGGCGGCCGCGCCATCGCGGGACTCGGAGTTTCGAGCCCGGTGATTGTCGAACGGTGGCATGGCGCGTCGTATCGGAAGCCGGTCACCGCGATGCGCGAATGCGTCACCATCATGCGGCAACTGTTCACCGAAGGCCGCTCGAAGTTCAAAGGCGAAGTATACAAGTCCGATTTTCGCCTGGGGATGCGCGCGACAGCGCCGCGTCCGCCGAAGATTTACCTGGCCGCACTGAACGCGCCGATGCTGCGCCTTGCAGGCGAGGTCGCCGATGGCGTCCTCATGAATTACTCGCCGCCGTACGCGATGGCGCCGATGGTTCAGCACATTCGTGAAGGCGCGAAGGCGGCCGGACGCGATCCCGCGGCGGTGGATGTCGGCGTTTACATCCGGATGTGCATTACCGATGAGGAAGACAAGGCGGTGGATTCTTTCCGGCGCGAGCTTGCCGGTTACGCCTTCGTTGACAGCTACAACAAGATGTTTGCGCGCTATGGTTTGGCCGCGGAGTTCGACGAAGTACGGCGCTTATGGAAAGAGGGCAAGCGCGATGAGGCCGCCAAGGCCATCAAGGAGGAATCGTGCCGCAAGATCGCGGTGTTCGGCCCGGCCAAAGCCGGACGCGATTTCGTCGCGCGGTTTCGCGAGGCCGGCGTGACTCATCCGGTGATTTTTCCAATTGGACCGGCGGCGACCTCCGCGCGTGATTACCCAATCACTATGCGCGCGCTCGCGGGCGCCTGATGACTTACCGGCCCTTGTAAACGGGCTTGCGCTTCTCCATGAAAGAGCGCGGGCCCTCCTTGGCGTCCTCGGAAAGCATCACTTCACGCGCAATTTCGTTTTCGATTTTGTAAGCGTCCTCCAGCGGACGCCCTGAACATCGCCGCACCGCCTCCTTGATCTTACGCACCGCGAGCGGACCATTGCGCGCGATCGTCTCGGCAAGCTCTTCGGCTTTGGCCATGAGCTGCTCCTGCGGCACCACGTAGTTCACGAGTCCAAGACGCCACGCTTCCTGCGCGTCGATTCGATTGCCGGTCAGCAAGATTTCCATCGCCTTGCAGTAGGGAATCTGTCGCTGCAGACGCGCGAGCGAACCGGCGGCCGGGATAATCGCCCACTTTACTTCCTGTAATCCAAAACTTGCGTTCTCCGACGCGACCCGCAAGTCAGTGGCCTGGATGAATTCCATACCGCCCGCGATACAGAAGCCATTGACGGCCGCGATCACCGGCTTGTCCATGTTGAAGCCGCGCAGCAGCGCGGTATCTCCGATCTTGCGGTCCGACAGCAGCTTGCGATCCCAATCGTCTTCGGGTTTTCGCGCGCGGGTAAAGAGTGGAATTAGTTTTCCAAGATCAGCGCCGGCCGAAAAAGCGACCTTTCCCGCGCCGGTAACGATCGTGGCAAGAACCGCATCGTCCTTGTCGATTTCGTTCCAGGCTTGTGCGAGCGAAACCAGCATTTCGGGATTCAAGGAATTGTGAACCTCGGGCCGGTTCAGGGTGAGATAGGCGAGGCGGCCCCGCTTTTCGAAAATTAACGCAGGCATTTATGCGCTCCTTCCGCGATCTGATTTGCGACTCTTGCGGCTTCGCGAAACTATCATCAAAGCACCTTTACCGGCCACTTCATCGCCCGTTAAGATCATTCGGTGCCACCGGAGCAGGGCATGACCGTGGAGGTGCCATGAAATACATCGTCGCTGCGCTCATCGCATCGGTAATGCTGTCGACGGTCGTGACGGCGCTCGCAATCGAGCAACCGCGGCTGATTCCGCGCTCCGAGGAAATTGCGCGTCCCGCCGCCGATGTCTACGCATCGCTGAAAAAATATTTCAGCGACCCTGCCCTGAGCCGGTACCAATTGGTGAGTGCCGATCCCACGACGCATACTCTGGTGGCGAAGATGTCCGGCATCGACAACGCGTCGTGGAACAATTGGACCTTCTGCAAGACGGGCCCGGTCGAGATGATTTACAAATATGAAGACGGCCGCGTGACAGTCACAGTCAAGATCGAAGAGACTACGAGGAAAATCAGCTTCGCGACCGTGACTGCGGACTTCGAAGGCCGCTACGTCTTAGCCTCCAACGAGAACAAGATCGCGTGCGTGTCGAAGGGCGGACTCGAGGAGAAGCTCCTCGCGGTCGCGGGCGGTCCCGGCACGAAGTGATTAGTTGAGCGCGGAAGCCAAACTCGCCGCAGCGGCGGTGATTGCTCCTCCTGACGCGGATCAGATTGCATTTCCGCATGCGCGGCAGTTGCGATCGCGCGACGTCTTTGGTCTGGCCGCGCGCGCCTGGCCGTTCATCCGGCCCTACAAACGCCATCTGGTCTATTTGTTGCTTACGATCATTCCGAGTCTGCCCGCCGGCCTCATCGGCCTCACGATGATTCGAATCTTTTTCGACGTGGTTGGACACGGCGACGCAATTCGTCCTGCGGAAGCGTGGCTGCTGCGCGTACCGCTCGACGCTTCCCGCGTACTGATCCTGCGCCACGCGTGCGTGCTGACCGGGATAATCGCGATGCTCGCGATGCCGCTGGTAGCGCTCACGATCGGTTACGCAGTGTGGATTCTGCAGCGAATCAGCAACCTGTTTCGCGTCAACCTGTACACTCGCATGCAGGAACTGAGCGTTCAGTTTCATTCGCAGGAAAAAATTGGCGACGCGATCTTCCGCATGTTCCAGGACTCCGCGCCGATCCCAGAAGTGATCGACGGCCTCGTGATCCAGCCGATGCGCGGAATCCCGATGGTCGCCGGCGTCGTGATCTGGCTGATGATTTGCGACTACCGAATGGGGCTGATCGCGATCGCGCTCATTCCGGCGAATTGGCTGCTGGCATGGAGATTTGCGAGTCCCTTGCGCCACGCGTTCATCGCTGAGCGTGAGGCGACCGCACAGGCGACCACCCGAATCGAAGAGACCTTGGCGTCCATCAAGGCGGTCAAGGCGTTCGGTACCGAGGCGTCGGAGGCCGAGCTTTACGGGCGCGATAACTGGAATGCTTTCATGGCGTCGCGGCGCTCGCGCCTGATGCTCGCGAGATATCGAGTCGCGAGCAATACCATCCGCGGACTCGGATACGCCGGCGCGGCTTACTTCGGCGCGCGTGACGTTATGAACGGCGGTGCGGTTGGACTGGCGCATGCCGCACTATCGCTCGGCGTATTTCAAGGAGCGATTCTGGCATTCGGCGGGGTGAGCGCGCGAATCCGCGGGTTGACCGATCGATGGGGCAGCATGCAGGACGTCGTGGTCGCAATTTCGCGCGTGCTCGAGATGCTGGCGAAGCCGTCCGAGGACGCGGTTGCGCGCGGACATAAGCTTCCCCCGCGCGCGGCCTCGCGCCTAAGTTTCGACCATGTCAGTTTCGGCTACGATCCGCATACGACCGTTTTGCGCGAGGTAAGTTTCGAGGCAAAGGCCGGCGAAATTACCGCGCTCGCCGGCGCGAGCGGCTCAGGCAAGAGCACGACTATCGCGTTGATCGTGCGCTTCTTCGATCCAACCGATGGACATATCCGGCTCGACGGCGAGAGCATCGATCAATTCGATCTGCCGGCGTGGCGAGGGATGCTCTCGGTGGCACTGCAGGAAAATCCGATGTTCACTGCCACCATCCGCGACAACGTCGCTTATGGCCGTCCGGAAGCGTCCGCGGAGGAGGTGCGCGAGGCTCTCGAGCGGGCCGGCCTCGGCGACTTTGTGCGCGCGCTCCCATTGGGGCTCGGTACCGTGCTGGGCGAAAAAGGCGCCAAGATTTCAACCGGTCAGGCGCAGCGAATCGGTCTCGCGCGAGCGTTGCTGCGAAACGCGCCCATCCTGCTGCTGGACGAGCCGACTTCGGCGCTCGATGGTGCGACCGAGAACGACGTGATGCAAGGACTTCGCGAGTGGGTCGAGGCGGACCCGAAGCGCCGCATGGTAATCCTCGCGACTCATCGCCGCACGACCGCCGCACGAGCCGATCGTAGCTACCACATTGCCGCGGGCCGAGTACTCGCATCCGATCTGTCGGCGTTGGCCGTGAGTGAGGCGCGCGATGCTTGAATCGACGGGCGAAGGTTTGACGACGAACGGAGCCGCGAATCCGCCGGCGCCGACACTCGAAATCGACTCGCGAGCCAATCTGCTTTATGCCGACGAGCACGCGCCGCTGCGGCTCGGCGAAGCCTGGATGCTGCTGGTCAAAAGCTGGCCCTTCATCGCGCGCGAACGCCGGCTGGTCGCGATCAAAAGCTCGCTCGCGATCTTTTCGCTGGTCTTTTTTCTCATGACCCCGTGGTCGGTGAAAATAATCATCGACAACGTCATCGATAGCCATCCGCTGGCCGGAATTCCCGCTGCGTTGCTGTTGCCGATTGCCGGCACTGACCGCGCAGCAATCCTGATGGCCGTGACGGTCTTCCTGGTGGTCGCGGTCATTCTCATCGGTATGATCGGAGACGACACGGCCGGACTCACGACGAGCGTGCAGAGCAGCGGACTGGATCAGGCCGGCTTGACCGCGAACGACGCAAACTCCGGCTGGAGTATGTGGAACGGATTGTTCGGCTATCTCGAGTCGTCGGTCACTATCGATCTGACCCAACGAATCAACCAAGCGGTTCGCAAAACCGTCTATGAGCGATTCATCCGCTCGCCGTTGGGACTTTTTGCCGACCAGAAGATCGGCGACGCGGTTTTCCGCGTGATGCATGACAGCGCCTCGATCGGCGCGGTCTTTTATACCGGCGTGCTGGGGCCGCTGATGTCGATCGTGATGTTCGTGCTCGCGCTGATCGTGCTGTGGGCGCAGTTCAGCAACGAGCGCATGATTCCGATCCTTGCCGCCGTGTCGCTCCCAGTCATCGCAATCGTGACCGGTTTTTTTGGGCGATTGTTCCGCAATCAGAGCCAGGAGATGCGCGAGCGGGGCAGCAATGTCATGGCGGCGTTCGAGGAACGCGTCGCGCAGGTTCAGCTGGTCAAAGCGTTCGGACAGGAAAAGCGCGAAACCGCGGCAGTCGATACCGCGAGTTGGAGATCGTATCGCTCGACGCTGAAGATGTTTGGCATCGTAATGGTGCTTTTGATCGTGCTGATGCCGCTGGTGTTCGCGCTGATGATCTTCGGCCTGTACCACCTTATGCTCGAGGTGTTAGCGAAACGGATGACGCTCGGCGACGTGGTGTTGATCGGCAGCTACTTCGGCATGCTCGCCAATCCGATGGCGACGCTTGGCAGCACGTGGATCTCGTTGCAGGCGCCGGTCGCTGGACTGCGGCGAATTCACAGCGTACTCGACAAATTAAGCGAAGCCGCTTTCAACGGTTCTGCGCGCGATCTTTCCCAGGCGATAGAACATCTTGAAATGCGCGCCTTATCGATCGGATACGGCGCGACCACAGTGATGCACGACGTTTCGATGTCCATCCGCGCGGGCGAGATGGTCGCGATTGCAGGACCCAGCGGATGCGGCAAGACCACGCTGATTTATTCGATCCCGCGCTTTGTCGAGCCTTCAGCCGGCAGCATCACTTTCAACGGCGTCGACTCGCGCGCGATCTCTCCCGACACGATCCGGAATCGCGTCGGCTTTGTCTTTCAGCAGGAGTCGCTGTTCTCGACTTCGATAGCGGACAACATTCGCTACGCGGTCCCAGGCGCGACCGACGCTCAGATTCGTGAAGCCGCCAGGATCTCGGGCGCTGCCGCGTTCATAGAAGAACTACCGAAGCGCTACGACACGATGTTAGGGCGTCGGGGAGCGCGGCTCTCCGTCGGTCAGAAGCAACGGATTGCGATCGCACGCGCCCTGCTCCGCCGATCTGAAATCCTGATCCTCGATGAACCTACCGCGCCGCTCGATTTGAATTCGGAGTCCGACCTGATCGCTACCTTGCGCAATCTCGCGCGTGATCGAATTGTTCTGCTGGTGGCGCATCGGCCAGAGACTCTTGGCGCCTGCGATCGGGTATTTTTCGTTCACGACGGTACGATCCACGCCTCCGGCCCTCACTTGGAACTGCTCGCGAACTGCCCCGCCTACCGGGCATATCTGGCGCGCACCGAATCCGAAATCCACGGTTGATCCGGCACGGCGATTGCTCCTTTAGACGCAGTTTTTGCTGGCGAAATCGACTTTCGCCACAAATGCTGGCAGAGGGGATCTGCGGTGGCATCGGCGCAAGCAGACAGTGCGAATCCGAGTGCGCCTTTCGCCCGATTCTCAAGCCCTGTATATAGTGGTTGACACTATCATCAACCAGGCACTCGATCGCTTGCCAAAAGACAAAAGCAAACCTAGAAAGTCCGGCGCCGAGCAGCGCGTCGTCATCGATTTCGATCTGCTGCGTGAATACGCGGCGCGCAATTTCCGCGACCTCGGCGGCCATCCCACTATCGATCGCGGCCGCGTGCGCACTGGCAAAATCTTTCGCTCATCGCACCTCGCCGCAATTCCTATCGAAAGCCCGCTCAACCAGCTCGAACTTCGCACGCTCGTCACGCTGCAGAGCCGGCTCGAGGTCAAGCATCTAGGCGCGCCCGAGCCCGCGTCGCGCCGCGGCGTGCGATGGGAGCATATCCCGATGGGCGACGAATGGTTCAACGACAAGGGCTATACACAGATCGCGGCCGAGCCCGGCGACGTGCACCTGGTTTTGATCATGCACTTCCGGGCCGACTGGCTCCGATTTTTCAAGCTGCTCGCCGAGCGCGAGGTCTATCCACTGCTATTTCATTGCTCCGCGGGACGCGATCGCACCGGGGTCGGCGCCGCGATGCTGCTGTCGATGCTCGGAGTCGATCGCGAGCGAATAGTTTCGGATTTCCTCGAGAGCAACCTGACCTTCACCAAGTCACTGCTCGCGCGCGAGCAGCTGGATCCGGTTTTCGCGCTGATTGACGAGAGCGGAGGTATTGAAGGCTTCATGCGCGAGGTTATCGGCCTCAACTCAGGCGAGCTCGCGATAATTAGGGAAGATTTGCTGGAAAGCTGACTTAAGCCGGCATGTAGCCGTCGCGCAGCAGCGACTTTGCGATTATCATCCGCTGCACTTCGCTGGTGCCCTCGCCAATCTCGGCGAGTTTCGCGTCGCGCATGTAACGCTCGACCGGAAAGTCGGTCACGTAGCCGTAGCCGCCGTGAATCTGCACGGACTTGGTGGTGGTCCACATCGCGGTCTCCGACGCGAACAGCTTCGCCATCGCAGCCTCGCGCGCGTACGGTTTGCCGGCGTCCTTGAGCGCGGCGGCGCGGTAAATCAGCATCCACGACGCGTCGATCCGCGTCGCCATGTCCGCGAACATCCACTGGATTGCCTGGAACTCGGCGATCTTCTTGCCGAACTGTCCGCGCTCGAGCGCGTATGCCCGCGCTTCTTCGAAGCCACCGCGCGCAATTCCTGCCGCGAATCCCGCGATACCGATTCTACCGCCCTCGAGCACCTTAAGAGTTTGCCGATATCCCGCGCCCAGTTCGCCGATCAGGTTGCGCGCCGGCACGGTAACGTTTTCGAACACCACTTCCGCGGTATCGGATGCGCGCAGTCCGAGTTTTTCGATTTTCTTCCCGTTGGAAAGTCCCGCGGTGCCGCGATCGACGATAAACGCTGATACACCGTCACGTCCTCGCGTCGCATCTGTGATCGCCATCACAACGTAAACGTCGGCGACCGTGCCATTAGTGATGAACATCTTGCCGCCAGTGATTGAATAGTTGTCACCGGAGCGAGTCGCGCGCGTGCGCATCGCCGCCGCGTCGGATCCGGAGCTCGACTCAGTCAGGCACCACGCGCCAAGTTTTTTCCCTTGGAGCATTTGCGGCACGTAGTGGCTGCGATGTTCCTCGCTGGCGAACGCCGCGATATGCCCGGTCGAGAGCGACATGTGCGCTGCGCAAGTAAGCCCGATCGACGCGTCGTAGCGCGACAGACCCTCGACCACCAGCACTTGCGAGAGCGTATCGGCGGCGCCGCCGCCATATTTTTCAGGAAACGAGACCCCGAGAAATCCGAGTTGGCCCAATTGCTCTACGATGTGACGCGGGAAGGTTTCTTCCTTGTCCCACTTGGTCGAATACGGCTTGATCTCGCGCTCGGCGAAGTCGGTCAGGGTTTCGCGGATCCGCCGCTGCTCTTCGGTCAAATCGAAATTCATGTTTGCGGCCTATTGCCGGGGCGAGACGTTTTCGCGCACCCACTTAACGATATCTTCGGTCGACGCGCCGGGCGTGAAGATTTGCCGCACGCCTTTTTCTTTGAGCTTGGCGGCATCGTCGTCGGGAATGATTCCGCCCCCGAACACCGCGATATCGCCCGCGCCGCGTTCGTTCAGGAGCCGCATCACCTCGGGGAAAAGCGTCATGTGCGCGCCCGACAGCACGCTCAATCCCACCGCGTCGGCATCTTCCTGCACTGCCGCCTCCGCGATCATTTCGGGCGTCTGATGAAGTCCGGTGTAGATGACCTCGAAGCCGCCGTCGCGCAACGCGCGCGCGATTATCTTGGCGCCTCGGTCATGTCCGTCGAGCCCGGGCTTCGCGACCAGTATTCTAAGTCTCTTGTCTGCCATTTAAATCCAGCCTGGATCTTTGTACACGCCGAACTCGGTGCGAAATATGTCGCTTATCTCGCCGACTGTCGCGTCGTGCCGGACTGCCTCGCAAATCGGATCCATCAGGTTCTCGCCCGAGCGGCACGCCTCGGCCACTCGCCTGAGCGCGTCCCTGACCGACACGGAATTGCGCTCGCGTTTCACTTTGCGCACCCGCTGGATCTGTTTCTCTTCGATTGCGGGATCGATCTTCAGCGTCGGAATCGGAATTTCCTCCGGGATCGAATACTTGTTCACTCCGACCACGATCTTGATTCCCTGTTCGAGTTGACGCTGGTAGTGGAACGCCGCCTCGGCAATTTCGCGCTGCGGATAGCCGGTCTCGATCGCTTTGACCATCCCGCCCATCTCGTCGATGCGCCGAATATAGTTCATCGCCTCGCGTTCCATCCGATCGGTCAGCGCCTCGACCGCGTAACTGCCGCCGAAAGGATCGATCGTGTTGGTGACCCCGGTCTCTTCCGCGATTATCTGCTGTGTCCGAAGCGCAACCATCACCGCCTGCTCCGTCGGCAGCGCGAGCGTCTCATCCATCGAGTTCGTATGCAGGGATTGCACTCCGCCGAACACCCCAGCCAGCGCCTGCATCGCGACGCGAACGACGTTGTTGATTGGCTGCTGCGCCGTGAGCGACGCGCCCGCCGTCTGCGCGTGAGTTCGGAGCATCATCGACTTTGGATTTTTCGCGCCGAAGCGCTCCTTGATAATTCGCGCCCACATCCGGCGCGCGGCGCGCAGCTTGGCGACTTCTTCGAGAAAATCGTTGTGCAGATTCCAGAAGAACGAAAGGCGCTGCGCAAAGTCGTCGACGCGCAGGCCGCGCTTCACCGCCTCCTCGACGTAGCAGATGCCGTCGGCAATCGTAAACGCAAGTTCCTGCACCGCGGTCGAGCCCGCCTCCCTGATGTGGTAGCCCGAGATCGATACCGCATGCCAGCGCGGCACCTTACGCGCGCAGAACTCGATCATGTCGGTGACGACCCTGAGCGCGGGACGCGGCGGGCAAATCCATTCCTTCTGCGCGATATACTCCTTGAGCATATCGTTCTGAATCGTGCCGCCGACTTTTTCCCACGGGATTCCGTTGCGCTCGGCGACCACCAGGTACATCGCGAGCAGCACCGACGCCGAACAGTTCACCGTCATCGAGGTCGAGACCTTGTCGAGCGGAATCCGGTCGAACAAGGTCGCCATGTCGTAAACGGTCGAGACCGAAACCCCTTCGCGCCCGACTTCGCCCAGCGCGCGTTCGTGGTCGGCGTCGTAGCCCATCAGAGTCGGCATATCGAACGCGGTCGAAAGCCCGTCCTGACCCTGGCCCAGCAGAAAATGAAATCGCTGATTGGTATCTTCGGCCAATCCGAAGCCGGCGAACTGGCGCATCGTCCACAGCCGTCCGCGATACATCGAGCCATAGACGCCGCGGGTGTACGGATACTCGCCGGGATTGCCCAGCGTGTCGTCGTAACTGCCGCTTACGTCTGCGGGCGTGTACAGCGGCTCGAACTCCATGTCCGACACGCTCGAGAACCGGACCGGTCTCTCGCTCGCCTGCTTGTAAGTCGACTCGAGCCAATTCTTTTTGCTGCCCACGTCTTTCCTCACCGGTTGTCGAGCACGCTCGAGGCAATCACCAGGCGCTGGATCTCCGACGTGCCTTCGTAAATTTCCGTAATCTTTGCATCTCGAAAATAGCGCTCGACCTTGAACTCTTTGGTGTAGCCGTAGCCGCCGTGAATCTGCACCGCTTCGGTCGCGGATTTCATCGCTGTCTCTGACGCGAACAGCTTCGCCATCGCGGATTCCTTGCTGCACGGCTCGCCGCGATCCTTCAGCGTGGCCGCGCGATGAGTCAGCAATCGCGCCGCGTCGATCTCGACCGCCATATCGGCGAGCTTCCACTGGATTGCCTGGTATTGCGAAATTGGCTTGCCGAAGGTCAAGCGTTCCTGCGCGTATTTCAGCGACGCCTCGAGCGACGCGCGCGCTATTCCAAGCGCCTGCGACGCAATCCCGATTCTCCCGCCGTCGAGCGTCTTCATCGCGACCTTGAAGCCATCCCCCTCACCAATCAGAAGATGCTCGCGCGGCACGCGCATGTCGCTGAAACTCAGCTGCGCGGAATGCGCACCGTGAATTCCCATCTTGTCTTCGACCCGCGTCACCGCCCACCCGGGCGTATCGGTTTCGACCGCAAAGGCGCTGATTCCGTGATGGCCTTTGTCGGGCTGCGTCATCGCAAACACGATCGCCACCTTTGACTGCGGCGAATTGGTGATGAAGTTCTTGGTCCCGTTGATGACGTAGGAGTCGCCGTCG
>CAAGKR010339879.1_pt1 | contig 29636 bp, 27 predicted proteins | sample 2556971 | NCBI WGS metagenome assembly CAAGKR01 (sample SAMEA5207829, study PRJEB30636) | soil metagenome | biome: forest; feature: boreal; material: soil | place: USA | collected 2011-09 | depth 1 m | reverse complement strand
TCGTATTTTGAAATGACGACGTGCGTGGTATCGCCCTTGCACTTGGGGCAATATGCCTCGACGTCGGAGCCGACCTCATCGACCTCGTCTTCGAACATGAAGTCCATACGCTTCGACCCTTTAGAGTCCGGCTAGTAACACAGGTCCAATAGCCCTGCAAGAATAAGAGGGAAAATCCGGTGAGATCGCGGTAGAAAAACCGTGGTTCGACCATGCGCTACTTCCAAGCGAAAATCTCGGAAAACCGGGCACTTGGCGGCGGCTACTTCGTTCTGCGGCTTTCCGACTGTGATTCGCTTTGGCCTGCCAAACCTGGACAATTCGTAATGATTCGTGGGGCTTGGGGACGTGATCCCCTCCTGCCCCGTGCCTTTTCCCTCCTGTCGGTTGGACCCGGGGGAGCTGCAGATATTCTCGCCAAGACGGTCGGTCGCGGCACCGCCCTGCTCGGACGCGCGCTGCCCGGGGCCGAGGTCGATATCTTGGGGCCCCTCGGCTCCTGCTTCCCGGAACCGCGAGCTGACACGACGGACCTTTTGGTCGCGGGTGGTGTGGGTCTGCCACCTCTATACATGCAGGCGGCGCTAGCCGCCGAGCGCTGCCAGGTGGCGCGGTCGGAGATGATCTACGGCGGCCGGTCTGGGGACGATCTGGTTCTGTTGCGCGAGATGGAGGCGATGGGTCTCAGTTTGTTTCTCACCACCGAAAATGGGGCCGTCGGGACGAAGGGCCTAGTGACCCACGCCCTAGAGGCGCGCCTCGAGCACCACCGCGGCAGGCCGATCCGCGTGATGGGCTGCGGTCCGAACGGCATGCTTTGGGCCGTCGCGCGGATGGCGCGGGCGAGCGCCGTCCCATGCTTCATTTCGCTCGAGGAGCAGATGGCGTGCGGGATCGGCGTCTGCCTCGGCTGCGCGATTCCCGCGCGCTCCCGACCGTACCGCTACGTATGCAGCAATGGGCCCGTGTTCGACGCCGCTGACGTTCTGGACGTCGAAGGGCAGCCGGTGCCGGTCATTCGAGCGGCCTGCCCGGCATGAGCGGCGCCGTCAAGCTCGCCGTCGAGACGGGGGGAATTGCTTTCCGCAATCCGATCCTCACCGCCTCGGGCACCTTCGGTTACGGCAAGGAGTTCGAAGGGCTGACCGACCTTCGCGCGCTCGGCGGGCTGGTGACCAAGGGGATCTCTCCGAAGCCCCGGTTCGGCAACGCCACGCCCCGCATCTGCGAGACGGCGTCTGGCATGCTGAACTCGATCGGTCTCGAGAACGTCGGGGTCGAAGGGTTCGAGCGCGACAAGCTCCCTTATTTGCGGGGCTGCGGAACGCGCGTGCTGGTCAACTTCTTCGGCGCCACCTTCGACGAATACGTCGACTGCGGCGCGCGGCTCGACGCGCTCGACGGCGTCGATGGGCTCGAGATGAACGTCTCCTGCCCCAACATCAAAGCGGGCGGTATCGAGTTCGGCACTGACCCGCGGGTCTTGCGCGATCTCGTGCGGGCCTGCCGAAAGGCGGTGAAGAAACCGCTCTGGGTGAAGCTGACGCCAAACACCTCGGACATCGTGGCGCTTGCGGTGGCGTGCGCCGAGGGGGGTGCCGATGGTCTGTCGATCATCAACACCATCACCGGCATGGCCATCGACGCCCGGACCCGGCGGCCGAAGATCGCCACCATCTTCGGCGGGCTTTCGGGGCCGGCGATCAAGCCGATCGCACTGCGCATGGTCTATCAGGTCAGGCGCGCGGGCGTCGCGTTGCCGATCTCCGGCATCGGCGGTATCCAGGACGCGACCGACGCCATCGAATTCTTCCTGGCCGGCGCGAGCACGGTTCAGATCGGCACGCAGAGCTTCGTCGACCCGGATGCGTCGGGGCGCATCGTGCGCGATCTCGCGGCGCGTTTGGCCGCGGACGGAATCGGCGATGTTCGCGAGCTGGTTGGCGGGCTGATTGTCTGATTCGGGACTGTCGATGGTGTAGGGTTACGACGATTTAACTGCTGCGAAACTGCCTCGAAACATTGCGGCGCTAGCGTGGAGACCACATGAAAAAGATCGAAGCCATCATCAAGCCCTTCAAGCTCGACGATGTGAAGGATCGTCTGCGGGAGGTAGGCGTTCAGGGGATGACCGTTTATGAGGTCAAGGGCTTCGGTCGAACCGGCGGCAAGAAAGAAGTCTATCGCGGGTCGGCCTACGTGGTCGACTTCGTTCCAAAGGTCCGGATCGAGATCGTCGTCAAGGACGACATCGTGCGGGACGTCGTGGAAGCGATCATGAGCGTCGCGCGGACCGGCCGTATCGGGGACGGGAAGATTTTCGTCACGCCCGTCGACGAAGCGATCCGCATCCGCACGGGCGAGCGGGGCGAAGACGCGCTCTAGGGAAGTTCCCAATACCACCAACCACGCACAGGGGAAGCTCATGACTTCATCCGAGGCACTGAAACTGGCAGAGAAGAACAGCGCGCGCATGGTCGACTTCAAGTTCGTCGACCTGCTCGGTATCTGGCAGCACACGACGATGCCGATCTCGAAGCTGAACGTCGACGTCTTCACGGATGGTTACTTCTTCGACGGCAGCTCCATCCGGGGCTGGCAGCCGATCCACGCCTCCGACATGATCTTCATCCCGGATCCGGGGTCGGCGATCATGGATCCCTTCTATGCTCTGCCGACCCTCTCGCTCACCTGTGACATCGTCGACGCGATCACCAAACAGCCCTATTCGCGCGACCCGCGAACCATCGCGGCCAAGGCGGAAGCGTACCTCAAGTCGACCGGCATTGGCGACACGTCGTACTTCGGCCCCGAGCCCGAGTTCTTCGTGTTCGACGAGGTTCGTTACTCCGAAGGTCCGAACCGCTCAAGCTACCTGGTCGATTCGATCGAGGGGCGCTGGAACACCGACAGAGCCGAAGGTCCGAACCTCGGGTACAAGCCGCCGCACAAGGGTGGGTACTTCCCGGTGCCCCCGACGGATACGCTCGGCGACCTGCGCGCCGAGATGGCGGTGACGCTCGAAGCGGTGGGGATACCGGTCGAGGTGTTTCACCACGAGGTGGCAAGCGGCGGGCAGTGCGAGCTGTCGATGAAGTTCAACAGCCTCAAGCTGATGGCCGACTGGACCATGTGGTACAAGTACGTCGTCAAGAACGTCGCCAAGAAGAACGGCCGAACCGCGACGTTCATGCCGAAGCCGATCTTCGGTGACAACGGTTCGGGCATGCACTGCCATCAGTCGATCTGGAAGGACGAGAAGAACCTCTTCGCTGGCGACAAGTACGCCGGCCTTTCGGACCTGGCGCTGCACTACATCGGCGGCATCTTGAAGCACGCGCCGGCGCTCTGCGCGTTCACGAATCCGGGGACCAACAGCTACAAGCGTCTGGTGCCGGGCTACGAGGCGCCGGTCAACCTGGCCTACTCGTCGCGCAACCGCTCGGCTTCGGTCCGAATTCCGATCGGCGGCAGCTCGCCGAAAGCCAAGCGGCTCGAGTTCCGTTGCCCCGACCCGACCGCGAACCCCTACATCGCGTTCGCCGCCATGCTGATGGCCGGCCTCGACGGCATCCAGAACAAGATCGATCCGGGCAAGCCGCTCGACAAGGACATCTACGCTCTGTCCCCCGAGGAGTCGAAGGACGTGCCGAAGGCGCCAGGATCGCTCGACGACGCCCTCAAGGCGCTGGAGCGCGACCACGCGTTTCTGCTCAAAGGCGACGTGTTCACGCCGGACGTCATCTCCACGTGGCTCGACTACAAGCGCGAGAACGAGGTCGACGCGATCCGCCTCCGGCCGCACCCGTACGAGTTCGCGCTGTATTTCGACAACTGATGGGAACCCTGGGAGGGTTTCCAAACCCTCCCGCGATGGGCTCCGATGAGCAAAGCTCATCTACGCCACGACGCGATCGACTTTCTCGTTGGGACGTCAGGAAGGGTTCCGCGAGATGTGAGTTTCCAGGAATCACCGACGGGGAAAGGGGTCATCCTGGGCTGGGCGTGGCCCCTTAGCCTTTGACGGGACAGGTGAGCTGACCTAAGATTCGAGGTTCGCGGAAGGCCCGCGACGCTCCGAAAAATCCAATGAGTGGGCTCTCTTTCAGCGACCGGGCTCGGCGCTCGATGTGGCGAATCGTTCCGAAGCGCGCCGTTTCCGGGGCGATAGGGTGGGGGGGAAGCCGAGGCATCCCCACCCGCTTACGGAGCCTCATGCTGTCGCGCTTCGCCCGCGTGTATGGCATCGATGCGAGCGAAGCCGAAAAACCCCTCCACGACTATTCCGGCTTCGACGAGTTCTTCACCCGGCGGTTGCGGCCCGGCTTGCGCCCGATCGCCAGCGGGTCGGGGCAGGTGGTGTCGCCGGCCGACGGAACCGTTGTCGAATGCGGACTGGCCACGGCCGGGAAGCTGATTCAGGCCAAGGGGGATTTCTTCGAGCTCGGTGAGCTGCTCGGTGACGAGGAGATCGCGGCGCGACTCGAAGGGGGCGCCTACCTCATCACCTACCTGTCGCCGAAGGACTACCATCGGGTCCATTCGCCGGTCGGTGGGCGGGTGCTCGGCTGGCGTCACATTCCCGGCACGTTATTTTCGGTCGGTGCCAAGAGCGTGCTCTCGGAACCTGGCCTTTTCATTCGGAACGAGCGCTTCGTGACGCTCGTCGAAATGACCGAAGGTGGGCTCGCGGCAGTGGTCATGGTGGCGGCAATCGGTGTTGGCCATGTCACGGTGTCGTATGATCCGGATGTGGCGACGCATCGGCCCCAGTTCCTGCGCGCCGCTCGGCGGCATCACCGCTACGACGAGCCAAAACCGATCCGCCGCGGCGAAGAGCTGGGCATCTTCCACCTGGGTTCGACGACCATCGTGGTGTTCGAGCCTGGGCGAGTCGATCTTGAGAGCTTCTCGGCTGGTGACTCGGTGAAGATGGGCGTCGGTATCGGCCGCCATACACCCCCGCATGGAACCTCCGTGTCGGGAGGTTGATGTTCATGTCCAAAGCCCACGACGAACCTTCTCGCAGATCGGAGGCCCAGGCCCCGGATGCGGTGGTCACGCCTGCGCCCGAGAGCGCTTCGTCCGAGAACGGCCAGGGTGTCAAACGGCGCGAAGCGCCTGGAGGACATCGGGTGCGCTCGAGCGTTTCACGCGAGCGGAGCGGCCCGATTGGCATCGCCAGCGGCGATTTTGCGACGCCCTCCGTCCGGCGGCGGACCACTACCCAGCCGCGAGGCACTCCGGCTGTGGGCCTACCCGTGGATCTCGACCCGCTGCTGTTTCCCCCAGCGGGACCGACGCCGCCCGCCGAGTCGCTCCCGAGCGGCGCCACGCCGGTCGATCTCGTGGATGCGCGCGTTTCCGGCCGAACGTCGGCTCCGCCCCCGGTTCCAGCCGACAGCCCGTTCGGCACGACGGAGTCGGCGGAAGGGGATCTCGATAGCGCGGCCGCTGTTTTGGCGGCGGAAGCGGCGGCCGTGCGCGCGTTCGACTCTGGCCCCATGACGCCGCTTCCCGACGTTGCACCTTTAGCGCCGACGCCGCCACCCGAGGTTGCCGAGGTCTCTGTCGTGGATTTCGAGGTGACGCCGCCGCCGGAGCCTCCCGGCAAGGCTGCGTGGCCGGAGGCTCCTCTGTCCCCGCCCGACAAGCCGGCGCCCGATATCGCGGGAGCTCTTCCGGTGCGACCCATGGGGAGCGAGGGCAGCGCGGCGTCCGCCGATGTAACGACCGCCGCGGCGGCACCGACCCCAGCGCCGATCGTCGAGACCGAGAGCGAGGTGCCGGGCGACGAGATTGAAGTCTTGGAGGGCAAGGAGAGCCTTGCCGCGAGCACCACCAGCGCCCCCGCGTCGCAGGAACAGGAGACGCCGCGCCCGACTCCAGCCTCGCCTTCCCCGATTCGGCCGCCGCCACCCCCGCTCCCGGGAAACTACCTCAAGACACCCGGGCCCGAGCTGCGCAGCCCGCCGCCGGCGGGGGTCGAAGAGGCGCATGGCCCCTTGCTGCCTGCGCTTCCGATTCTGCCTGAGGCGCTGACACAGCGGCCGCGTCGCCCGAAGCGCTCGAAGCCCTGGTTCGAAGAGGTTTTCGATGAGGACTATCTCCGCACGTTGCCGTCCCTGCGCGCTGACCAGACGCTGCGCGAGGTCGAGTTCATCTCGAGCTCTCTTCAAACCGAGCCCGGCGCCGAGATCCTTGATGTCGGCTGTGGCTACGGGCGACACGCGATCGAGCTTGTCCAGCGCGGGTTCAACGTCACCGGATTGGACCTTTCGCTGCCGCTGCTCATTCGCGCTGCCGACGAGGCGCAACGGCGAGACTTGTCGGTTAATTTCGTACATGCCGACATGCGAGAGATGGCGTTCGAGAAGCAGTTCGACGGCGCCTACTCGATGCTGACGTCCTTCGGCTACTTCGACGAAGAGACGAACCTCCGCGTGGCAGAACGGATCGGGCGCGCGCTCAAGCCCGGCCGCCGCTTCCTTCTCGACGTGATCAACCGCGACTACGTGGTGGCCGACTTGCCTGTGCGGGTTTGGTGGGAAGGGACCGGCTGCGTCGTTCTCGAAGAGGTCGACTTCAACTTCCACACGAGCCGGATCAACATCCACCGGTCGATCGTCTTCGACGATGGTCGGCAGCTGGAGCAGGAATTGTCGGTGCGCGCCTACAGCTTGCACGAGATCGGGCGTTTGCTGCGTCAGGCCGGCTTTCGCGTGATCGACGTCTCAGGTGGGCTCGCGATCCGGGGCCACTTCTTTGGCGCTTCGTCGCGAAGCCTGCTCATCGTGGCGGAAAAGCGCGACGACGACACCTAGCTAAAGTTTGTGTGACAAAGACGACTGACGCGTCGCGTAACGGCGTCGGAAAAATCAGTTGCGTGGCCATTGCCCCCGTGTCAGTCGGCTCCATCTTGACCCTGGAAGGTTGCGTGCAACCAAACCGGCTGGGCAAGCATCGAATAAGATGAGCCGGGACGCGTTTCAACCCGGAATATTTACTTAGCGACGTTCGTATATCTCTGGAGGGTCCAGAGGTGTCTGGATCGCGAAGCGGCTCGATGGAGATGACCAAGATGGACCTGCGAGGTGCAAAGGCGAGGTCGGCACGCAAAGCGCGACCGATAGACGGTGGCCACAAGGTCAAAGCGGCTCGGGCAGCTGGACCCCGGCGGTTGCCACGCGACGTGAAGGCCAAGCGCTCCGTCAAAGGGCCGTCGGTCCCGGTCCGCGCGGCGATTCCTGCCAACGATACGCTTCCTCTGTCCACGGAATTGGCCGATCTGCCGGGACTATCCGAGTCCGCCGACTCTGCCGGTTCTGTTCTGGGAGAGGCGGCGATCGTTCTCGCTGCCGCTCCTTCCGTCGAGATTGAAGGCGATGAGACGGACGAGGTTGCCGAAGGTGCCGATGTCCACGCCGTTGCGGTCGAGTCGCCGGACGCGGATGCGGACGCAGAGGAGGACGAAGCTGAGGACGCAGCGCCCGGCGCCGCTACCAAGCGCAAGCGGGGAGATGACGAGCCCGCTAGCTTCCTGGCGATGTATTTCCGCGACATGGCGGAACTGGATGTCCTGCGTCCCGAGCAGGAGTTCGAGACGGCGCGCAACATCGAAGAGATGGAGCTCGGCCTCTGGCGCACCATTCTGGGATTCGTGCCGGGGACCGACTGGGTGCTCGACGTCGTCGAGCGCGAGGTAGGCAAACCGCTCGGCGAGGCCAAGATCCACCGGGCGGCTGCCGAGCGCGCGCGCTCGAAGTCTTCGATCCCGGCCCGCAGTCGCTTCGAGAAGACCGCGGCCGCGCTGGCGGCCAAGCTGCGCACGCTCGACATCGACAGGATCTTTCTCGACGCCGCGCTCACGGAAATCCAGCGCGTGGGTCGGGCGGTGAAGGGGCTTCCCTTCGAGGGGACGGTTCCGTTCTCGACCTCGACCAAGGCCTTCGCGGAATACGTGAAGATCGTGGCTGGCAAGGCGGTCCGCCTCAAGGCGGCGAAGAATGAGTTCGTCAAGGCGAACTTGCGCTTGGTGGTGTCGATCGCCCGCCGCTTCAACCACGGTCGTTTGCCGCTCGCCGATCTCATTCAGGAAGGAAACATCGGCCTCATGAAGGCGGTGGAGCGCTACGACTACCGTCGGGGATTTCGCTTCTCGACGTACGCGAGCTGGTGGATCCGGCATGCCATCAGCCGAGCGTTGGCCGACAAGGGCCGGGCGGTCCGTTTGCCCGTGCATATGATTGACGCCTACCACCGGATCGCCAAGTCCCAGCGCGAGCTGCAGTCGAAGCTCGAACGGGTGCCGACCACGCAGGAGATCGCCGCGGCGACCGGCATCGAGGCCGAGAAGCTGGAGAAGATGAAGACGTTCCTGTCCGAGACGCCGGTCTCCCTCGATCGGCCGATCTCGGACGAGGACGGGCGGCGCCTCATCGACGTGCTCGTCGATCCGAACGAGGGGCCGGCGGTTCCCGAGCAGATGGCCTCGACGGAGACACAAGGCGAGATGATGAAGTTTCTGTCGGCGCTCAAGCCGATCGAAGCGGACATCCTGCGCAAGCGCTTCGGCCTAGTCAACGACCGGGAGCGGACGCTCAAGGAGATCGGCGACGAATACCGCCTGTCGCGCGAGCGGGTGCGGCAGCTCCAGGAACAGGCGCTCGGCAAGATGCGCCGAGCGATGGCCAAGCGAGAATCCGTCTAGGTCCAAGCCGCGGCGAGAACACTCGCCCGGAGTCCGCCAGGAGAGCGTGAACGTAGTTCCGGCGGTCAATCCTTGACCGGTCCTGCGACGAGGTCTATGGTCGGCGCTTCCTTTCGCACGGGAGGCGAACACGATGAGACGTGTCCTCGGTCTTGCCCTTTCCATTTCTGTGTTCGTCACGATTGCCGCTTGCACACAGAGCGGCGGGCCGGTCAGGGTTGATTCGGTCGAACCGGCGCAGGGAACCACCGCAGGTGGCGAGGAGATCTCCATCCTTGGCGGCGGCTTCCAACCCGGCAAGACCCAAGCCGAGGTGCGCTTCGGACGCAAGAAGTGCGAGAGCGTGCAGATCGCCTCGCCCGGCAAGATCCGCGTGGTGACCCCGGCCAACGACAAGGGCCCGGTCGATATCACGGTGATGTTCGACGACGGCAGCACCTTCAAGATCCCGAATGCCTTCCGCTATGTCGAGCCCGCCGAAGGTGGCAACACGCGGCAGGCGTTCTTCGGGGGCCAGAAGAGCTCGGGCGACTCCAAGATCGAAGTCGAGAAGAAGTAGGGCCTACCGAAACTCGAGGCGGAAGAGCTGCTGGCCCATTAGCATGAAGGCGCCGGTCGGAACGGTGCGTTGCTGGCGGAGCCGTAAGAACGTTCCGTTCGACGAGCCGAGGTCAGTGAGGAACACGCGGTCGTCACGCAGCGAGATTCGCGTGTGTGTTCCGGAGACGTAGCCATCCTCGGGGAACAGGATATCGCCGCGCTCGCGACCGAGCACGATGGATTCGCCAAACAGCGGGAAGGCCGAGCCGTCCACGTCGCGGCCCACGATGACCGAGAGTCGTCCCCAGAAGCCGGGATTCGGCGTCCCCATCACGTCGGTTCCGTCTTCCAGGGGCTGCGGCGGAGAGATCACCTCAAACCGCAAGAGCTCCTGGCCGATCCGGAAGATGTCGCCTGATTCGAGCGGCTCTTCGTCGCCGATCTTGAGGAAAATCCCGTTCAGGCTCTGGAGGTCGCGAATCGTCACCCCGTTCGGCCCCACGGAAAGCTCGGCGTGGCGGGGAGACAAGTAGGCGTCAGCATCGAATAGCGGCGCTTGTCCCCGGCCGATGAGGTTCTCGCCATCGTGTAGCGGATGGGCACCCCCTTCGGTACCGTCCGGTCGAATCAGGATCAAGCGACCGCGCGGGATCGCGACCGGCGCGGCGGCTGTCGATCCAGCCATGAACATCGTTCGAGGCGAACCGCCCACGGCCGCGGACGGGCCCGAGGGTTGTTTGGCGATGCGCGTTCCGCAGCCGCCGCAGAAGGCAAATCCGACTTGGACCATCTTGCCGCAGGTCGGGCAGGGGATTTCGCCGGCCGTGGACGCCGCAGGAGCCGCTCCCCCGGTTGCCCGGGTTGGCGCCGGCGTTCCGGCGAGCGAACCGACCGTTACACCCGCGCCTGTGGTCGAGCGCGGGGCGGGCGCGGGCGTGGCCAGAGGATTGGGCGGGAGCTGGAAGGGGATCGGCGCCGGCATCTTCGGCGAGTCGCCCCACGGAATACCTCCGTGAGCCTTCCCCACGGCCGGTGAGGAGGTCCGCAGCTCGCCGGCCATGGTGGCGGCCATCGGGGCAGGCGGCAACACCGTCCGCGCGGTCTCGAGCGCGGCGTCGCGCGCTTCGACGGCGGGCGCCGGGGCAGGTTTTACGAGCTCACTGCCGCAGCCAAGGCAAAATTTGTAATGGTCCTGGTTTTCTTTGCCGCAGTTGTTGCAGGTGATCAATGGGACCCCCGAGAAGCCTATCGCAACTAGCACGACGGGCGCTAAGCGTCAATTCACCCCGGCAGGACTGCCGGTGCTCTCGATGCTAGGGAACTCTTGCGCCTAGGTCACTTCCACGCGGAGGAGCTGCTGCCCCAGAAAGACGTGATCGCCGTGCTCGAGCGCGAGATCGTCGTTGATACGAACGAAGGTTCCGTTCTTCGAGCCGAGGTCGGTCAGCGTGACTTGACCTTCTCCGTTCATGACGATTTGAGCGTGTCGCCCCGAGATGAAGGGATCGTCGAGAAAGTTGACGTCGTTGCCTTCGCGTCCGATCGAGATGGTGTCGCTGCGGGACCGGTAAATCATCCCGATCTCGCCGCCGCGGAGGCGCTGGATCAGCTTCATCTTCGACGGCCGTTTCGGGCTGGCGTAGAAATAGGTTCCTTCCGCGTCCGGTTGCGGTCCGAGGTCGGGCGGCGACGGCTCGATCTGCAGGAGCTGCTCGCCGATCAGGAACATGGCGCCCGGCGCGAGGTTCACGGGGGCCTTGATGCGAATGAAGACGCCGTTGACCGACCCCTCGTCCACGACGTGGAGCTTACTGTCGCGATAGACGAAGTTCGCGTGCCGGGGCGATAGCAGCGGATCGTCTGGGAACATGATCGCCCCCTCGTTCCTGCCGGCGAGGTGCTCGGTGGCGTTGAGCAGATAGGTCACGCCGTCGACTCCCTCTCCCTTGATGACCGTCAGCTTGGCGCGGCCCGGCGGCTGCTGGTTCGCTCCGAAGAACATGGTCTTGGCGGCGGGAGCAGGGACGTCGATCTTGTTGCCACAGCTACCGCAGAAACGGTTGTCAGGGGGGACTTCGGCGCCGCAGTTCGGACAGAGCTTGCCGGACATGTTCGTTTTGACCTCCGCTCGGCATTGTCCGCCGGCCCGAGCATTGTCGACCGGTGGGCGAGCAAGTCAAGCGGCCCTGCGGTCTACTGGGTCTCGCTCAATCGGCCGAGAGCTTCGCGGGCCGCATCTCGGACGACGGCGTGTGGGTCGCTCGCGGCGCGCTCGAGGGCGGGCCGGGCAGGTGGGCCCAGCGCCGCCAAGACCTCCACCGCTGCGAAGCGCCGATGCCACGAGCGTGGCGATTCATCGTCGGACAGTAGCGGCGCGATGGCCCCGGCGATAGCCGGGACCAGGCGCGGTCGTGCCCGCGCGATCACGCGCGCCGCGATGGCCGCCGCCCCGGCGAGCGCGGCCGATCCCTCCCCGACGAACTCCGCGAGGCGTGCGGGCGTCACGCGTTCGTCGTCTAGCTTGGCCAGCACGCGCAGCGCCGACGCCCGGATTCCGACCGCCGGATCGTCGAGCAGCGCCGCGACCCGATCGGCGAGCGGGAGGGCGATCTCTCGCAGTGCCAGCGCCGTGTCCGGGGACTGTGAGGCGGGCCCTTCGGGCGCGAGAGCGCCAAGGCCGGGGCCGTCTGACCGGCTGTCGAGCGCGGCCAGGGCCGCGCGGCGGAGGTCGCCTGCGTGGGAGAGTGCGTCGGAGAGGAGATCCCCGAGCGCGCGGGTTTGGCTGCGCCACAGAGGAGCCAGATCGCCAGACGGAGGCGCTTGCGTGAAGGCCGCCAAAGCGTCGCCGAGGTCAAGCTCGCTGCCGGTCATGAACCGGGCTTCGTCGGGCGGCGGCTCCGCGGCCAGCCAGACCCCGAGCGCGGCGATGGGCGCGTCCGCGTCGGCGAGCGCGAATCGTTGGGGCAACAATGCCCGGGTGAGCAGCACAGGCAACGCGCGTGGATCGCGCGTGCGGGCGAGCGCAAAAGCGGCCGCGCGCGTCAGGTCTGCGTCGCCGGCGTCGAGTAAGTCGACCAGCGTTGGGGTGGCGGCCGGCAGGCCGGAGCGTCCCAGCCCCGCGATGGCCGCGCGGCGCACCGTCGACGGCCGCGTCGGATCGGCGGCGATGCTCGCCAGGAGCAGGGTCACCCGATCGTCTCGGGTGGTTCGGTCTTGATGATCCTGGGCGCGGCGGCCAAGACCCAGACAGGCCGCCGTTTCGATCTCCGGGCGCCGATCCGCGAGCGCTCGTTCGAGGATGGGCGTCACGCGCGAGTCGGAGATCCGACCGAGGCTCCAGACGGCGGCGGTCCGGGTGGCGGTGGCGCTGGCGGAGCTCGCGCGCTCTAGGGCGGCTCGTCCGCGCGGATCGGCGAGCCGTCCGAGGGCGACAACCGCGGCGAGCTGAGCTGCCGCGGGGGCGGTGTTGCTTCGGGGATTCATCTCGGTCCCCGGCTTCCGCGCTGCGATTCGCGCCAGCGCCGGCGCCGCATCGGCCGTGCCGAGCAGGCCGAGCAGCTCGATCGCGGAGAGGTCCGGCGCCTGTTCGGCGTCGGTGACAAGCTCGAGGATCGGCCGCAACCATCGACGGCCGAAGCTGGCCCGTGCGAAATCGTTGCTGGGATCGCGGTAGAGCGGCGGCAGCATCCGTTGCAACACCCCGACGAGGGCTTCCCGTCGGGCCGTGGTCCCTTGGCCGTCGGACGTCGTGGGCGCCAGCGCCTCCGCGAGCGCCGGCAGCCGTCCGAGGGCCTCGTCGAGCGTCAGCGCCCGTCGCGCGGCGCCCGTCACCGACGCGTCGTCGGGCGAGGTCCGCAGGAGCGTCTCGATCGTCGTCGCGGCGCCGACGCCGTCTCCCTGCCGTTCCTGAATCCGCGCGAGGGACAGCGCCGTCGCGGCGGGCGCGTCCCCTTCGAGCGCTTTTCTGTACGAGGCAACGGCCAGCGTGTCAGCCCCCGCCCGCTCCCGGAGCTCGCCGATACGCGCCAAGCTGGCGGGATCGGCGCCGGCTTCGGCGGCCGCCGCGCGGGCGAGGGCATTCGGGACGTCGTAGCGGCTGAGTGCGATGCCGGCGATTTGAAGCTGCGCTTCGCGTGCGCGTCCGGGCGACAAGCGGACCAGATCCTCGAGGCGGGCGCTGGCCTCCTCGAGCTGACCGGTGCGCTGGAGAAGATGGGCGAGGGCGAACCCCGCCTCGACGGCCGCTTCGTGCGCGTCGGCGCTTGCCGCGCCGGCGACCGCAGCGCGCGCCAAGATCGGGCGCAGTGTGGTCATCGCGCCGGCACTGTCGCCGAGGCGCTGCTGGGCCTCGGCCAGAAACAGCGCCCTCTCCGCGTCGTCGGGATGTGCCTCGGCGTCGTCGCGGAGTCGGTAGAGCTCGGCGCCGAGCCGTGCGGGTCCCTGATGACTGAGCAGCGTCAGGGTGTGCGTTCGGGCCTCGCGCCGGAGCGCGCCGTCTCCCCCGACTCCTCGCGCGGGGCTCGCGATCGCCAGGACCCGATTCCATTCGTCCAGCGCCGCGTCGGGCTTGCGCTGGCGTTCGTAGACCTGCGCCAGGAGGCGATCGGGGGCGGCGCTCCTCGCATCCAGGGCCTGCGCGCTGCGGGCCTCGTCGATCGCGCCAGCGAGATCGTCGTGGTCGAACAGAATCTCGCCGAGCCTGAGACGTCCCGCCGCCGCCGATCCCGCGTGGTTGCGCAGCGCCGACCAGGTCCGGCGCGCGTCATCCTTCTTGCCGGACTGAAATTGCGCTTCGCCGAGACCGACGATCGCGGGCTCGCTGGTCGGATCGAGCCGGTGGAGGCGCTCCAAAACTGCGAGCGCCCGTCGATCGTCGCCCGCGCGCGCCGCGCTTTCCGCCAGCTCCCGCAGCGCGGCAGGCTGGCGCGCGAAGACGACCATGGCGCGGTCGATCGTCGCGCCCGCCGCAGCCCGATCTCCACTGCGCAGCTGGCGGCTGGCGAGCTCGACGGAGAACCCGACCTCAAAAGGGATTCGCCGGGCCAGCTCCGCGGTGGTTGCGGTCGCGTCTTCGTCACGGCCGAGGCGTTTCAGAAGCGCGATCAGCCGCCGACCGATCGCGGCGTTACGCGGGGCGCGATCGAGGGCCGTGCGCGTCGCTGCCAGCGCCCCCTCCAGATCGCCGAGCTCGTCGCGGACCTGCCCGAGGATTTCCCACTCGACCGGTCCTGGTGCGTGCTCAAGCTCCTCTGCGAGCGCACCCAGGGTGCCGCGGCTGCGCGCCACGTCGCGGGCGCAGGTCCAAACCGCGCGGCGCCGCCCGTACGCGCTCGCGGGGAGCTGCCGAACGAGCGCCGCGAGGTTGGCGGCTACGCGGGCGACATCGGTGGGGTCTCCGTCGCTCATGCGCAGGCGTGCGGCGCGCAGGGCGAGCGCCAGCTTGGTCGCCGCGCGTCCTGGGGGTGCGCGGCGTTCGAGGCTCTCCGCCGCCTCGGCTGGGCGGCCCGCCGCTTCGAGCAGGTCCGCGAGCCGCTCTGCTTCGGCGTCGCTGTCCGGTTCGAGACGCACGAGCTCGCGACGGAGGGCAATCCTGCGTTCGATGTCATCGGCGCCCGTCTCTCGCGCGACGAGCGCCAGCTCGGAGTCGATCAGTCGTCGACGGATCGGCAAACGCCGCTCGTGTCCGAGCGCCTGATCGTACGACGCGACCGCTTCGGCGACTTCACCAGTCGCGGCCAGCGCCCGGGCGCGGCCGGTCAGCGCCGCCACCGAATTGGGCGCCCCCTTCAACGCCTCCGCGAAGACCACGGCGGCCTCCCGCGGATCGCCCAGCGCTAGCAGGATCTGGGCATACGCTGCGCTGGGTGCGTAACCCGCCGTCGCTGCGGCGCGGGCGCGAAAGCGTGCCCGCAATGCCCTCGCCCCGCCTCGCCCCGCCAGCTGGACGACTCGCCGGGCGAGCGCGTCGTCGTCGGGGTTTTCGCCCAGCGCCAGTTCGCCGCGCACGAGAAGGGCACCCGAGCTTTCGCGGTGGACCTGCCAGTCTGCCCGCGCCGGCCCTCGCGCCAACGTGACCAAGATGGCCGCGAGAACCAGCCGGCGCCCCACCCCACAAGCCTAACACCGTCGAGAAAAAACGGCCCCCGGCGCCGCACCATTGCGGAACCGAGGGCCGACCGAGGCTATCTGAAAAAGCTAGGCGAACCGACTGATGGGTCGAGACACCGGATAGAAAAGACGCAACAGGCGCTCGCGCCGCTCGCGCAGGTAGTCGCGAATCAGACGCTCGTGCTTGCGGGCCATGGAGACGAAACGCAGCCCGGAGACGTGAACGTCACTGCCGATGTCATCGAACTTGGGCTCGGCGCTCGCCCAGATAGTCTCGTTGGTGCCCGGCAGAACGACCTCGAGCGCGACCAGCTTCGCAAGCGGGACCGCGGCCTCGGTCACCTTTTGGATAGCCAAGCCGGCTTCACTGACGTCTGTCGTCAGCGCCCGGTAAGGGCGGTCCCAAACGTATTCGTTTAAGACCACCTGCAGACGGAGCCGCGGGGACACCCGGCGGTTGTCCGGATGGAGTGAGAGTATGTCATACATGTAAGATATAGTATTCATAAATCCTACCAAGTCAAAAAAATGGAAATTTCCCGACCCAGCTCGCGCCGAGGATTTGGCCGCACCCCCGCATCCCCCACCACGCGCCGCGCTCCCGGGATTCGACGCGACGCGTGGTGGTCGTACCGGGCTATTCGCTACGGCGTGACTGCAGGAAGCTGCGAATCGATCCGCGAACCGACGCCGGAATCTGCGTTGCCATCGCCTCGCGCGACAGCTCGGGCGTTTTTCGATACGTTTCGAAGAAGGTCACGCAGTCCGGGCATTGCGACAGGTGTCTCCGGAAGTCGAGCTGCTCGTCATCGGGCAAGACGCCTTCTATGTAGTCCAGACAGAACTCGATGAGCTGCTGGCAACTAATCATGACCGATCATTCGATGGCCCCCGGGATTGACGGTTTCGCAGAATCATACCCCAGGTCCCGATAGCAACACTTCGCGCAGTGGGTCGAAAAGCAGGCCGTACTTGACACAAACCGATGGTTCGCGGCAGACGCTGTGTGTGGTGATGGATGAGATCCGGCTTCGGCTGCGAAGCAAAGGGCTCGCGCTGGCGGGGCGCCCACGTAGCGCGGAGGGTCGTGCTGCACGGAGGCCGGACGACGGCGACGGCTCGAAATCGAGCAGCGGGACCGGTTGGTGAACGTCGTACCATTCGATCTCGGCGCCTGCCCGTCCGTCCCGGCGTCGGACGCGGCGGCGACGCGCGCCGCGCTCCGGGTCCTGTCGATGCTCCCGTCGCGATGGCAGGTGGACCTGCCTCCGTTCGGTTCGGTGACGCTGACGGTGGTGGGGGTTGATTTCGGCAGCCACCCCTCGGATCTGCCGGAACCGATCGTTCTGGCGATCGCGCGCGGGATGGACCGGGGGCGTCTCATCGTGGCCCCATCGTTCGCCGCGCGACTCATAGATGCCGCGCTCGGGGCCCGGGGCGCGCTTTCATCGGCGCGCGCCCTCGGTCCGGCCGAGCGGGGCGTTCTGATCGCGCTGTTCGCGCCAGCGTTGGATGTCATCGGATGGTCCCCGGGGCTCGGGCCCGCGACGCCAATCACCGATACGCGTGCCTCCCTGGCGCTTCGAATCGACGGGCCCTTCGGCACCAGTGTTCTCAGGCTCGATCTGCCGCCGACGGCGCAGGTTTCGATCGATAACTGGCGCGCACGCGTCGGCGATCTTCCAGTGGTCGGGCGAATCGAGCTCGCCGCGACCCTGCTGCGCACGGCAAGCTTCGTCGCCATCGAGCCTGGTGACGCGCTCGTGTTCGATGGAAACCAAGCCGCCGGTTACCTTTCTGAGGCGGACGACAAATCTTGGGAGGGTCGGTTCGCGGTTGGGTCGTATGTCGCGCCCCTGCGCATCCATCCGCGCGGCGTGTTGCAGATCGCGGGAGACTTTCAATTGACTGGGACGCCACTCGAGCGGACGGTCGCCACTTACAGGGAGGGAGCCATGGACGTTTCAGGACCGACCGAGAAGGCTGCTTCGGCGCTGGCAGCGGCGCCGATCGAGGTGGTCGCCGAGCTGGCGCGGGTCACGCTGCGCGGGGATGAGGTGCTCGGCTTGTCGCCGGGCGTGGTGTTGACCGTCTCCGCCGATCGACGGCAGGCCATCGCACTGCGGGTCGGCGGGGAGATCTGGGCAGAAGGCGAGCTGGTCGACGTCGACGGCGAGCTCGGCGTTCGCGTCACGCGGTTGCTACGGAACGGACGCTGAGCGCCGCACGCCGAACGATCGGGAAGGCTCGGGTCTCAGGGGCCAGCGCCAAGGAGACTGCCCGCCATCTCACCGAGCGCGGTGGCGGTGGAGGTCCAGCGGGGCGCGCTGCCGATCAGGGTTTTCACGAACGGCGACCAGATGTCGCCGTCGGCGCGCAGGGTCAGCGCGCGTCTCACGGCGCTTTCGATCTCGAACGGGGTCGCGGTGCCGTAGAGGATCGCGTGCCCGGTCCGCGAGGCGGGATCGTAGTCGACCAGGTAGTCCCGGTTGGTTCCCACGTCGGGGGTGATCGGGAGCGTTCCGTAGAGCAGCGCGAGCCCGGCTGAACGTCCAATCCGGTCGTGATCGTCGCCGAGCAGGATCGCGTCCGCCGCTCCGCGTGCGAAGCGCTGGTCAGCCGGTTCGGCGCCAGGGAAAATCGCGATGCGGCCCGGCTGCCGCAAGGCCAGAAGGCGTGCGCGTTCGATTGATTCCGGCTCTCCGCGCGGCACGATGATGGTGGCGACGTCGAACGGGGCCAGCCGTTCGATGCCCGCCAGGATGGCCTCGGCGTCGGCGTCGCGGTGCAGCGGGCCGGTGGTCAGGAGCAGCGTGCGCGGGCCGAGCGCCAGCGAGCAACGCCTGGCTATCGCGCGCCGGCATTCGGCCTTCCCCGACAGCGAGCTCGCGCTGAAATTGGCGGGCAGGGCCGGATCGGTGGCCGGATCGTTGGGCGGCTCGTCGCAGCCGAAGCGCACGCTCACGAACGGCTCATCGGAGGCGCGCGAAGCGAGGCCCGGATCGGACTCGCTGGCGCGCGCGGCGCTTGGGCTCGGAGCGACGATGGCGTTTGCCCCCAAGCACCCGAGGGCGACCAGAGAGTGCGAGGCCGACTCGTCGCCGAGCAGAAGCGGCCCCAAGGTCTCGGATTCGTCTGGCGTCAGCGGTGCGCCCGTATGTCCCGTCGGTAAGACGAAAAGCCTCACCGGCGCCGAGCTGGCCGAGAGGGCGGCGGCCGAGGATTCGCCCCAACCGATCGACACCTCGGGCGAGATCAGGCGATCGGCGGCCAGCGATCGAACCGCGCCGGCGAGGAGAGCCGTTGCTTCGGCGCGCGTCGGCGTCGTGGCAACTAGTACCAGAAGCTGCGCATCGCTCAGGACCGCGCGACCCTCGTAAAGCGTCAGCTCGTGGGTTCGCGTGCCGACCGTGGCGGACACGGTGCGGAGGCGGCGGGCGAGGCCCGGCACGCGGCCAACGGCCTCCGGGCTGGCGAGCGCCAGAACCGTGGTCCGGTTGCCGAGCGCGGCGAGGGCTCGACTGAGCCCGTTCGCGCCTATTGCAGAGACCCCGTCGCCGAGCGGAGCCACCGCTTCGGTTATGATCAGAAACTCACGTCCGGCCAAATGCTACTCGGTGGCGCCTCGCTCGTCCTCTTCGCCAGGAAACTCGTTCACGGAGGGGTACTTCATGATCTCCTTACGCGAGATCTTCCAGGCCTTTTGGACGATCCAGGAGAGCGATCGGTCTTGCCGAGTCGCTTCATCTTGGATTTCCTTCAACATTTCCTCCGGGAAATACAGGCTTTGCTTGCGCTTGTCGGAACCACCCATATAAAGACGAAGCCTCCGCGTGTGGTCGAGTGGGTGAGTGTAAGTGGACGTATCATCTCATGTCAAGGTCGTGGCGAGCCTTGACGATTCATAAGAGGCAGCTTACTCTACTCCGCTATTTCAGCGCTCACTTGATGCGCCTTTGGGGCGCGGGGACGTTCATGGACGGGACCGGGCTGAAGAAGAAGGATCTGAAGCGCTTTCGGGACGTTTTGCTTGCCAAAAAGAAAGAGATTCTGAGGAACGCGCAGCGGACGCTCAACGAAGACATGACTCTGGATGCAGACGACCTGCCCGACGAGATGGATTTGGCGTCGTCCGAGTACCTACATTCGTTCACCTTCCGCTTGCGAGGGCGCGAGAAGGTCTTCTTGCAGAAGATCGATCACGCGCTCGAGAAGATCAAAGAGGGGACGTTTGGCGTTTGCGAACAATGCGGCGAGCCTATTTCGATGAAGCGCCTGGAGGCGCGCCTCGAGACCACGCTGTGCATTCGTTGCAAAGAAGACCAGGAACGGATCGAAAAAGCGTACGGCTAACTTCGGGAACCCTGGGAGGGTTCCCGAGCCCTCCCGCGAAAGGCTCCGCTGGGCAAAGCCAAGCACCGCCCACGCGATCGTGGCTGTCCTTGGCTCTGTTTTCCTCGATTGTGGCCGTGGGGGGGTGTGCGGGCCCGATGGCGGTGGATTTTGGAAGCGCGTCGGTCGGGACCAGCGCTGAGGGTGCGCTTCGGCATCCGGCGGTGTTGCCATTTGAAGGCGACGGATATGCGGTGCCTGCGCCTTGGCGGACCCGCCATGCGAACTGCGGGACCGAGGAGCTGGTTGGCGCGGTGGTCCGGGCTTCGCGCGCTGTCGCGGAGGAGGCGCCTGGCGGCGTGGCCGCCGTTGGAGATCTCTCGCATCGCGCCGGCGGCGAGTCGGTTCAGCACAAGTCGCACCAGAGCGGTCGCGACGTGGACGTGTTTTATTACGCCGTCGACGGTGACGGTCGACCGGTCCGGCTGGCCGATGCGATGCTGCACTTTGCGCCCGATGGGCGTGCTCTGCGCTGGTCGCCGCCGCAGGGGACGCGACCGCCCGCGCGACCGGTGCCGCCCTATCGCTTCGATGCGCGCCGAAACTGGGCGTTCGTGCGAGCGTTGCTGAGCGATCCGGACGTCGAGGTGCAGTGGATCTTCATGCAGCGGAATCTGGCAGGGGCGTTGCTCGAGCAAGCGACCGCTGCCGGCGACGATCCGGCGCTGGTTGCGCGGGCGGCCTTCGTCATCCACGAGCCCTCCGACTCGGAGCCTCACGACGATCACATGCACGTGCGGCTCTACTGCGATGTGGGCGATCGGCGACTCGGCTGCGCAGACCGGGGACCGATCCGCTGGTGGAAGAAGCTGTGGAAGTACATGGACGCACCGTACGGTCGCCCGCCAGTCGACGCTCTGGGCGCGGACGGCGTGGCGGCGTTCGGTCGGTTGTTTCGAGATGAGCTGCCGCTCGTGCTCCGCGGCGGCAAGCAGCAGAGCTGACTCCCCCGCGGATTCGACGCGCTAAAGACCGCCGTCGGGCCTTTCGATTTTGTCATCGGGGCGCTTGTCGTCGGGGCGAACCGGGGCTTGCAGATCGAGGTGGGCAATCACCCAGTCGAGAGATCCGCTGGTCACGGCAAGCTGGTCCGGCGTTGTCGTCAACGTCAGAATGACCGCCTGGCGTGGGTCCGGCCCCCCTTTGAGATCGCGAACCAGGTAGAACTGCCGGAGGGACTGATTTCGGCGCGGCGCACGCGCGTCCAGCAGGAGACCGCCGAGGGGACCAGGCGAGATGCGATCGACTGCGAGCCCCTGCGCGGCCAAGCCGGGCCGGTTTTCGTCCACGAGCGCGGCTGCGTCCGTCGCCGTGGCGCGGTCCGTGGCGATCGAGATCCGGCTGCCGCCCGGGTGGATCAAGATACAGAGGACGTTGGGGTAGCCGGTGTGGAGCGACAAGGTCCAGCCGCGAGGCACCTCCAGAGCCACGCCGGTGCGGGTGCTGAGAAACCGCCCCTCCGAACCGGCGGCCATGCGCGTGGGGTCGGCGTTCGCCCAGGCGGTCGCGACGAGGACGGCGGTGGCGGCGCATCCGGCGAGCGCGCGGGCGGTTTGCATGGCCGGATCAGTATAGAGCGAGACCGAGTCTAAGGGACGGCCGCGGCTTACGACCAGGCGGAGGCGCTTCGAGAGCATCGGATGTGGCCGTGGGCTGAACAGATTCACAGCTATTTTTCTATTGAGGAGATTCTATTCAATAGATTACTTTGAAAATCCGACAATGAAGAGAGTTTCAACCTCGATGGTAGCTCCGGCGCGGGGATTGCTCGATGAGCGGGAGATCGAGGAGATCGAGCGGACCTGGCCGAACGGCCTCACCTCGCGCCAGATCGTCGACGTCTTCGAGACGCGCGGAATCCGCTTCTCGGAGGCGACACTCCGCAAGTACGTGCAGCTCGGCCTTCTGCCCCGCTCGGTGCGGGTGGGGCGCAAGGGGAAGCACCGCGGGTCATGTGGGCTCTATCCGGCCCACGTCATTCGGCGGGTGAACGTCGTCAAGGGGATGATGGCCGCGGATCGGACCATCGAAGAGATTCAGCGCTCCTTCGCTCGCTTCAAGGACGAGATCGCGACCGTCGAGAACGACCTGCGCGATTTGATCGCTGGCTTCGAGCGCGAGGCGAAGGCGCCCGCCGCCAATCCCGACGGGCGCCACGAGATCGAGCGCGAGATTACCGAGGCCAAACGTGCCGCCGGAGAGCTGGTCCGGCGCATCAGCAACCTCGAGCGTCGAATTTCGGCTCAAGCCGCGGAGCCGCCAACCGGCGGTTCGGCGGCGGGAGCCGGGAACGACCTCTACTGACCCGTGCCCATGCCGACCGACCGAGGAGGAGCCCATGGACGAACAAGACGAAACAGACGACCCAACTGACTTCAGATCCGGAAGCGTCGAGGATGAGGATGCGCCGCAACCCGAGGTCGCGCGCATTCGCCGCAAGGTGCACTCGGCGGGTCGCGACGGACGGGTGCGATCGAAGACCATCGCGCCCAAGCGGCTGACCCGCGACGAGCGCCGATTGTCGGAGCTGTTGATCTATCCGCCCGACATCGACCGACCGGCGACCCGAGAGGCCTGCACGGGTATGCCGCGCCCGTGCCCGTTCGTCTCCTGCTCGCACCATCTTTACCTCGACGTCAATCCGGAGACGGGAGCCATCAAGCTCAACTTTCCCCATCTCGAGGTCTGGGAGATGGCCGAGACCTGCTCGCTGGACGTCGCGGACCGGGGTGGCATCACCCTCGAAGAAGTGGGCGCAATCTTGAACCTCACCCGCGAGCGGATTCGTCAGGTGGAGGTGCGCGGGCTCTCGAAGATCAAGGACGACACCGGCGGCGAACTTGGCGTCCCGCCGGAGCGCTACTGAGGCTATCGCGGGGGCGCGGGCCAGCTTGGCGGGCGCGCGGCCGTCGCGGGAACTGGGGAACCCTTTGAGGGTTCCGATTTCAAGCGGCAGGCGCAATACTCGCGCGCCAATCCATGGAGCTGCGCGCCCTCACGTTCATCGACGTCCTCCAGCCGCAGCTAGCTGGTTTTCTGCAGACGGTCGCCCAAGGATTTCTACCGATCGACGGGCAGGCGTCGCTGATCGTCGAGATCGCGCCTGGGATCGCCGTCAATGTGCTCACCGACGTGGCGCTCAAACAGGCGCGCGTCGTTCCGGGCATGCAGATCGTGGAACGCGCCTACGGGCTGCTCGAGCTGCACGCCTTCGATCAGGGCGAAGTGCGGGCAGCGGCCGTCGCGATTTTGGCGAAGCTCGGCATGGCCGAGGCCGATCGGCTGGCACCCCGCACGCTGGCGCGCGAAATCATCACTGGCGTTGATGGCCACCAGTCGGCCATCATCAACAGGATGCGCCACGGTCAGATGCTGGAGAGTGGGCAGACGCTCTACACGTTGGAAGTGCTGCCGGCCGGATACGCGGCCCTGGCCGCGAACGAGGCGGAGAAACGCGCAGAGGTCAGCCTGCTTGAGGTGGTGACCTTCGGGGCGGTCGGACGGGTCTGGCTGGGTGGGCGCGAAGAGGAGATTGGGCAAGCGGCGACCGCGATCGACCAGGCTCTGGGCGCTCTCCAGGGTCGCGCGGCGGCTCCGCGATGAGCGCTGGCGGCGCGGCCCCTTTGCCCGAGACGTTGTCGCCGCTCGACGGCATCGACGCTGCCTTGGCGGAGCGGCTCTTGGCGGCGGCGCTCGGCTCCGGCGGCTCTTACGCGGATCTCTACTTCGAGCACCGAGCCGGGGCCGACTACGTGCTCGAGGATGGGCGCGTGCGCACCGTCGGACGCGGCGTGACGCTGGGTCTCGGGGTGCGCGTCCTGCGGGGCGATGCGACGGGCTATGCTTACACCGAAGAGCTGGCGGAGGACCGGATGCTGGCGGCCGCGCGCACGGCGGGTCAAATCGCCTCCAGCGGCGCCGCGCCGGGGCCCGTTTCCGTCCGCCCCGTGCCACTCGCCGATCGCTATCCGGTCTCGGAGCCATCGTTCGCGCGGGCGGGCGTCGACAAGGTCGCGCTGCTCCGTCGCGCGGACGCCGCGGCGCGCGCCGCCGATCGGCGCATCGTTCGGGTCGAGGCGTCGCTGGCCGAGGAGCTGCGCGACGTGTTGGTGGTGACCTCCGACGGACACCTCGCGCGCGACAGCCAGCCGATGATCCGGTTCGGTGTGAGCGCCGTCGCCGAGGAGGGGACCGAGCGGCAGGTCGGGCGCTCGAGCGGCGCCGGCCGGTTCGGGATGGAGATCTTCGCGCGCCCCGGACAAAGCCCCGAGGATCACGGCCGCGAAGCGGCGCGGCTGGCGATCGGCATGTTGCACGCGGTGGAGGCGCCGGCCGGACCGATGGAGGTGGTGCTGGGCGCCGGCGAGTCGGGCATCCTGCTTCACGAGGCGGTCGGCCACGGATTGGAGGCCGATTTCAACCGCAAGCGGACCTCGAATTACGCCGGTCAAATCGGTCAGGCGGTGGCCTCGCCGCTCTGCACCGTCATTGACGACGGGACAATCACAAATGAACGCGGGTCCATCAATGTCGATGACGAAGGCAACGTTGGACAGCGCAACGTCCTCATCGAAGACGGCGTGCTGGTCGGTTACATGCAAGATCGGCTTTCGGCCAGGCACTTCGGAATTGCGCCCTCGGGAAACGGCCGCCGACAGAGCTTTCGACACGAGCCGCTGCCCCGCATGACCAACACCTTCCTGGCGCCGGGCACCGACGATCCGGAGGACATCATCAAGTCGGTCACGCGCGGCGTTTATGCCAAGCGCTTCTCGGGCGGGCAGGTGAACATCTCGAACGGCGACTTCGTCTTCGCACTGACCGAGAGCTACCTCATCGAGGACGGCAAGCTCACCGCGCCCCTCAAGGGGACGAACCTGATCGGCAACGGGCCGGATGTCCTGCGCAAGGTCACGATGCTGGGCGGCGACTTCGAGCTGTCGCAGGGGACGTGGACCTGCGGCAAGGATGGGCAATCGGTGCCGGTCGGCATTGGCACGCCGACCATGAAGATCGCCGAGATCACCGTCGGCGGAACCAAGACCCGATGAAAACCGGAGAAACCACGGACAAGCTTCTTGTGATCGGCGGGGTGGAATGACAGCCGCGCGTGTGGAGACTCCCGGCCGCCTGTTGCCAGATCCGAAGCAGTGCCAGCATTTCGCCGAGCAGATGCTGCGGCTGGCGCTCAAGGCGGGCGCCGACGGTGCCGAGGTGCTGGTCCGCGACGGCAGCGAGCTGGAGGTCAAGGTGCGGCTCGGCGAGACCGAGCTCATCAAGGAGGCGGGAAGCCGCGCGCTTGGGCTGCGCGTGATCAAACAGCAGCGGGCGGCCGTCACCTACACCTCGGATTTCTCGCCGGCGGCTCTGGAGCGCTTCGCGCGCGACAGCGTCGATCTGGCGGCGCTGGCCGAGCCCGATCCGGCGGGCGCGCTCCCGGCGCGGGAAGAGATGGCGCGCGCGGTGGCCGACCTCGATTTGTGGGACGAGGCGGTGCTGTCGATCGACGTCGCGGAAGGGCTGCGGCGCGCGCGCGCCGGTGAGGCGGCCGCGCTCAAGCTCGACCGGCGCGTGACCAATTCCGACGGCGCGGTGTTCGGGCGCACCGTGGGCGCCTCGGCGTTCGCGAGCTCGGCCGGGTTTTCGGGCGCCGTGCGCGGGACGCACGTGTCGTTTGCCGTCGAGCCGATCTGCGACGATGCCGACGGCAAGAAACGCAACGGCGTCTACTGGACGGCGTCGCGCTTCGCGAGCGGCCTCCGCGATCCGGAGGCGGTCGGTCTCGAAGCGGCGCGGAGAACGCTGGCGAAGCTGGGGGCGCGCAAGATCCCAACCGGCGTGGCGCCCGTGGTTTTTTCGCCGGATGCGGGGCGGAGCCTGGTTGGTCAGCTCGGGGGCGTGATGTCGGGCGGCGCGCTCTGGCGGCGCAGCACTTACCTGGCCGGGCGCGAGGGGACGGCGGTGGCTTCACCGCTCTGCGAGATCCTCGACGATCCGCTGATCCCGCGCGGCCCCGGCTCGCGCGCGGTCGACGGCGAAGGGCTCCCGAGCCGCACCAACGTCCTCGTCTCCGAGGGGATCCTGCGCCTCTTCCTTTGCGACGTCTACGCCGCGCGGAAACTCGGGCGCCGCTCGACCGGCTCCGCGGCGCGGGCCGTGGGCAGCGGTCCGCACGTCGGGTTCTCCAACCTCATCCTGCGCCCGGGCCGCACGCCGGCCGCCGAGATCGAGCGCATCGACCGCGGCCTCTACGTGACCGATCTGATGGGGTTCGGCTTCAACGGCGTGAGCGGCGACTTCTCGCAAGGGGCCGCCGGTTTCTGGATCGAGCGGGGCGAGCGCGCGTTCCCGGTCAGCGAGATCACCGTCTCGGCCAGCTTTGACGATTTGTGGAAGCGCGTCGACGCCGTGGGCGACGATCTCGACACCCGCTCGTCGGTTCAGTGCCCGACCTTTCGCGTCTCCGAGATGATGATCGCCGGAAGCTGACCGGACGCGCCGACCCTCGTCCCTCGGTAGGGTGGCCGGTTTGGGATCTCAGTCGGTGTGGTCCACCAGAGGCACGAGCGTCTTGATCACGAATGGGTGAAGCGGCCCGTTGGAGGCGACTATGCCGCGTCGGTTGTAGAGGTCCTGTCGATCGTAGGCGAGTGGCTCTCCGTCGACGTCGGTCATTCGCCCACCCGCGCCATGCAGGATCGCCTCCGGCCCGCAGGTGTCCCAGATCTTCGTGCGCCCGCCGGTGTAGACGTAAAGGTCCCGCTCCGCTTCCGACACGAGACCGATCTTGAGTCCGACGCTGCCGACGTTGATCTCGTCCTCTATCTGCAGCGCCCGCTTGATCTTGTCGATGCGCGAGGTTCGGTGGGTCTTCGACGCCACCAGGCGGATGCCGGGTGGGCCTTCGATCTTGGAGGTATGCAGCGGCGTGCGCACGCCGTCCGTCCCTTCGACCCAGGCCGAGACGCCGGCGATCCCGCCGTAGACCTTTCCCGACAGCGGGTGCGCCACCGCGCCGACCACCGGCCGCCCCTCGACCGCCAGGCCGATCATGACCACGAAGCCAATATCGCCGAGGATGAAGTCGCTCGTGCCGTCGATCGGATCGACCATCCAGACCCGCCGTTTTCCGAGGCGCGCGCCGCTGTCGGGAACCTCTTCGGACAGAATCGTGTCGCCCGGGAACGCGGCGCCGAGACGCGCGACAATCAGGGCGCTGGCGGCGCGATCGGCCTCGGTCACCGGCTCGCCGCCGCTCTTGCTCTCGATGACCATCCGCTTGCCGTGGTAGCCGCGCACGAGCACCGCCGCCTCGCGCGCGATGCGCGCGGCGGCTTCCAGCTCGCGGTCGAGGTTGCTCATCGGGAGCCCGCTTGTACACCTGCCTGGGCGACGGCGAGATCGCGCGCCAGCGAGTTTCGTGACGCCAGGAGCACCAGACCCGCCAGAATCGGCAACGTCGCCGTCATCAGCACGGGCAGCTGCAGCCCCGTTCGATCGGAGACGAACCCGATCACGTAAGGCGAGGCCGCGTCGCCGAACAGGTGAATCGCCGTCGTATTGATCGCGAAGCCCCAACCGCGCAGGGCTGGCGGCAGCACGTTCGCCATGGCGGCGTTCAGCGGCCCGGTGTTGAGGAACAGGAGCGTCAACGCCACGAACATCGCGGGCCAAAAGATAGCAGGCGACGGCGCCAGGACCCCGATGACCGCGAACGGCAACGACGCGACCAGCGACGTTCCCGACAGCAAGAAATGCCCGGCGGGATGGCGCTCGGCCAGGCGATCGCCGAGCCGTCCGCCGATCAGCGTCCCGACCAGGCCCGCTGCCGCCAGCACGCCGCCGAAGGTGAGGTCCGCCGATGCGAGCGGCAGGTGGCGGACTCGCACGAAGTAGGTCGGCATCCAGGTGGCGAGGCCGCCGACCACGAACGTGTAGATGACCTGCGCCACGGTGTTGTAGACGAAGCTTCTGTGGCGCCCCAGGGCGGCCATCGATTCGCGGAGCGAGGGCCGAGGCGCCCCGGCGGCCAGCGCCCCGCCCGAATCGAGCGCACCGCGCGGCGGGTCTCGAAGGAGCAGCAAGAACGCCGCCAGCGCGGCTCCGGGTATGCCCGCCAGAAAGAACGCCCACCGCCAACCGAAGTGGGCATTGATCGCACCCCCGAGCACGTACCCCAGCGCCGAGCCCACTGGAATCGCGGCGTAAAAAATCGACAGCGCGCGGCCGCGCCGGGCCGGCGGAAAGAAATCGGACAGGAGCGACGGCGTCACCACCGTGTAGCTCGCCTCGCCGACGCCCGTGAGCGCGCGCGCCAAAGCCAGCGCCGCGAACGTCGGCGCCAGCCCCGAGCCGAAGGTGGCCGCGCTCCAGATGAAGACGCCGATCGCCGCCAGCGTGAACCGCGGCCGCCGATCACCGAGCCGCCCCGCGATGGGCGAGACGAACGAATAGCTCAAGATGAAAAGCGTCGAGAGCGAGCCCGCCTGCGAATCCCGGAGGTGAAGCGACGCGATGATCGATGGCATCACGGCGGCCGGTACGAACCGGTCGACGTAGTTGAGGAAATTGAGCCCGGTCAGCGTCGCAAGCGCCGCACGCGGTGATGGCACCCGAGCCATCGGCCATCCGTACCACACCGCCGCCGGGTGGTGTAAATTCCCCGCCATGTCGAAACTGAGCGAGATCTTGTTGGTGCCGGGCAACCGCCCGAGGGTGATCGCCGACTGCGGCAAGCTGGTCGAGGAAGAGGTGGAGTCGAAGGGGGGCCTCACGGGGCTGGCTGTCAAGGCGGCCTTCGCCGTGGTCAAGGCGGTCAAGCCGGGCTTCGTTCCCGAGGCAATCGATCACATGCTGGATGATTTCGTGAGCCGTCTGGAGCCGTTCTGGGCCGACGCCCAAACACGCAACGAGCCGGTGGGCGCCCTCATGAGCGCCCACGCGGGACAGGTGGCCGACGCGCTCTTGGCGATCAGCGACGAGCGCGCCGCCCGCGCCAAGAACCCGACCCTGCGCAAGGCCTACGAGAAGCTGCGCCCGACGGGCAAGAAGCACGTCGAGGCCGCGGTGCCGCGCATCGGGCGGCTAATCGCGAAGTACACCAGCGCGGCGCCGGCTGCGACGTAGGCGGGAGCGCCCTGGATCCTCACGGGTTATAGGTGCAGCCGACCTGCTGGGTGGCGACCACGACGTCGTCGTACCAGACTGTGCCGATGTCTCCGCTATAGTTTTGCGCGCCGATCTTGATGAAGTTGAACGTCGGGGCCCACGACGTCCGCGCGCTCTGGTCGGGCGCCGCAAAGTTGGTCACGGCGATGTTGGTGTTCTCGGTGCCGTCGATCCAGACGTGGAACGCGTCGTTGCCGCCGTCGAACAGCGCTTCAAGGCAGTACCAGTGGTCGGCCATGAAGTCGAAACCGGCCGCGTTGATGGGATTTCCACCGGTGGTGAACCCGTTCGAAAAGCGCGTCACCTCGCCGCCGCTGTCGATCGGGTTTTGGAGGTTCAGGTCCATCATGGCGGTTCCGAACCCGGGCGGAATCGAAGCCCCCAGGCGCAGCTCCGTACCGCTCTCGTCGCGGGTGGTTGCGCCGACGATGTAGGCGGCGTGGCCGGTGAGCGCGCTGGTGCCCGTCCCGAAATTGATCCGCACGCGCACGTAGAAGCGATTCTGCGGCGCCGGTAGGCCGGTCAGCGGTACCAGGAACGATCCGTCGCCGCTGGACGTTCCTTGCGTGCGGGCGGAGTTCGGCGGCGAGGAATACTTGCTGCTGTCGATGACCGGAGCGCCGGTATCGGACGACGCATAGGCCTGCCACTTGGTGCTGTCGGTGGGCCCGTTGGCGGTCGACGTGTCGAAGTTGTCTTGCACGATGATCGCGCTCGC